>WBZO01000568.1_pt1 | contig 73555 bp, 73 predicted proteins | sample 5204261 | NCBI WGS metagenome assembly WBZO01 (sample SAMN12412400, study PRJNA552823) | activated sludge metagenome | isolation source: activated sludge from anammox sidestream of wastewater treatment plant... | place: USA: North Carolina | collected 2017-09
CATCACCACGGTGGCGCTCGAGGAGCAGATGCGCTTCGCCATCCGCGAGGGCGGCAAGACCGTCGGCGCCGGCGTCGTCACCAAGATCCTAGAGTGAGCCCCTCGGGGTCGAGGCCTCGGCGTCCGCCGCGCGCCTCGACCCCATCACCTCGCCGCGCTCGCGGCCTCATCAGCGAAGCAGTCCAGTGAGCCCAGATGTCCTGGGTTCACCAGCCAAGAAGAGCCCCCATGGCCGATACCACCAAGATCCGCATTCGCCTCAAGGCGTTCGATCACCAGCTCCTCGACAAGTCCACGACGGACATCGTGGACACCGCGCGTCGCACCGGCGCGCGCGTCGCGGGACCCATCCCGCTCCCCACCTCCATCCGTAAGTACACGGTGCTGCGTGGGCCCCACGTGGACAAGAAGTCCCGTGAACAATTCGAGGTCCGCACCCACAAGCGGCTGCTGGACATCCTCGAGCCCACGGCCCAGACCCTCGAAGCGCTGATGAAGCTAGATTTGTCGGCCGGTGTGGACGTGGAGATCAAGAGCTGAGGAGCAAAGAGCCATGCCGAAACTCGACGTTTATGATCTGGAGCGCAAGAAGGTCGGCGAGCTACAGCTCGCTGACGAGGTCTTTGCGGCGGACATCAAGGAGCACCTCGTCCACGAGGTCGTAGTGGCGCAGCTCGCCTCGCGGCGGGCCGGCACGCGCGCCGCCAAGGAGCGCAGCGCCGTCTCGGGGTCTTCCAAGAAGATCGTGAAGCAGAAGGGGACCGGCGGCGCTCGCCACGGCTCCATCCGTGCGCCCATCTTCGTCGGCGGCGGGCGCGCCCACGCGCCGCGTCCCCAGGACTGGAGCTACCGCCCGCCGCGGCAGGTGCGACTGAGCGCGCTCAAGAGCGCCCTCAGCCTGCTCATCAAGGAGGGTCGCGTCACGGTGGTGGACAACATCCAGCTCGCGGAGGTCAAGACCAAGCAGCTTGCCAAGGTGCTCACCGCGCTCAAGGCCCCCCGCAAGACGCTCGTGGTCGACGACAAGAGCAACGAGAAGCTGCGCTTGTCCATCGGCAACATGCAAAATAACCAGTTTTTGCCGCCCGAGGGCGTCAACGTCTACGACTTGCTCCGGCACGAACACCTCGTGCTGAGCAAGGACGCTGCCAAGGCGCTCGAGGCGCGCTGCCTTGGTCTGCTCAGTGAAGCCCCCAACGGAGCAAAGTCATGAGTCCCGAGCACGTCATCAAACGCCCCATCGCCCTGACGGAGAAGGCCGCTCGCCTCAAGGAGACCAACCAGGTCGTCTTCGAGGTCGCGATCGGCGCGAACAAGATCGAGATCCGCGACGCCGTGGAGAAGCTCTTCGGCGTGAAGGTCACGGACGTGAACACGCTCGTGCAGCGTGGCAAAGTCAAGCGCATGGGGCGCGGCCTCGCCAAGCGCCGCAACTGGAAGAAGGCCATCGTGACCCTGCGCGAGGGTGACGACATTCAGTTCTTCGACGAGTCGCAGGAGTAGCAAGATGGGAATCAAAGCCTTCAAGCCGACGTCCGCGGGGCGTCGCTTCTACACCGTCAGTGACTTCAAGGAGCTGACGACCTCCAAGCCGGAGCGCTCGCTGCTGGAGAAGCAGACGAGCACCGGTGGCCGGAACAACTACGGGCGCATCACGTCGCGCTTCCGAGGTGGTGGGCACAAGCACCGTTACCGCTTGATCGACTTCAAGCGCGGCAAGCTCGGCGTCCCCGCCGTGGTGGCGGAGATCGAGTACGATCCGAACCGTACGGCGCGCATCGCCCTCCTGCACTACGCGGACGGAGAGAAGGCGTACATCCTGGCGCCGGACGGCCTCAAGCAGGGCGACACCATCGTCTCCAGCCTGCACGCCGACATCAAGCCGGGCAACTCCCTGCCGCTGGGCGCCATCCCCACCGGGACGGCCATCCACAACATCGAGCTGCGCAAGGGCAAGGGCGGGCAGCTCGTGCGCTCGGCGGGCGTCTCCGCGACCCTCATGGCGAAGGACGGGGACTACGCGCAGGTCAAGCTCCCGAGCGGGGAAATCCGCAAGGTGCACCTCGGCTGCCGCGCCACCATCGGGCAGGTCTCCAACCACGACCACCAGAACATCAGCCTGGGCAAGGCGGGCCGGCAGCGGTGGCTCGGCAAGCGCCCCCACAACCGTGGCGTCACCATGAACCCGGTGGATCATCCGATGGGTGGTGGTGAGGGGCGCACCAGCGGCGGCCGTCACCCCTGTTCACCCTGGGGCAAGCTCAGCAAGGGTGCGAAGACGCGCACGAACAAGCGCACCAACGGCATGATTGTGAAGCACCGTAAGGCGAAGGGCTAATCCATGGCGCGTAGCATCAAGAAGGGTCCGTTCATCGACGGTCACCTAGCGAAGAAGATTGAAGAGGCGATCGCCTCCAGCAAGAAGTCGGTCATCAAGACCTGGTCCCGGCGCTCCACCATCTTCCCGGAGGCGGTGGGCCTCACCTTCGCCGTCCACAATGGCCGGAAGTTCGTCCCGGTGTTCGTCAGTGAGAACATGGTGGGGCACAAGCTCGGGGAGTTTGCCCCCACGCGCACCTACCACGGGCACTCCGGAGACAAGAAGGGCAAGGCCCCGCCCGGTAAGAAGTGAGCCCCCGGGGGGGCCCCGCGGAGGGGGCTGGCCCCCCCTCCGCGACCCCTGAACACCTGAGACCATCAGGAAATACTCGCCGGTCCGCGCCCTCTTCGGCTTGCGGGGCGGTGCCCCCTCTGCTAATGACGCGCTCCCCTCGATTGACGCTCACCCGGCCGCGGCTGGCCCTCCGGCAGGTGAGCGTCGACGACGGTCAGACCATCATCTCCCCAGGATGACAGGTGGCCATCGCCGGAGGGGCAGCCAGCCAAAGCGTAGTGTCGCCGCGAGTCGCACCAGCAACCCACGGCTCACGAGGAAACGCCAAGATGATCAGTACCGCCAAAGCAAAGTTCCAGCGTATCAGCCCGCGCAAAGCGCGGATGATCATCAACTTGGTGCGCGGCCGCTCCGCGGCCGAGGCGCTACAACTGCTGGATTTCACCCACAAGGCGGCGGCCCCGGCCGTCAAGAAGCTCATCGCCAGCGCGCTGGCGAACGCCAAGCTGCAGAGCCCGGGGGTCGACACGGATTCCCTGTTCATCAGCAAGGCCACCGTAGACAAGGGCCCCAACGCGCACATGCGCCGCTGGCGGCCGCGGGCGCAGGGCCGCGCCACGCGCATCACCAAGGGCGTCAGCCACATCCACATCGAACTCGATCGGCGCTGAGCGCACCTAGCAAAGGCGACCCATGGGACAGAAAACACATCCGTATGGCTTTCGTCTAGGCGTCATCAAGACGTGGACGAGCAAGTGGTACGAAGACCGGCAGTACACGAAGTGGCTCCATGAAGACCTGCGCATCAAGCGCGCGGTCAAGGAGTACCTCTACAACGCCAACGTGGCGTCGGTGGAGGTCGAGCGGGCCGCGAACAAGGCCAAGGTCATCGTCTACACCGCGCGGCCCGGCATGGTCATCGGTAAGGGCGGCAAGGGCATCGAGGTCCTCAAGATCGGCAACCTCGGCACCGCCGCCAAGGGCGAGACCAAGTTCCCCGGCGTGCAGAGCTTCACGGACAACGAGGTGTTCATCGACGTCCAAGAGGTGCGCAAGGCAGAGACCAACGCGCAGCTCGTGGCCGAGAACATCGCCACCCAGCTCGAGCGCCGCATCGCCTTCCGGCGCGCCATGAAGAAGGCCCTCACCACGGCCATGAAGTTCGGCGCCAAGGGCGTCCGCATCCGCTGCTCCGGCCGGCTCGGCGGCGCGGAGATGGGGCGCGTGGAGACCTACCGCGAGGGCCGCGTTCCGCTCCACACCCTGCGCGCGGACGTGGACTACGGCCTGGCGGAGGCCCGGACCACCTACGGCACCATTGGCGTCAAGGTGTGGATTTTCAAGGGTGAAGTGCTGCAGCGCAAAGCCCGTCGCATCCTGGAGTGACCCATGCTTTCTCCCAAGCGCACTAAGTTCCGCAAGCAGCAGAAGGGTCGCAACCGCGGCCTCGCTTGGCGTGGCTCGGACGTCTCCTTCGGGGACTTCGGCCTGCAAGCGGTGGAGCACAGCTACGTCACGGCCCGACAGATCGAGGCCGGGCGTATGGCCATCCAGCGCCACGTCAAGCGCCAGGGCAAGCTGTGGATCCGCATCTTCCCGGACAAACCCATCACCAAGAAGCCGCTCGAGGTCCGAATGGGTAGCGGCAAGGGCGCGGTCGAGGGGTGGGTCGCGGTGGTCAAGCCGGGCAGCGTGATGTTCGAGATCTCTGGGCTCCCGGAGAACGTGGTGCGCGAGGCCTTCGCGCTGGCAGCCTCCAAGCTGCCGCTCCACACCCGGGTCCTGGTGAGGAGTGAGCTGTGATGAAGGCCAAAGATCTCAGGGAGCGCTCGACGGAAGATCTCCGCGAGCTCAGGGGCACCCTCAAGAAGGACCTCTTCTCGTACCGGATGAAGAACTTCGTCAACCAGCTCGAGAACACGAGCCTGCTGAACAAGTCGAGGAAGGACCTCGCACGTATCGAGCTCATTTTGAGCGAGCGTGGCGAAGAAGGAGCCAAGCCGTGAGCGCAACGGAAGAGTCCAAGGTCAGTAGCCAGCCGTCGCGCCGTCGCCTCGTCGGCCGCGTCCGCAGCGACAAGATGGACAAGACCATCGTCGTGGAGGTCGTCCGCTTCAAGCTGGATCCGGTCTATAAGAAGTACGTCCGCGTCCGTAAGCGCTACAAGGCGCACGACGAGAAGAACGAGTGCAAGGTGGGCGACCGCGTGGAGATCGTGGAGCATCGTCCGCTGTCGCGTGACAAGCGCTGGAACCTCGTGCGCGTGATCGAGCGCGCCATCCAGGAGGTCGGCTCATGATCCAGACGCAGTCCTACCTCGACATCGCCGACAACTCCGGCGCCAAGCTGGTGCAGTGCATCAAGGTGCTGGGTGGCTCGCGGCGTCGCTACGCCGGCCTGGGGGACATCATCGTCGTCACCATCAAGGAGGCGCTCCCGGGCAGCAAGGTGAAGAAGGGAGCCACCGCCAAGGCCGTGGTCGTCCGCACCGCGCGCGAGTACCGCCGCGTCGACGGCAGCTACATCAAGTTCGACACGAACAGCGCCGTGCTCATCAACGCGCAGAGTGAGCCCGTGGGCACGCGCATCTTCGGCCCGGTCGCGCGCGAGCTGCGCGGCAAGAAGTTCATGAAGATCATTTCGCTCGCGCCGGAGGTGCTGTGATGCGTCGCTTGAGAGTGGGTGACCTGGTGCAGGTCACCGGCGGTGATCACAAGGGCGCTCGGGGCAAGGTCGTGCGTGTGGACGAGGCACGTGGTCGCGTCGTGGTGGAGGGCGTCAACACGGTGCGCCGTCACGTCAAGCCCACGCAGCAGCGCCAAGGCGGCATCGTGGAGCTGGAGGCGCCGCTCGCCATCTCGCGGGTGATGCCGGTCGACCCCCAGACGGACAAGCCGACGCGCGTGCGGTATCAGATGAAGGACGGCAAGAAGGTCCGCATCGCCAAGAGCGGTGCAGAGATCGTCTCGCAGAGGTGACCATGACCCAGACCGAGAATTCCCAGCCCCGGTTTCGGAAGAAGTACGACGCCACCGTCGTGCCCGCGCTGATGAAGAAGTTTGGTTACGACAACCCCATGCGGGTGCCGCGTCTCCAGAAGATCGTCATCAACATGGGGCTCGGCGCCGCGGCGAAGAACCCCAAGCTCATCGACGCGGCCGTCACCGAGCTGACGGCCATCACGGGCCAGAAGCCGGTGGTGACCCGCGCCAAGAAGTCCATCGCGGCCTTTCAGCTCCGCGAGAACGTGCCCATCGGCGTGATGGTGACGCTCCGGAGGGAGCGCATGTGGGAGTTCGCGGACCGGCTCATCACGCTGGCCTTGCCGCGCACCCGTGACTTCCGCGGCGTCAGCGCCCGCGCCTTCGACGGCGCCGGTAACTACACGCTGGGCATGAAAGAGCAGATCGTGTTCCCCGAGATCGACTTCGACAAGGTCGACTCCATCAAGGGCATGAACATCACCTTTGTAACTACGGCCGGGACCAACGAGGAGTGCAGAGAGCTCCTTGCCCTCCTCGGCATGCCGTTTAGGAGCTGAATCGATGGCACGCGCTTCTCAGTGGGCGAAAATCAATCGCCCGCCCAAGTTCTCGACCCGAGCGGTCAACCGCTGCCACCGCTGCGGCAGGTCCCGCGCCGTGTACCGCGACTTCAACCTCTGCCGAGTCTGCCTCCGGGAGCTAGCGCTCCGCGGGGACCTGCCTGGCGTCACGAAGGCGAGCTGGTGAGACCATGGTGACCGATCCCATCGCAGATTTGCTTGCCCGGATCCGCAACGCGGCCATGGCGCGCCATGAGACCACGAAGCTGCCGTCGAGCAAGCTCAAGAGCGCCATCGCGAACATCCTCAAGGCCGAGGGCTACGTCTCCGACGTGAAGACCGAGGCCGGGGAGTCCGTCGGCGAGGTGCTCTCCATCACGCTGAAGTACACCAAGGACCGCCAGGCGGCGTTCCAAGGGCTGCGGCGTGTGTCGCGTCCCGGGCGGCGCGTCTACGTCCGCCACGACGCCATCCCGCGCGTGCTGAGCGGCCTCGGCGTGTCCATCCTCAGCACCTCCCAGGGGCTCATGACGGACAAAGAGGCGAGGCAGCGCAAGGTGGGCGGCGAGCTGCTCTGTGAGGTGTGGTGATGAGCGAGCTACAAACCCAGCCGACCAAGCAGTCACGCGTCGGAAAGGTACCCATCGCGCTCCCGAAGGGGGTCACCGTCAGCGTGGGGCCGCAGGGCGTCGAGGTCAAAGGCCCCAAGGGGACCTTGGTCAAGGCGCTGCCGGCGCAGATCTCCGTGGGGACGGAGGACGGCCACGTCACCGTCAAGAGCAGCGCGCCGGACGCGGACGGGCGGCGGCTCCAGGGGCTCGGACGCGCGCTCATCGCCGCCATGGTCAAGGGCGCCTCGGAGGGCTACGCGCAGGTGCTGGAACTCCAGGGCACCGGCTACCGCGCGGAGCTCAACGGCCGCACGCTGACGCTCGCGCTCGGGTTCTCCCACCCCTGCGTTCACGAGCTGCCCGCCGATATCACGGCGAGCATCCCCGCGGAGTCCAAGGGGCAGGTCATCAACCTCGCCTCGCCGGACAAGGCCTCCCTGGGTCAATTCGCGGCGACGCTGCGCGCGCTGCGTCCCGCGGAGCCGTATGCCGGTAAGGGCGTGCGCTACCGTGGTGAGAACATTCGTCGTAAGGCCGGCAAGGCGGGCAAGGGCCGGAAGTAGGCCGGGAAGAGCGGAAAGATGGCGACTAGGCAACTGACAGGACGGCAGCGGCGCAAGTTCCGCATCCGGCACAAGATCTCCGGGACCGCCGAGCGGCCCCGGCTCAGCGTCTACCGTAGCGGCAAGCACATCTACGCGCAGGTCATCAACGACGTCGAGGGGCGCACCTTGGCGGCCGCGTCGACGCTCTCGGGCGACCTCGAGGGCGCGCTCACGGACTCCACCAAGAGTGAGAGCGCCAAGAAGGTGGGCGCGCTCATCGCGAAGATCTGCATCGAGCGCAAGATCGACAAGGTCGTGTTCGACCGCAACGGATACCTCTATCACGGCCGCGTCAAGGCACTCGCAGAGGCAGCTCGCGAGGCCGGGCTCCACTTCTGAAAGCAGCAGCAGCAATGGCAAGCGATCTCATCGATGAAGAGAAGCTCAAGGAGCGCGTCATCCACATCAACCGCGTCGCCAAGGTGGTGAAGGGCGGGCGCCGCTTCAGCTTCTCCGCGCTCGTCGTCGTGGGCGACGAGGCGGGGCACGTCGGCGTCGGTCTCGGCAAGGCCAACGAGGTGCCGGAGGCGATCCGCAAGGGGAACGATCAGGCGCGGAAGAACATCTTCAAGGTGCCCATGATCGGCGCCACGGTGCCGCACGAGGTCATCGGGGAGTTCGGGGCCGGACGGGTCCTGCTGCGCCCCGCCTCACCAGGGACCGGCGTCATCGCCGGCGGCGCGGTGCGCGCCGTCGTGGAGTCCGCGGGGATCCAGGACGTGCTGTCGAAGTGCCTTGGCTCCGCGAACAAGCACAACGTCGTGAACGCCACCATCACGGCGCTCCAAATGCTGCGTGCCCCAGAGACGGTGGCGACCGCGCGGGACGTGCAGGTGGACGCCTTGCTCGAGGGCTACGAGGTCGCTGAGAAGGTGGCCAAGGCGTCGAGCGCACAGGCAGCCGAAGGAGCCAAGGGATGAGCCTGCCGAAGTTGAAGGTCACGCAGGTGCGAAGCCTGGCGGGACAGCCGCACCCTCACCACCTCGTCATCAAAGGCCTGGGTCTCCATGGGATCGGCTCGGAGGTGACGGTCGACAACACCCCTAGCTTTCGCGGCATGATCAAGCGGGTGCTTCATCTGGTCCGCTTCGAGGAGATCCGTCCATGACCACGGCCAACAGTCAGCCCATCCTCTCTCGACTCGAGGGCCCCGAGGGGTCGAAGGCGGTGGCCCGCCGGCTCGGCCGAGGCATCGGCTCGCGGCTGGGGAAGACCGCCGGCCGAGGTCAGAAGGGTCAGAAGGCACGTCACGGGGGCAACTTCGGGAAGCTGCACTTCCAGGGCGGTCAGACCCCGATGCAGCGGCGGCTCCCCAAGCGTGGCTTCCGGGTGCCCTTCCCCATCGAGACGGTGGCGCTCAACCTGGCGGATCTCGAGCGCTTCGACGCCGGGTCCACCGTGGATGAGCGCGCGCTGCGCGAGGCGCGGCTCATCCAAGGCAAGGCCTCGGTGCGGCTGCGGATCCTTGGCAGCGGCGAGCTCAGCAAGGCGCTGACCATCAGCGCCCACGGCTTCAGCAAGACGGCGCTCGAGAAGATCGAGCGAGCCGGCGGCAAGGCGATCGTCATCGAGGCCCCGGCGAAGAGCGCCGAGGGCTGAGTGCGCGGGGTAGCGGATGGCCCCGCCTCGGCTAGCGATGGAGCTGTTTCCGAGGTCTGGAGCGGGTGCGACGTGCGCAGCCGCACCCAGCGCGTAAGCTGCGTGCTCCTGGGCTATCTCGTCCCTGAGCTTGGAGCGTGAATGTCTCTCCTCGGTAGGTTCTCGAACATCGGTAAAGTGCCGGAGCTGCGTAAGCGCATCGCGTTCACGCTGCTCGTCATCGCGGTCTACCGTGTCGGGGCGTTCATCACCACGCCCGGCGTGGACCGCGAGGCCATGCGCAGCGCCGTGTCCCAGCAGGGTGGGCTGCTCAACATCTTCAACCTGTTCTCCGGCGGCGCGCTGTCGAACCTCTCGGTGTTCGCGCTCGGCATCATGCCGTACATCACGGCGAGCATCATCATGCAGCTCATGGGCATGGTGTCCAAGCAGGTGGAGGAGCTGAAGAAAGAGGGGGAGGCGGGCCGCCGCAAGCTCGAGCAATACACGCGCTACGGCGCCGTGGGGCTCAGCATCGTGCAGTCCCTGATGATGGCGACGACCTTCGAGGGCATGAACAGCCAAGGAGGCGGCGGGGCCGGCAACATCGTGCTGGATCCGGGGTGGCCATTCCGCTTGATGACGGTCATCACCATGACCACGGGCAGCGCGCTGATCATGTGGTTGGGTGAGCAGGCCACCGAGCAGGGGATCGGCAACGGCACCAGCATGATCATCTTCGCGGGGATCGTCGCCAGCGTCCCGAACGGCCTGGTGTCGTACTACCAGAGCGTCGGGGGCTCACTCCAGCCGCTGACGGTGGCCTTGGTCCTGGCGGTCCTCCTGGCCAGCGTGGCCGTGGTCGTGTTCTTCGAGCAAGCGCAGCGGCAGATCCCCATCCAGTACGCGCGGCGTCAGGTCGGCCGGCGCATCTATGGCGGGCAGACGGCGCACCTGCCGCTCAAGGTGAACATGGCCAGCATGATCCCGCCCATCTTTGCCTCGAGCTTGCTGGCCTTCCCGGCCACGCTCGCCAGCTTCAACGTGCCGGGCATGGCGCAGTTTGGTTCGATCATCAACCGCGGGGACTGGGTCTTCAACCTGTTCTTCGGCGCGCTGATCATCTTTTTCTGCTTCTTCTACACGGCCGTCACCTTTCAGCCGCTGGACGTGGCGGACAACCTGAAGAAGCAGCAGGCCAACATCCCGGGCATTCGCCCCGGCAAGCAGACGGCGGAGTACATCGACCGTGTCCTCACGCGCTTGACCGTGGGCGGCTCCGTGTATGTCGCCGCCATCTGCATCATCCCGGCCGTGGTGGCGCGGGCCTTCAACGTGCCGTTCCAGTTCGGCGGCACCAGTCTGATGATCGTCGTGGGCGTCGCGCTGGAGACGGTCAATCAGGTGGAGGCGCACGTCATCACCCGCAGCTACGAGGGCGTGACGGGACCACAGACCACGCGGCTCAGCGGTCGTCGGCAGCTCACCTGAGCGGAGGGGTTGAAGGAGATGCGAGTAGTACTGTTGGGCGCGCCCGCGAGCGGCAAGGGAACGCAGGGCCAGCTCCTGTCGGAGCGGCACGGCATCCCCAAGATCTCCACGGGCGACATGCTCCGCGCGGCCAAGGCGGCCGGGACGCCCATGGGCCTCGAGGCCGCGCGCTTCATGAACGAGGGTAAGCTCGTCCCGGATGAGGTGGTCATCGGGCTCGTCGCCGAGCGCCTCGAGGCGGCAGACTGCGCTCCCGGCTTCATCTTGGACGGCTTCCCCAGGACGGTCCCTCAGGCCGAGGCGCTGGACGCGCTGCTGGCGAGCAAGGGCATGCCGCTCAGCGTGGTGGTGCAGCTGGACGTCCCGCGGGAGCTGCTGCTCGAGCGAGCGACCCTTCGCCGCACGGATGTCCGGACTGGACAAATCTATCACCTCAAGTATAATCCCCCGCCCCCGGACGCTCAGCTCGAGCATCGCGCTGACGACCGGGAAGAGACGGTGAACAAGCGTCTCGTCGAGTACGACGCGATGACCGCGGCGTTACTGCCCTACTACCATGAGCGCAGCCTGCTGCGCAGGGTGGACGGGGTCGGAACCATGCAGGAAATTACCGAGCGGCTGGGTCAGGCGCTCGGTACATGAGGAAGGAAGAGGCGCAGACAGAGCAGGGCAGGCAAGAGCGAGGCGTCGTCGTCGAGGTGCTCCCCAGACTAATGTTCAGGGTACGGCTCGACGAAGGTGCGCTAGTCACCGCCAGCATCAGCCCTTCCCTCCGGCGCGTCATCGTGAGACTCATCGCAGGCTCTGAGGTCTTGGTAACCCGAACCCACCGCGATCCCCACCGAGCCAGCATCGTCCAGCTAGCAGCGAGCAAGAAGCCATGAAGGTCAGGCCAAGCGTCAAGAAGATTTGTGACAAGTGTAAGATCGTGAAGCGCAGCGGCGTCGTGCGTGTGCTTTGCGCCAACCCACGCCACAAGCAGCGCCAGGGCTGAGAGGAAAGACATGGCACGTATCGCAGGAGTCGATCTCCCCCGCCGGAAGCAGATCCGTTACGCTCTCCGCTACATCTACGGCATCGGTGACTTCACCGCGGTGATGCTGTGCGAGAAGGCTGGCATCCCTCAGGACCGCAAGGTCGAGGAGCTGAGCGACGCAGACATCAAGGCCATCCGTGACGCCATCGAGGCGCACGCCAAGGTCGAGGGTGATCTGCGGCGTGAGGTGCAGCAGAGCATCAAGCGGCTGATGGACTTGGGCTCTTATCGCGGGCTTCGTCATCGGCGTGGTCTGCCCGTGCGTGGTCAGCGCACTCACACCAACGCACGGACCCGCAAGGGTCCGCGCAAGAGCCTCGCGCGGAAATCCTGAGGCGATAGGGAAGCATCATGGCCAGTCCCCAGACCAAGAAGGCTCGTGGCGGCAAGAAGGTCGTTCGCAAGAACGTCCCGATGGGCATCTGTCACATCCAGTCCACCTTCAACAACACCATCGTCACGATCACGGACATCAACGGCGGCGCCATCTCGGCGGCCAGCTCCGGATCGCGCGGCTTCAAGGGCTCGCGCAAGAGCACGCCCTTCGCGGCGCAGCTCGCGGCGGAAGAGGCGGCTCGGCGCGCCATGGATCACGGGATGCGCTCGGTGGCGGTGTTCGTGAAGGGACCGGGCGCGGGGCGAGAGAGCGCGCTGCGGGCGCTCCAGCAGACGGGCTTCAAGGTGACGCTCGTCCGTGACGTCACGCCCATCCCGCACAACGGGTGCCGCCCTCCCAAGCGCCGGCGGGTCTAGCCGCGGCGTCGGGTGGCGCGAGAGGCTCCTTCCCCCTGAGGGTGAGGGGGCCTCGTTTGGCTCTTGGAGGGTCCGCGCCTCCTGGCGAGCGCTCAAGGTAGTAGTGAATAGGTTTCGATGCGGGCAGGCCGCGGAGTGAGACGGAGAGCGGATTCTCTTTCTGACTCGGGACGGTCGCGCAAACCCCAGACACAGAGGAGACAGCAGCATGGTGACCCCGATGATGAGCCGCAACTGGCGTGAGCTGATTCGACCGAAGGCCATCCAGCTCGAGCCCGAGAGCAGCACGGAATTTTACGGGAAATTTACCTGTGAGCCGCTGGAGCGCGGCTTCGGGATCACCATCGGCAACTCCCTGCGGCGCGTGCTCTTGGCCTCACTCCAAGGCGCGGCCATCACGGCGGTGCGGCTGGACGGGGCCCTCCACGAGTTCACCACCATCCCGGACGTCTTGGAGGACGTGACGGACATCATCCTCAACCTCAAAGAGGTGGTGTTCAAGGCGGAGCACCCACGGGTGTACACCGTGCGGATCGACAAAGAGGGCCCGGGGCCGGTCACTGGCGCGGACATCAAGACGGTGGACGGCCTCACGGTGCTCAACCCGGACAAGCTCATCGCCACGCTCGACAAGAAGGGGCCGCTCTCCATGGAGCTGACCGTCAGCGTCGGGCGCGGCTACGTGCCGGCTGAGCGCAACAAGACGACGGGCATGCCCATCGGCACCATCCCCATCGACGCGCTGTTCTCCCCGATCCGCAAGGTCAACTACACGGTGCAGAACGCGCGCGTCGGGCAGCAGACCGACTACGACAAGCTGGTGCTCGAGGTGTGGACGGACGGCGCGGTCAGGCCGGTGGACGCCGTCGCCTACGCGGCGAAGATCTTGAAGGAGCAGCTCTCCATCTGGATCAACTTCGAGGAGGTCGAGGAGACCAGCTACGCCAGCCCCGGCTCGAGCGAGGAGCCGCTCAACGAGCACCTGTTCCGGTCCGTGGATGAGCTGGAGCTGTCGGTCCGGTCGGCCAACTGCCTCCAGAACGCGAGCATCACGCTCATCGGGGAGCTCGTGCAGCGCACCGAGCAGGACATGCTCAAGACGAAGAACTTCGGGCGCAAGTCGCTCAAGGAGATCAAGGAGATCCTTGGGACCATGGGGTTGGGCCTGGGGATGAAGTTCGACAACTGGCCACAGATGCTGGAGCGCTGGAAGCAAGCGCAGGCGCAGAGCTAGTCAAGCCACGCAGCTTTCGAAGGTAGAGAACCATGCGTCACCTCAATTCTGGTCGTAAATTTGGCCGCAACACCTCGCACCGCCGCGCCATGTTCCGGGCCTTGGCCTCGAACCTCGTGGAGCACGAGCGCATCGAGACGACGGACGCCAAGGCGAAGGAGCTCCGGCGGATCGCCGAGCGCCTCGTCACGCGCGCGCTTCGCCTAGGGCCGGTGGCGTTCACGCCCCAGGCTGAGCTCAGCGTGGAGGATCGCGCGCGCCGGCTCGCTGCACAGCAGCAGGTGGGCGCTTACATCCGCCGGTTTGCCGTCCTGGAGCAGGACGGGCAAGAGGTCCGGGTGGATCTGGTGGAGAAGCTCTTCTTGGACCTCGCCAAGCGCTTCCAGGGCCGTCCCGGTGGCTACACGCGCATCATCAAGCTCGGCAACCGCCGTGGCGACAACGCCCCAATGAGCATCATCGAGTTCGTGGAGGCGGGCACCGGCAAGTCCTGAGCCCGTAGCGTCGCAGGCGCCTGAGCCTGACCACGGCGAACGCCGTGGCGGCTCAGGCGTCGCTCATTTCAGGGCCTACGGGCGGAGGCGCCGGCGCCGTCGGACGGGGGCACGGCGTCCGGCGAGGAGGCGCCGGCGCCGTCGGATGGGGGCGCGGCGTCTGGCGCGGGGGCGCTGGCGCCGTCGGATGGGGGCGCGGCGTCCGGCGCGGAGGCGCCGGCGCTGTCGGACGGGGGCGCGGCGTCTGGCGCGGGGGCGCCGGCGTCGTCGGAGGGGGGGCGCCGCGCTCGGGCAGCAGCGCTGCCGGTCGAGGGCTCGGTGGGCTCCAGGGGCTCGGGCGGGGGCTCCCCCGCGGGCTGGGCGCGACCGCGGCGGAAGGCGAGGAGGCCGATGGCGACCGCGCCGAGCAGCGCGAGCGCGCCCGCGCCGAGGTACCGCGCCCTCGAGGGCGCCGCGCTGAGCTCGCCGCGCTCGGTGCTGGCGAGCAGGCGCCGAGCGCGCTCGTTGCCGGGCGCCAGCTCCAGCGCTTGACGGAGCGCGGCAGAGTCGATGACCCCTTGCTCGAGCCAGCGGCTCACGTCGAGCGTCAGTCGGAGGCTCGTGATGGTCTTGCGCTCCTGTTCGCTGTCGCTGAGGCGCTCTGCCCGCAAGAGCGCGTCGAGCGCGGCCTCCGGATCTTGCTCGAAGCTGCTCTCGGCGAAGCGCAGGTAGCTCGCGCTCAGCGTCGCGCGCTCCGGGAATGCAGGGTCACGGGTGAGCAGCGCGTCGAAGGCCTGCTTCTGCTCCAGGAGCTGACCTCGCGCGCCGGCGGCCACGCCGCGCTCGAAGAGCGCCTCGACCTCCGCGGAGCGGAGCCGGTCGAACTCCATGAACAGCTCACGCGCCAGCCGATCCCAGCTCCAGTCGCGCGGCGGGCGCTTCCCCGAGAGGTCTTCGTAAGCGTCGCGCAGCTGCCACAGGCTCGCCTCGCCCAGGAGTGTGACCGCTTGGCGAGCGGCCTCACGCACCTGGGCCCGCTCGGAGTTGGCAAAGGAGATGATGACGCGCGCGGCGTCGAGATCCTTGGTCCGGCCATAGGCGCGCAGGGCGTCCGCCAGCACCGCCTGATCCGGCGTCTGGAGGACCTCGCTCGGGATGCTCTTGCCCAGCGTGTCGAGCAGCCGGCTGGCCCAGCGCCCTACCTTCTCGGCGGGGTGCCGGCGCGCCTCGATCAGGGCTGGAAGCGCGGCGTCACCCATCTTCTCGAGCCGGAGCTGGACGTCGACTCGGAGCAGCTCCCCAAAGCGAACGAAGAGACCGATCAGCTCTCGGGTGGCTTCGACCGTCCCTACCTGCGCCAAGGCCCGGGCGAGGCCGAGCAGCTGGGTCAGCTCACGCCATGGCCGCGACGTCGGCTCCGCGGCGTCGAGGGCCAAGCCGAGGTAGTCCGGCGTCACGACCTTCCCGCGTTGCCCGGAGGACGCGAGCCGCTCCCGCTCGGCCTTGCGCCCCTGCTCACGGAGCCGATCGAGGAGCTGTCGGAGACGCTCCCGCTCGGCCTGCTTGGCGAGCTCGTCGATCTTGGCCGCGATGGCTGGGACGTGGTGGGCCTGCAGCTCGAGCAGCTCGGCCCGCGCCGCCTCCCGCGCCGCGGCGTCCGTCCCCGTCAGGCGCCCGAGCAGCTCGGCGAGGTCTTGGAGCTCCGAGGGGGAAGCGGGCGGGAGCTGGAGCGAGGGGACGCTGGGCAGCGGTGGCAGGCTGCGGCTGGGGGCCGCGCTCGGCGCCGGCGCGTCGCTGGGCACCTGCGCGACGGCCACCGGGACGGCGTGGAGGCTGGTGCCCAGGAGCCCTAGCGCGAGCCAGGGGTGCACGGGCGCTCGTCGATGGCGGCTCACGCTCCTCGCGCCCGGCTCAGTCCGTGATGCGGAAATCCGGGAAATCACCGGTGAAGCTGCGCCAGCGGGTCTCCACCCGCTCGACCCGAGCCGCGCTGGGGCCCTTCTGGGCCCAGCCGTACAGCTCCCGCACCGCCACCTCTTCTCCCTCGGCCAGGACCTCGACGCTGCCATCAGCCCGGTTCTTGACCCAGCCCGTCACGCCCAGGCGCCGCGCTTCGCGCTGGGTAGAGGCCCGAAAATAGACGCCCTGCACCCTCCCGCGGATCATCAGGTGCAGCTGCTTCAGCGCCATGGTGCCGCTCTAGGTAGCTGACGCACGGGGCTCGCGCAACCATCGGCCTGCTGGCCAAGCCGCTGGAATTGTGCGGCCGCACGCGTACTTTCCCCGGTCCAGTCAAAAACGTGGTTCGATCGCGCGGTGGCGGTCCGCCGAGCACCCCAAACGCCTGCCGCGCTGACGCGACGCGTGCGCGCGCTCGAGGCTGAGCTCGCTCGGGAGCGGAGGACGTCTCGCGCGCTCCAGGAGGTCGCCACGGCCTTGGGCGCTACCGGTGAGCTCGACACCCTGCTACCCCTCATCTTGGAGCGCCTGACGGAGTTGGTCGACGCGGAGCGCGCCACCTTGCACCTCGTCGACGAGACCGGCAGCGCCCTCGTGCGGCTCCCCGATGACGCTGACGCCACGGAGGTCGTGCGCGTCGAGCTCGGGCGCGGCATCGTGGGACACGTCGCCCAGACCGGCCAGACGCTCCGCCTCGCCCGCGCCGCCGAAGACCCCCGCTTCGACCCCAGCTTGGACGCGCCGCCCGGCTACCACACCAAGAGCCTGCTGGCGGCGCCGCTGAAGACCTACCGAGGGCAGACCATCGGGGTGGTCCAGGTGCTCAACAAGCGCGGCTCCCGCGCCTTCACCAGCGACGACGAGGCGCTGGTCGCCACCTTCTCTGCGCAGGCCACCGTCGCCATCGAGCTGGCGCGCTCACTGCTCGCGCAGATGGCCAAGAACCGCGAGCTGCTCGCCGCCACCAGCGAGCTCGAGCGCCGGCTCGCCGATCAACGCCTCCTGCTCGAGCTCGAGCGCACCAGCGCCCAGGCCGCGACCCTGGAGGAGCTGTTGCTGCCGGTCCTGGTCAAGCTCGCCGTGGCCGTCGACGCGAGCGGTGCCGGCGTGGTGTTGGCCGATGAAGAGAGCGGAGATCTCATCCAGTACGTCGTCGACCGTGCGCACCCCGAGCACCTCGCGCGGCACGGCATCAAGGCCGGCGAGGGTGTCCTCGTCGCCGCCATGGCCGCGGCCGAGCCGCTGCTCGTCACGGAGGTCCGCCGAGATCCTCGCTGGCACGAGCGCGCGGAGGGACGCATCCCCTTCGCCTTCGACGTCCTACTGGCGCTGCGCTTGGGTGACGTGGAGGAGCCCATCGGCGCGTTTGGCATCTACTTCTCCGACCTGGAGTGGCAGAGCGCGGAGCCTCGACACCCGGAGGCTGGGCTCGTCCCCCTGATGGGCGCCAGCCTCACCACGCTGGTGCGGCTGTTCTGGGCCGGCAAGCAGCGTGAGCGAGGAGAGCGCCTGGGCGCCATCGGCAAGCTGCTGTCGCAGGTGATCCACGACTTCAAGACGCCGATGACCGTCATCAGCGGCTACCTGGGCTTGCTGGAGGAGGAGCCCAGCGCGGCCCAGCGCCATGAGTACGTGGAGGAGGCGCTCAAGCAGATTGAGGTGCTAGCCTCCATGCAGCGTGAGGTGCTGGAGTTCGCACGAGGTGAGAAGCGGCTGTTCGTTCGGCGGGTGCTCGTCGGCAAGTTCCTGGGGGAGCTCAAGCGTGATCTGGGCCTCGAGCAGAGCGGAGCGCCGGTAGAGCTGCACATGGACGTCGACGCCAAGCTCGAGGCGCGCTTCGACGAGGCGCGCATGGCCCGCGCGCTCCACAACTTGGCGCGCAACGCGGTGGAGGCCATGGGAGAGCGTGGCGGGGAGCTGACCTTGCGCGCGCGCGGCGCTACCGAGGCGTTGATCTTCGAGGTGTCGGACACCGGCCCCGGCATCCCCCCCGAGCTGGAGGGGAGGCTGTTCCAGCCCTTCGCCACCCTGGGGAAGACCGACGGCAGCGGCCTCGGGCTCGCCATCGTCAAGAAGATCGTCGAGGAGCACGGCGGCCGCATCGAGGTGCGCTCGAGCCCCGCGGGCACGACCTTCGAGCTGTGGCTCCCGCAGGTGCGGCGCGTGCCTCGAGCGGCGCCGCGGTCGGCCGTGGCGCGCGGCGCCGAGCCGCGTGCCACCAGCGCCAAGGTGTCGTCGTGAGGCGCGCCCCGCGTCTGCCGCTGCTCCAGCAGCGGCAGACGGAGCTGACCACCTGCGTGTACTGCCCCAAGCTCTGCCGCGCCGTCTGCCCCGTGGCCGAGGCGGAGCCTCGCGAGACGCTGACCCCGTGGGGTAAGATGAGCCTGGCGTGGTTCGCGTCCCAAGGGACCCTGGAGCTCGAGCCGAGCGCCGCGCGCACCGCCTGGGCCTGCACGGGCTGCATGGCCTGTCGTGAGGCCTGTGATCACGACAACCCGGTGGAGGAGGTGCTCACGGAGGCGCGCGCGGAGCTCTACGCCGCGGGGCTGGCGCCCGCCGCCGCCCGCGCCAGCGTGGAGGAGCACGCCGCCCGGATGCAGGAGGTGGAGCGGGCGGTGCAGCGCCTGGAGCGGCTCCCCGGGGTGCGTCCCGGCGCCCCGGTGGCGCTGATGCTCGGCTGCGGCTACCTGCGGCGCGCCGAGGACGTCGCGGAGGACATCGTCGTGACGGCCACGCACCTGCTCGGGGACGTCCAGCTCGTCAGGGGCTGCTGCGGGGCGACGCTCGACGCCGCCGGCGCTCGAGGCGCGGCGGCCGAGGCGCGCGCGGCGCTGCGCCGGACGCTCGCCCCTGGCGTCCGCTGGGTGGTCGTCGACCCGAGCTGCGCCAGGGCGCTCGGCGAGCAGCCCCACGAGCTGTTCTTGGATCTGGCGTATGAGCAGCGCGCGCGCTTTCGGCGGCTCGCCCCCTCGACCGGGCGCTTCCGGTGGCACGACCCCTGCTCGCTCGGTCGCGGCCTCGGTCGCTACGACCAGCCGCGCGCGCTGCTCGCGCAGGTGCTGGGGCGCGCCCCGGAGGAATTCCCTCGCTGCCGGGAGCACGCCACCTGCTCGGGAGGGGGGGGGCTATTGCCACGGACCTACCCGGAGATCTCCGCCGCCATCGGCGCCTGGAGGCTGAGCGCGCACGAGGCCGAGGGTGGTGGCGTGGTCGTGACCCACTGCGCGTCGAGCTTGCGGCGCTTTCGGGCCAGCCAGGGCAGCGTGGTGGACCTCGCGAGCTTGCTGCGGCGGGCCCTGCACGAGTGAAGCTCAGCGCTTGGCCCTCAGGTCGCAGCGTCGCCTCGCGCGTCTTGTCGTCGTTCGCGCTCTTGATGGTGGCGTTCACGCTGGTCGCGGGCTGGAGCCTCATCGCCCTGCGGACAGCGGCCCAAGAGGGCGAGCTGCTGCGCTCCGGCTACCTGCCGCTGTCGCTGGCGCTCCGCGACGCCGTCGCCGATCAAGACGCCTGGAACACCCAGCTCAACCACGTGACCACCGCCGCCAACCCCGCGGACAAGCGCGTTTGGTTCGACGCCGCGCTCGCGGCAGGTCGACCGCGGACCTTCGCCAAGCTGCGGGCGGCCATCCACCGTGCCTTTCAAGGAGGGGAGCGAGATCCCTCGGCGGAGCTGGCGCGGGAGCTGACCCAAGAGACCGCCGACATCCTCGAGCTGGGGTCTGCCGACGGGCAGAGCGTGGCCCAGCTCTTCGAGGCGCTGGCGCGCGGGGACGCGAAGCTGGCGGAGCAGCGGCGCGCCGAGCTGGTCACGCGAGGCGCCCGGATCAAGGGCCGGCTCGGGCAGCTCGAGCAGCGCGTGCAGGCGAGGGTCGATGCCTTGGCCGGCGCGGCGCAGCGCCGTGAGGCCCACGCCTTTCGGCTCCTCGTCGCGCTGTTGATGGTCACCTCGCTCGTGGCGCTGGGGTCGGCGCTGCGCGTGCGCCGCGTCCTGGCGCCGCTGGCGCGGGTGACGGCGCGGGCCCGCGCGGTCGCTCGGGGAGAGCTGGAGGTGCAGCCGGTCTTGGAGACCGCGGACGAGCTGGGTGAGCTCGCCGCGACCTTCGAGCGGATGGTGGCGGCCATCGCCGCCGCGAACGAGCAGCTCTTGGCGGCCGACCGCCTCGCGACCATCGGGAAGATGGCGGCGCACGTCACCCACGAGATCCGCAACCCGCTGTCGTCCATCGCGCTCAACGTGGAGATGCTGGAAGAGGAGCTCGCGGAGAGCCCGGAGCGGAGCGAGGCGCGCGCGCTCTTGCAGGCCATCCAGCACGAGATCGAGCGGCTGACCGCGCTCTCCGAGCAGTACCTTTCCATGGCGCGGCAGCAGCCGCCCAACCTGCAAGAGGAAGATCTGGCGGAGGTGGTGCGTGAGGCTTGCGACTTCATGCGGCTGGAGCTGAAGCGCCACGACGTCCGGCTGAGCCTGGAGGTGGAGCCGGATCTTCCCTTGGTGGCGCTCGACGAGGCCCAGCTCAGGCAGGTGTGCTTCAACCTGCTACGCAACGCGCGAGAGTCCATGCCGGAGGGGGGGCTCATCGAGGTCAGCGTCCGGCGTCGAGGGGCCGCGGAGCTCGTCGTCTGCATCGCGGACGAGGGCGTGGGCTTCGACGCTCAAGACGCCAGCCAGCTCTTCGAGCCCTTCTTCACCACCAAGGGGCAAGGCACGGGGCTAGGGCTGGCCATCAGCCGTCAGGTCCTCGAGGCGCATGGCGGCGGCATCGAGTGCCACGCCCGCACCCCGAGGGGGACGGAGTTTTGCCTGAGCCTCCCGATCACCGCCGCCGGCGCGCGCCCTCGGGCGGTGACGCGCGGCTCAGATCGTCCCCACCTTGCGTCCGGCGGGGGCCAGACGACGTAGGAGCCACTCCGGCGCGCGGGTCATCACCTGCTTGAGCGCCGCCATTTGCCACGGAAAGCTGAAGGTGCGATCGCGCCGCTCGATGGACCGGGCCATGATGGCGACGGCGTCGTCCAGCTCGACCAAGAAGGGCATGGGGTGAGTGAGGACGTCCGTCATGGGGGTCCGCACGAAGCCGGGGCAGAGGGTCATGGCGTGAACGCCGCTGCCCTGGAGATCCATGCGCAGGCCATCCATGAAGGTGATGACGGCGGCCTTCGAGGCGGAGTACGCGGCGCGCCCCGGCAGCGCCCGATGCCCCGCCATGGAGCTGACCGCCACGACCGTGCCGCGCCCGGCCGCGACCATCCCCGGCAAGAAGGGGATGATGGTGTTGGTGACCCCGATGACGTTGATCTGCATGAGCTGCTCGACCGAGCGCGCGTCGCCCTCGAGCAGCGCGCTGGGGATCCCGACGCCCGCATTGGCGATGACGAGCTCCGCGCCGCCGGCCTCCGCGATGAAGGCGTCGTGCGCGCGCTGCATGGCCTCGCGCGAGGCCACGTCCGCAGGCAAGACGATGGGCTTGGCCCCTCGCGCCCGGAGCTGCTCGGCCAGCTCCGTGAGGAGCTCCGCCCGACGCGCGCAGAGCCCAATCGTGGCGCCTGGCTCGGCATAGTGCCTCGCCAAGCCAGCGCCGAGCCCGCTCGAACTACCCGTGATGAAGATGCGCTTCATGCGGGGCAGTATCCCTCAGCGCTGGCGGCTTGTCGCGGCGACGGGGAGGGAGCACCATCGGCGTGATGATCACGGTAGTCTTGGCGACCGGCAACCCGGGCAAGGTGCGCGAGCTGTCACGCCTGCTCAGCGGGCTCGACGTCGAGCTCGTGGGCGTCAAGGACGTCCTCGGGCAGGCCCTGGAGGTGCCGGAGCTGGGGGACAGCTTCGAGAGCAACGCCGTCGAGAAGGCGCGCCGGGTGTGCGCGGCGACCGGCCTCGTCAGCGTCGCCGACGACAGCGGGCTCGAGGTGTTGGCGCTCGGAGGGCGACCGGGCGTGCGGAGCGCCCGCTTCGCGCACGAGCGCGCCACGGACGCGGAGAACAACGCGGCGCTGCTCGCGGCCCTGGAGGAGGAGGTCGATCGTCGGGCGCGGTTCGTGTGCGTGCTCGCGCTCGCGACGCCGTGGGCCGAGCAGGTGGTGACCGTGCGCGGCGTCTGCGACGGCAAGATCGCGCGCGGCGTCTCCGGCTCGGGAGGCTTCGGCTACGATCCGCTGTTCGTGGTGGAGCGCGCGGACGGCAAGACGATGGCCGAGCTCTCTGCGGAGGAGAAGGACGCCCTCAGCCATCGCGGGCTCGCCGTGCGTGCCCTGGCGGCCGAGCTCGAGCGGCTGCTCGCCCGGCAGCGTCACGAGGCGGAAAACATCGCTTTTTTGCGGTGAGCACCGCGCTGGGGCCCCAGCATTGACCCCCCCTCGGAGGGCGTGCTAAGCCGGCGCCACCAAAGGGCATAGGTGCAATATCACTGGAATAGTGGCGCTGCTCGCTACGCCACCATCGGTCTCGAGCTGGCGCTGAGCGCCTTGTTCGGACTGTTCGTCGGTCGCTGGCTCGACCGGCGCTGGGGTACCGACTGGATCAGCATGGTCGGCCTCGGGCTGGGCGTCGCGGCAGGCTACCGCTCACTCTGGCTGACGATGAAGAAGGCGAACCGCGAGCTCGCCGAGACCGAGAAAGCCGAAGCCCTAGCACGAAAGAAATACCTCGATGGCCCCCCCTCCCCGCGAAACCAGTCTTGAGCTCGGCGTCACGTCCGCGCTGCGGGCGGTGATCGTGGTCGGCCTGCTGATGACCCTGGGGACGGTCTCGTGGCTCGGCGTGAAGTTCGCCGGGGGGGTGGCGCTCGGTGCGCTGCTCGGTGCGCTCAACCTCTGGGTGCTGGCGCACGCGGTGCGGCGCATCTTCGGCGCGGGGGCCAGCTCGGCTCGCTGGAGCCTCATCGCCGCCGTCAAGTTCCTCGCGCTGCTCTTGTGCGCGTACTGGTTCATGCGGGCCGGCGTCGCCGTCCTGGCCATGATGGTCGGCTTTGGCGCGCTGCCCCTCGGCATCGTCATCAGCCAGCTCCGCTCCGCCCAACCGTCTCGACTCTGAGGATCACCGCATCATGCCCGAGCATGCCAGCTGGCTTACCTTCTTGCTTGCCCACATCAAGGAGACGCTCAACCACAACGCACACGCGTTCGGGGCGACGCTCAACAGCAAGACCCCGGCGAACTGGATGAGCTTCGAGCCCATCACCGCGTCGCTGCTGGTGGGGCTGCTGCTCGTGGCCTTCGGGCTCTCGGTGCGGCGTCAGGTGGCCAACGTGGATCAGGCGGTCGTGCCGGAGTCTCGGCTGAGCCTGCGCACCTTCTTCGAGGCCTTCCTGGGCTACTTCTACGATCTCGCCAAGAGCGTGATGGATGCGGAGCGAGCGAAGCAGCACTTCCCGCTCATCGCCACCTCTGCCTGCTTCATCTTCTTCGGCAACCTGCTCTCCCTGATCCCCGGGATGCCCATCCCCACCACGAACCTCAACATTACCTTGGGCTGCGGCCTGGTCGTGTTCGTGTACTTCAACGTCGTGGGGCTCAAGGCGCAGGGGTGGGGGTACATCAAGCACCTCGCGGGCCCCGCTTGGTACCTGGCGTGGCTCATCTTCCCGCTCGAGGTCATCTCCATGTGCGTGCGGCCCATCACCTTGGCTGTCCGCTTGATGCTCAACATGGCGGTGGATCACCTGATCTTGGCCATCTTCTTGGGCCTCGTGGCGGTGTTGGTGCCCCTGCCCGTGATGGTGCTGGGGGTCCTGGTGATCGCGGTGCAGACGCTGGTGTTCACCCTCCTCACCTGCATCTACGTCGGCCTGGCCACGGAGCATGAAGAGCACCACTGAGCCTTGGCTCAGCCATTTCCCTCTAGAAATCGGATCACCCCTAGAAATTCCGGTGGCCGCCCAAGAAAAATGCCACTAGACGCTCGCCGGTTATTAAGGAGACGCAAGACCATGTCCAACAAGAAGCTCACCCTCGCCCTCGCCACCCTGGTTAGCCTCGTTCCGGCGACCGCGCTCGCGGACGTCGGTGCAGCCGCCAACGAGCACGACTCGAAGTCCATGGCTGCGCTCGCCGCCGCCATCGCGATTGGCCTCGCCGTGTTCGGCGGGACGATGGGCCAGGGGCGTGCCGTCGTCGCGGCGCTCGAAGGGATCAGCCGCAACCCAGGCGCTGCGCCGCGCATCCAGCTCCCGATGATCTTGGGCCTCGCCCTCATCGAGTCCCTGGTGCTGTTCGCGTTCGCGATCGCCTACCAGCTCCAAGGCAAGGTGTGATCGCCCTGCGCTGAGGGCCCACGGGCCTCGGCGTAGCGCTCTCGTGAGGCTCGCAGCGCGACGTGCGGTGCGGGCCTCGCCGCTATTTCTTGGCGCTCGCACGCAGCGCGCGCACCACGTCCAAGAGGACGTGCAGGCCGACGAGCAGCACCCCCAGGCCGAGCAGGACCCCGCCGACGATGGGGGAGTCGGCGGCCACCAGCCACGCGCCCCCGAGCAGCAGTGAGCTGGCGAGCAGCGCGGAGTAGAGCCGCCGCCCGAGGCGGTCGGCGGCCGGGGCGATGGCGCGGTCGTCGAGCTTGAGCTCTAGCCTCCCTAGCCTCAGATCTTCGAGCACCTCCCCGATTTGCTGCGGCATGTTGTAGGAGGTGCTGGTGAGGCGCTCCACGCGGCGGAGTAGTTCGTTGCCGAGGCGCTCTGGGGAGTAGCGCTTCTTGAGGATCTGAAAGAAGTGGTGCTTGGCGTCCTCGAAGACGTCGAGCTCCGGATCGAGCTCCTTGCCGACCCCCTCCACGGTCATCAGGGCCTTACCGACGAGCATGAAGTCGCTGGGCACCTCGAGGCCATACTTCGTGGCGCCGTACACGATGTCCCGGATGAGCCCGCTCAAGTCGATGTCTTTGAGCTGCTTGCCCAGGTACTTCTCGGCGAGGAGGCTCACCTCGGCGCGGTAGGCCTCCATGTCCACCTTCTTGGTCGGCGTACCGATCTGGTAGAGCGCGTCCGCGATGCCCTCGTAGTCCTTGCGCACCGCCGCGACCATCACGTCCACCGTGAGGTCACGCATGCGCGGGCTCAGGCGCCCCACCATCCCGAGGTCGATCATCCCGATGATGGGCGCCTCTGGGGTGCCCATCACGAGGATGTTGCCTGGGTGTGGGTCCGCGTGAAAAAAGCCATCATCGAAGATCTGCTTGATGATGATGTCGAGTGACACGCCGGCGAGGGCCTTGCCGGAGTGTCCCGCGGCCACGGCGGCGTCGAGCTTGATGCCGCTCAAGAACTCGAGCGTCAGGACGTGCTTGCTGGAGGCCTGCTTGTAGACCTTCGGGAAGGCGATCCCTTGAAAGCCCTCGAAGTTCTGGCGGAAGCGCCCGGCGTTCTCGGCCTCCGTCGTGAAGTCCAGCTCGGCCGAGATGGCGTGATCGAACTGCTGGACGAGCCCCACCGGCGAGTAGATGCGGCTCTCCGGGATGAGCCGCTCCACGAGCGCCGCGAGCCCATGCAGGATGTCCACGTCGCTGGCGATGGTCTGCGCGATGCCGGGGCGCTGCACCTTGACGACGACCTGCTGGACCCCCTCCTCGGTGCGCAGCGTGGCGCGATGCACCTGCGCGATGCTCGCGGCCGCCAGGGGCTTGGGGTCGAAGCTCTCGAACACCTCCGAGATGCTGGCGCCGAGGCTCGCCTCCACCTGGGCGGCGATGGCCTCGAAGGGGACCTCGGGGACGGCGTCTTGGAGCTTCTTGAGCTCGACGATGAGATCTGGCGGGAGCACGTCCGTGCGCGTGGAGGCGATCTGTCCCAGCTTGATGAAGGAGGGCCCCAAGTCCTCGAGGACGTGTCGGATGCGGATGGAGCTCGAGGTGCGGCGCTGCTCCTCTTCGCCTCGGGCCAGATCCTCGGGAGAGAGCTCGTCGGTCTCCTCGCTCTGGGAGCTCGGGCCCTTGCCGCGCCTCGAGCGCCCAAGCCCGAGTCGCACCACGATCTCCCCGAAGCCGTGCCGGACGAGGACGCGCGAGACGTCCCTCACCCGCCCGATGTCTCGAACCGCGTGGACGATGGAGACCATCAGACGACCCTCCTGGTGCTGCGCATGGCGTTACTGTAGCGAGCCTTCCCGGACGCGGACCAGCGTCCCCCGCTCGTATTCGGTGGGGAACACCGCCGTCCAGCCCGCGGGCAGCCGAGGGCTGGTCCACTCGAACAGCGCCTGGGCATCGAGGGGGGACAGGTTGACGCAACCATGGCTGCGCACGGCGCCAAAGGCTCTGTGCCAGTACGTGCCGTGCAGCCCGTAGCCCCGCAGGAAGAACTGCACCCAGGGGACCGCCTGCATCGCGTAGTAACTGTTGGCGGTCTCGCTCTCGAGGTTGTCCATGTCCTGCTGCCGCAGCTTGATCCAGAGCCGATGCTCGCCTGGCGGCGTGCGTCGCTCGCTGCCGCGCGGCCCCTTGCCCGTCGCGACGAGGGTGGCGAAGACCGGCTCCTCCCCCTCCCAGGCCGTCAGGATCTGCGCGGCGAGATCGACGTCGATCCAGCGCTCCCCGGGGCGCAGCCCCTCGGGTCGAGGCGCGGCAGAGCTGACGGCGACGTCGTCGCGGCGCAGCCAGCGGTCCTCCCCGACGCGCAGCCACTCCCGGCGCGCCAGGCGGCGCTCCTCCAAGACCTCGACGCGCTCGTAGCGGGTGCGCGTCTCCTCGGGCAAGAGCTTCCCCGGCGCGGAGTAGACCTTGGCGGCATCGGTGAGCACCCAGCCGAGGCGCGGAGCTCCTGCGCCGAGACGCTCCCCGTGAAAGCCGCTCGGGCTGGCTGGGCTGAGCTCGTGCAGGGCGAGCCACAGGCCGTGCGTCGTCAGGCCGAACACGTCGCCGCTCGCTTGGCGTGCTTGCCGGACCAGGCCGACGGCGAAGCCCGGCTGGAGCTCCTGCGCAGGCTCCACGAAGCCGGCCGAGGCCAAGCGGGTGTACGCGAGCGCGCCCCCCGGGCCGACGAAGTAGTAATGGAAGGGCAGCCCTCCAGGGAGGGGCGCCGGGCGCACCGCGGGCAGCGGCGGCGCTCCGTCGAGCTGGACCACGTCCTGGCAGACCCACGCCAGCGCCCCCACCATCAGCCAGCTCCCCTGGCATCCGGGCGCCGTGACGGCGGCGTAGAGCGGCAGCCGGGCGTCGAGCGCCGCGGTCCCGCGGCGGCGAGCCTGCGGGTCGGGGCGCTGGTACAGCGGCTCGTCGGCGCGCACGATGAGCACGCTGCGAGCGGCCTCTTCGTGCGCGCGCGCGCCTGCGACGGACCCGCGCAGCGGCTGGCCGACGACCCCCGCGGCGCTCAGCAGCGAGGCGCTCGCGACGAGCAGCGCGCTAGGGAGCTGGGGCATGGCGAGAGCCTACGCGACTCCCGCCAGGGCGGGCACCTTCATGGCCCCGGCGCGGTGGCGCGGCTCAGCCGTAGGCGAAGCGCAGCTCGTGCTCACACACGCGGAAGACGTCGCCGTCGCCGATGACCTGGCGCCCGATCCGCGCGCCGTTGTGCTCGACGCCGTTGGTCGAGCCCAGATCCACGATGTAATACTGCCCGCCCACGAATTCGATCATGGCGTGCTGCCGCGAGACGTTGGGATCTTTGATGGTCAAGTCGCTCGACTGCTTGCCGCGACCGATGATGAACTTGTCCTTGTTCACCGGGAAGCGCTCGCCCATGTAGTAGACGTGCAGCGTGGCGGGGAACCCGCCGGCGGCGGGCGCCGCTGGGGGAGGCGGAGGAGGGGGCCGGTGGGCCGCGGGAGGCGGCGGGGGCGCCGTGGGCGGGCGCGCCGCGGCGGGAGGCCGCAAGGGGGGCGCGGCGCCCGGCAGAGGGGGCGGAGGCCCGGGGGGGCGTCGTGACACTGGCGGCTCAGCGGCGCTGGGCGGCGGGGGCAGCGGGGGGCGGTGGCCACCGCTCGGCGGTAGCGGGGGCGGCAGCGACATCCGCGGCGGCGGCGGCGGCGGCGCACCGGCCGTGGGGGGCAGCGGCGGTGGGGCGCCAGGCAGCGCTGGCGCGCTGGCGCTGCTGGGCACGCCCCGCTGGCGCGCGTACTGCTTCATCGCGTCGTTGACGAGATAGTCGACGGAGCACTCGAGCTCACGCGCCATCTGTTCGAACCGCGCCCAGAGCGCGTCACGGCATTGGAAGGTACGGGGCGACTTCTTGTTCGGATCGGAACTCATGCTCACTTCTTCTCTGCGGAAGCAGGACGCTTCTCCATAGCAGGCTTCACGCAATAGCTGACGAATTCACCGACGGTGGTGATGTCCTTGCTCTCGGCCTTGCCGTTGGTGGTCACGCTGCAGGACCACTCGCAGTCCTTGGCGTCCTTGCGGCATGCGGGGGTCTTGGTGCGATCTGCCGTGAAGGGCTCGATTTTTGGTAGATCTGCCGCGGTGCCGTGCTCGAAGTAGTAGCCGAAGGCGATGAGTCGAGCGGGCACGGGACCGGAGGCCAGGTAGGCCTGGATGAGCTGCGCTGGCTCGCCCTTGGTGGGCTTCATCGCGCTGAGGACCGCCCCGTAGCGCAGCGGCTCGGTCATCGCCATGTCGCTGATCTTACCGATGTGCTGCATGAATTCATCGAGCTGGCTGGTGTCGCTGAGCTTGAGCAGCAGCTCCCCGGCGACCCACCGGATCTTCCAGTTGTCGCTCCCGAACAAGCCGTACAGGCGCTCCACCACCAGCTCTCGCGGGAGCTCTCCGACCCGCCGCAGGGCTTGGTCCCGCACGACGTCCGGCGTGTCCGCGGCGGTGGCGACGGCCAGGATGGCCTCCACCTGCTTGGGGTTCTTCCGGTCGATCCTGCCCTCGAGGGCGGCGAGGGCGAGCCCGGCGCGCTTGCCGAGCTCTCGCTTGTCCTCCGCGGGGATCTTCTGCGCGCCGTAGGCGAGCAGGTAGTCCACCACCGGCTCGCCCCCGAGCTTCTTCATGGACACGAACAGGCGCGTCAGCTCTTCGGCTTGGTACGCGTCGAGCTGCTTGTCCACGCGGTCCGCCGTCATGTCTTTGTAGCCCGCCAGCTTGTTTTGCTCTTCGACGATGGCCCGCTGCGCCTTGAGCCACGCCTCCGAGTCCGTCTGCTTGGCGATCTCCACGAGCTTGGTGCTGGCGAGCAGCTTGGTGGGCTCGTCGCCCAGGTCAGCGATGAGCTCCGCGAGGCGATCGAGCTTGCGCCCCCCGGGGACGATCTTCTCGGGGAGCGCCCGGACGCCCTGGGCGCCCAGGGTGCGCAGCACCTGTTCCATGCCGAACATCTGCGAGGTGTCGTCCAGCCGCTCCGGGAAGAAGGCCGCCGCCCAGGCGGCCAGCGCGGCGCGCAGGTCCTCCTTGAGCTTCTCGTCGGACATGAGCGAGCCGTCCGCTCGCGTGAGCAGGGCGAAGGCCGCGTCCTTCGGGGCGATGGAGGGATCCACCGCGGCGTGCTGAGGGTCTGGGCTCGGCTCGATGGGTGCCGCCATCCCCGTGACGAGCTTCGGCACCATCAGGGCGATGATGGGGGCGCGGTCGCCCGGCGCGACCTGCTGGAGCGCCTCGGTCAGCATCTCGATCCCCACCCTCCGCCCACCGCGCGGCTTCATCAGGGCGAGCGCCAGCCCCGCCTCGGACCGCAGCTCGGTCGGGTACTTGTCGTGGGTCAGGACCGCCACCAGCTTCTTCGGGCCGTTGACCGTCGTGGCCCAGTGCTCGATGTCGGCCGCGCCCGTGCGGCACCCCTGCAGAGGGAGACCAAGGCTGGCCAGTCCGATGACCAGCGCCACCCGCATGAGCCGATTGGAGCGCACCCCCGAGTTCATCGAGTATCCTTCCTTCATGAGCGTGGAGCGGCCACGGGCCACGGCCTGATGCCGGGCGCCGAGTGATGTTACAGGCTTGGCGGCAGAAGACTCAAGCTTCACGTCATCCTCGGCTTGCCTCAAAATTCCTCGCGTTGGCATTTGTGAGGTAATGTAGGTATAGGTAGTGACATGAGTGTGAAGCCGTTTCTTCCGCGCAGCCTGGGGAGCCTTGCCCCCAGCGCCTCGGGAGTGGCCACGAGCCCAGCGGTGGCCAAACGCGCCCAAGAAGCAGCGGCGCTGTTATTTTTCGCTGTTGCTGCCTTCTTGGTGCTCGCGCTCATGAGCTATCGCGTCGACCCCGTGGACCCCGCCTTTCGGGGCGCCGACTGGGTCGGCCCCGTCGGCGCCGCGGTGGCGAGCGCCCTCGTCCAGGGCTTTGGGCTCGTGGCCTGGGTGTTTCCTCTGGAGCTGGCGCTGGTCGGAGCCCCGCTCCTGAAGGGCCGGTGGTCGGGGAGCGTCGGGGGCCGGGTGGCGGGAGATCTGGTGGTGGCCATCATCTTGGCCGCGCTCGTGCAGGTGGCCTTCCCGGAGCTGCTCGTGTTTGGGCGCGCCGCGAGCGCGGGCAACGTCGGCTTGCTCTTCGGCGAGCTGATGCGGGGGCTCTTCTCCGGGGTGGGCTCCTTCTTGGTGGGCTTCACCCTGATCGGCCTGGTGCTGATCGGGCGCGCCAGCTTCTCCTTCATCGCGCTCTGCCGCCGCACGTTCCAGCTGTCGCGACGGGTGGGGGGGGGCGCCTCCCGCGGAGCGGTCCGGCTCGGGGACGCGTGGCGGGAGGCGCGCTCGCTCTACGACGAGAAGCGGCGCGAGGAGCGGGAGCGCGCGGCGCCGCTCATCGAGGCTATCGAGCCGGACGACGCCATCATCGCGGAGCTGCTCGACGACGGCGGCGACGACGATCTGTTCCCGCTCGAACCGCCGCCGCCGCTCACGCTGAGTGACGCCCTGAGCGACGCGGCCGAGCCGCTGAGCAGCCAGCTGCTCGAGGCCGAGGCCCTCGGCGCGCCGAGCGCGCCGCCGCCCCTCACGCGCCCGGCCCCGGTGGTAGCGCCGGCCACGCCCGCGCCGCCTGCGGAGCTCGCGTCGCCCGAGCCGCCTCGGGCTCGGAGTCGGTCCCGGCGGGAGCCGGCGCCCTCCCCCGGACCGCTCATCGTCGACACGAGCCCCCAGCAGGAGGTCATCAAGGCGACGGAGCGCACGGCGCGGCGGGTCAAGAGCTTCACGCTCCCCGCGCCGGAGCTGCTCCACCCGGCGCCCGCGGCCACGAGCGAGGTCGACAAGGACCGCCTCCGGGAGCAGGCCGTGCTGCTAGAGAAGACGCTGGCCGACTACGGGGTGACCGCCAAGGTGGAGGAGATCCAGCCCGGGCCGACGGTGACCACCTACGAGGCCTCCTTGCAGGCCGGGACGAAGGTGGCGAAGGTCGCGAGCCTGGCGGACGACCTGGCGATGGGGTTGGCGCGCAAGGTCCGGATCATCGCGCCCATCCCAGGGAAAAATCGCGTCGGCTTCGAGCTGGCCAACGATCAGCGCGCCAACGTCAACCTGCGGGAGCTCGTCGAAGACGAGCGCTTCCAGCGCCTTGCGGAGCGCGCCCCCTTGCCGGTGGTGCTGGGGCGCGACATCGTGGGCAAGCCGTTCTACGCCGATCTCGCGTCGCTGCCGCACGTCATCGTGGCGGGCGCTACCGGCCAGGGCAAGAGCGTGGGGCTCAACGTCATGCTCTCGAGCCTGCTGTTCTGCCGCACCCCGGACGAGCTGCGCTTGCTCATGGTCGACCCCAAGGTGGTGGAGCTGGCGCCCTTCGAGGGCATCCCGCACATGCTGCTCCCCGTGGTCACCGACATGAAGAAGGCGGCCACCGCGCTGCGCTGGGCCGTCGACGAGATGGAGCGGCGCTACCAGCTCTTCTCCGAGGCGGGGACCAAGAACATCACCACGTACAACGCGTGGGTGGAGCGGGTCCTGCGCGGCGAGCTGCCCGCGCCGCGCTCGCCCATCGTCGACGCCATCGACGCCACGGGCGCCGTGCAGAGCGTCCCTGCCGCCAGGGAGGGCGGCGACGCGCAGCACCTCCCCGAGCGCCTCCCGGCCATCGTCATCGTGGTGGATGAGTTCGCGGACTTGATGATGCAGCAAGGCAAGGAGGTGGAGGCGAGCGTGGCGCGCTTGGCGCAGAAGGCGCGCGCCGCGGGGATGCACGTCGTGCTGGCGACCCAGCGGCCGAGCGTGGACGTCATCACGGGGATGATCAAGGCCAACTTCCCCTCACGCATCGCCTTCGGCGTCGCGCAGAAGGTGGACAGTCGCACCATCTTGGACGAGCAAGGCGCGGAGTGGCTGCTCGGCAAGGGCGACATGCTCGTCAAGCTCAACGGCACGAACGAGGTGCGCCGCGTCCAGTGTCCCTTCATCAGCGAGGAGGAGGTGCAGGCGCTCTGTGATCATCTGCGCCGGCAGGGCGCCCCCGTGTACAACGACGCCATCTTGCGAGCACCCGACGACGAGGGGGGTGGGGCGCCCGAGGGGAGCGACTCGGATCTGGACGAGCTGTTCGATCGCGCCTGCCAGATCGTCGCCGAGACGCAGCGCTGCTCCACCTCGTGGCTGCAGCGCAAGCTGGCGGTGGGCTACAATCGCGCCGCGAAATTGGTCGACGCGATGGAAAAACGGGGGATGGTGGGGCCGGCCAACGGCGCCAAGGACCGCGAGGTGCTCCTGCCCCCACCCAACTTCTGAGTGCCACCCACCACTTTGAGGGTGTAGCCTCGGGGTGCCTGTTTTAGGCTCGCGGGGCGACGCCGGACGGACCCGCCCATCTCCATGAGTGACGCTCAGCCCACCCCCAGCGCCCTGCTGCCCAGCGTGCGTGACGACGACGATGACGACGTCGCTTGGGCCCTGCAGACCGCGCACGTCCAGTGGAGCCGCGGCACGCCCGCGGACGCCCTCACGTGGCTCGAGCGCGCGGTCGCCGCGGTGCGGCTGGTGGACGACGCCTGGCGCACCGCGGAGCTCGAGAACGCGCTCGTGTTGCTGCGAGAGGCCCTCACGGCGCCTGCGCCCGAGCCTCCCCCCGTGGGCGCCGAGCCGGTCTCGGTGCCTGCTCGGGCCGCCGCGCAGCCCGAGCGTGACGGGTCTGGCGTGCAGGCTGCTGGGGGCGAGCCCCTCGAGGTCGAGGAGGAGGAGGTCCCCCTCTCGGTGGAGCCACTGCCGCCAGAGAGCGAGCCCCTCCCACCCCTCCAAGAGCCCCAGGCCTGGGTCACCGCCGCGGACGCAGCGCCCTCGCCCAGCGCACCGTTCGCTGCCCCCCGGCTCGCCCCCCTGGAGTCGCTCGGGGAGGAGCCGCCGGAGGCGCCGGGCGGACGCGCGGTCAGCGCTGCGCCACTCTCGGAGAGCGTGGATGATCTTGGGGCGGCCTCCGCTGCGCCGGCGCCCCGCAGCCCCTTCGACTCGGACATCTCGGTGGAGCTCCCGCCCGCGCTACGGCCCCCCGTCGCGCCGCCGAGCTCCCACGACGCCGCCGCGCTCATGACGCCCATCCCGGGGCGCGTGCGGGAGCTGCTCCCTTTCGAGTTCGACGAGCCCGCCGCCCCGGTGACGAGGCGGAGCAGCCGGGCTCCGGCGTCAGCGCCCAGCGCCCGGCCCGCGCCGCCCCCGCCGGCCGCCGCCGCGCTCGCGCCGGGAGCGCGGGAGGAGCCCGCGCCGTTCAGCGGGGGAGCGCGGCCGAGGCCGCCGGCGCCCACCGCCGCGGCGCTGAGCTTCGATCTCGAGCTCTTGGGCCGCGTCGAGGGCCTGCAAGATCTACCAGAAGAGGCTCACGAGGCGCTGCTCACGAGCGCGACGCGGCACGCCCTCGAGCAAGGCGAAGAGCTGGGGCAATTCGCCGTGGCGCTCGTGCTGTCCGGTGCGGTCGCCATCCTCCCCACCATCGCGGACTTTGCCTGCGCCCGAGCGGGCCGCGGGGACGTCGTGCTGACGCGCGGGACGCTCACGGACGCCGTCGAGCTGCGCGTGGTCGCCACCGAGCCAGCGACGACCGTCGTGGCGTGGAAGGACGCGGCGCTGGCGGCGGCCACGGCCCATTGCCCCTGGGTCGCCGAGGAGCTGAGCGCGGTGGCGGACCGCTTTCAAGCGCTCGGCGGGGCGACGATGGGGGTGCTGGGAGAGCGCTTGGACGAGGCGCTCTTCGCGCAAATCACCGGGCGGTGCGAGCTGCGGCAGCTCGCGCCCCGCGAGCTGCTCTTCACCGCAGGAGGTGAGCTCAGCGGCTTGGCCATCGTGGGCGCGGGGCGGCTCGAGCGGCTGAGCCCCACCGAGGCGGTGGAGGAGGAGCTGGGCCCCGGAGATCTCGTGTTCCCAGGGGAGCTGATGAGCCAGCGCAAGGTCGCCGCCAGCGTCCGCGCCGGCGCTGGGGGAGCGCTCCTCCTGTTCGCCGAGCGCAAGGTGGCGCATGAGCTGATGGTCAGCGTGCCGCCGTTGCTGGAGATCCTGGCGAGCTAGCGCGGCGTGCCACCCCCGGGGAAGGATCCGCGGAGGGTTGGTCGTCCACGTACCAGATGAGGGCGTCGTTGCCTTGAGCGCCGGCGAAGCGCAGCCCAAACCAGCTCGCCTTCGGATCGATGGTGGGGGCGCCCTTGGCGTCCACGCGCGGGAACCGGATGCGGTAGGCGCGTCGCCAGGGCGTGGTGTAGGGGAAGTACGTCAGCTCGATGGCGCCAGGGCGCTTGATGGACTCGATCTCCGAGGGGGAGGTCTCGTGCCCATGGTCATCGATGAGCCGCAAGATCCAGGCGGGCTCCTTGTCGTTCAGATCGCTCCAGGTGTGCTTCTGGGCGTAGAGCGCGACGTAGAACTGGTGGGTGTCGCGGGTGGCCGCCAAGGCGCGCTGGAGGACGTCTCGGCGCTGCTGCACGGTCAGGCGGTAGTCCTCGGCGTAGCGCACGACGTAGGCCCACCGAAAGTCCCACGACTCATACGTCGCGGTGGCGGTGAGGACGTTGTCGAGACGATCGAAGAGCAGCAGCTGCCCCTCGCGGGTCCAATGCCGAAGCACGGCGTCGTAGTCAGTGGCGACGTACTCCCGAGGCCCCTCGCCGAGCTGCACCTTGGGAGGTGAGCAGCCCAGCGCCGCGAGCGCCACCGCCGCCGCCGAGGCGAGGAGAAGAGAGCCGAGCCGCCGCACTGGGCCGGCATGCTAGTGCAGCCCCGAGGCGCCGGCTATCGCCGGCGTGGAAAAGCGGCCGGGGGACCGCCTGCGGCGCGTCGCCCCTCAGTCCTTGATGAGCTGCTGCACGTCAAAGAAGCTGACGACCGCGATGAGCGAGATGAGCATGAGGAAGCCGATGGCGTGGACGTAGGCCTCGATGGTGGCGTTGGGACGCCGGCGCGTCACCGCTTCATAGATGAGAAAGCAGAGCCGCCCGCCATCCAGCGCGGGGAAGGGGAGCAGGTTGACCACCGCCAGGTTGGCGCTGAGGATGCCCAAGAAGTAAAAGAAGCTGGCCGCGCCGTCCTCCGCTGCGCCGCTGACGGCCATGAAGATGGCGGGGGGCCCGCTGAGCTGCGGCTTCTCACGCCCCGAGAGCATCCGGCCGAGGCTCTCCAGGATGACCTTGACCACCACGGCGGGCTGGACGATGGCGCGCTGGGCCGCCTCCGCCGCCGGCAGGGGACGGCGCTTGGCGAGCATGCCGACGCCGACCTCGGCCTTGCCGTCCGCGGCGCGGCGCCGAGGGGTCACCTGGAGCGTGAGCTCCTTGCCCTCTCGCAAGACGGTGAAGGCGAGCGGCTGCTCCGGGGGGCTGGCCGCGATGGCGGTGCGCAGCGCCTCGAAGTCCGCCACGGGCTTGCCTTGGACGCTCAGCACCTCGTCGCCCGTGAGCAGCTGGGCCTGCTCGGCCGGGGTGTTGGGGAGCACCTTCAGGAGCTTGGTGGGCTCGGTCTCCAGCCCGGCGACGAAGGCGGCGAAGAACAGCACCGACGCGAAGAGGTAGTTGGCGAAGGAGCCCGCGAAGATGGTGATGATGCGCCCGACGAGCGACGCGTTGGCGTAGCTGCCGCGGTCCTTGGGGTCCGCCTCCTCCAGCGGGTTCATCCCGGCGATCTGCACGTACGCGAGGAAGGGGATGAGCGCCACCTGGTACACCGTGTCGCTGCCGCGCGGCTGGTGCTTCACGATGGTGGGGCCGAAGCCGATGCTGAAGCGGGTCACGCGCATCCCGAAGGCGCGCGCCGCGAGCAGGTGCCCGGACTCGTGCACCACCATGAGCAGCGCGAAGCCGAGCAGTGCGATCAGGATGACGACCATGAGCGGGGCCAGCAGCATAGCGACGCCTCGACCCAGCGGCCAGTCGGCGGGCGCGGAGGTCCACCGCGCCGCCGCGCCGCCGCGCCGCCGTCCGGTGGCTAGGGCGCCTGAGTGAGGACGGGGAGCTTTGCTTCGGTCACCAGCACCCGGGTGGGGGTGGCGGTGGCGGAGAAGTCCGTCACCGTCACGGGGTGATCCGCGCTCGACAGCGCCGAGACTCCATTGAGATACGGCAGATCCTCCGTCTCCGTGGCCTCCGCGGAGAAGCCGACCGAGCCGTCCTTGGCGCGCGCCTTGAGCAGCCACAGGCTCCCGTTGCCGCTCGACGAGCCGCTGGCGCAGGAGCCGATCAAGGCGCCGCCGTCGTCCGAGAGCCGGACGGAAGCCCACTTCGAGGCGCCGAGGGTGGACGAGCCCTTGTAGCCGCGCAGCCACAAGATTCGCCCCACGGCGTCCAAGCCTGCCGCGAAGGTCTGTGAGGCCTCGTAGTCTCGGGTGTAGTGCCCCACCGCGATGAAGCCGGTGGTGGGCAGCTCGGCCACGCCATCCACGACCAGGTAGGACAGCCCGCTGCCGCTCCACGGGGTGGAGCGCCAGATCTCCGAGCCGTCGGGGCGGAGCGTGAGGAGGAAGCTGCGGTTATAGCCGCCGTAGCGCCCGCTGATGGTCACGTAGCCGCTGCGGGTGGTGAGGATGTTCGAGGGCTCCACCGGCTCACCGTCGTCGCTCGTCCAGCGCTTGGACCAGGCGAGCCTGCCGTCGTCTCCGAGCCGCGCCACCCAGCCACGCCAGCGCGGGTTCTCGCTGGTCCAGGCGCCGCCCGTGACGACGACGCCCCCGTCGATGCGCGTCATGGCCGCGGGGAAGAGCGACGTGGTGGCCGAGCTGAGCCGCTTCGAGAAGCGCAGCCGACCGGCCGCGTCCACGCGGAAGATCCAGGCCTGGGTAGGGCCGCCGCTCGGGGGATCGAGGGTAGCGCCGACGAAGGCGCCGCCCTCACCGTCGGCGACGGCGCTCAGGATCTTGTGCTGGAGGTTCCCGTCGCCGTAGGGGCCGCCGTCGCGGCCGCGCGGGACGTGGAAGGCGCGCGACCAGAGCACGCCGCCGCGCTGGCCCAGCTTGAGGAGATGATGCGGGTTGGCGAAGGCGAGCAGGGCGGTGTCGTCCAGGGGCACGAGCCGGTGCAAGGCGAGCTGGGGGATGAACAGCTCTTCGTCCGGGGCCGAGTAGGTGCGGCTCCAGAGCAGCGCGCCGTCGTCACTCCACTTGGAGAGCGCCGTCGCGCCCGAGCCGCTGAAGACGTAGCCGCCGTCGACGGTCCGCAGGAGCTGCGTGGCGTTGAGCGACTCTCCGGTGTGCCCAAACGACGACAGGGCGCCGTCGAGCCGGCGTGACCAGGGCGTGAAGGTCGGGGACAGGAGGTGGGCGTCGTCCGGCCCCTCCCCGGGCAGGAGCGTGTTCGCGCCTGGGGGCAGCGTGCAGGCGCCGCTGGTGATCGTCTTTTTGAACAGCTCGAAGGACTTCGAGTAAGAGGCGAGGTCGACCTGACCGAAGCCCGGCAGCTCGAGCCCAATGGCGAAGCCGAGCTCGAAGTCCCCACGCCCCGAGACCGTGTAGCACGGGTTCTTCGCCGCGTCGGCGTCGAGCTCGACGCCGACGACGACGCTCGCCGTGGGGCCCGCGAAGTCATAGAGCTTGAGGGCCACCTGCGGGCCGACGCGCGCCTGAGCGTAGGCGGTGGCCGTCACCTCGGCCTGCGGCGGTGTGAACGAGGAGTCCGCGTGTGGCAGGGTGAGGTCCACGCCGCTCTTCGTGGAGAAGGCGATGCCCGCGCCGGTGGAGAACGCGACCCCCGTCTCCACCAAGAAGCGGCTCGAGGCGCGCCCGTCGATGTTGGCGACGACGCTCAGCTCTGGAAAGAAGACGAGCGGCCCCATGACGATGGGGTCGGCCGTGACCTTGGCGAGCGTGTACTGCTTGGAGAAGCCTTGGAACGCGGCGCCCTCGACCTTCAAGGAGGCCTCCCCGCCTGCCTCCACGCCGTAGCCGACGCGCACCTCGGGGAGCAAGGACTGCACGGAGCAGCCGCCGCTCGAGAGCACGTCGAGCAGGCAGTCCGCGACCGCGGTAGGCAGGCTGATGACGTCCCCCCAGTCCACGTCCAGCCCGAAGTCGTACTCGATCTTGCCGCCGAGCTTGCCCGTGACGTGGACCTGGTCCTCCTTCGTGGAAGGATCGCCGTCGGCGTCGAAGGGGAAAAAATCGACCACCTGTTCGGCGCCGAGCTCGCCGGAGTCGAGCGGACGCAGCGAGGGCGCGGGGGCTGCCGGGCCGGCGCTCACCGGGGTGAGATCCGCTCGCTGCCAGCGCTGGCCTGCCAGCTTCACCTCGCGCCGGCGTGCCACGACGTGCAGCCTGCGAAAGGCGATCTGCGGCGGGACCGCGATGGACGACAGCAGCAGCTCGTCGCCCGCCTCCTGCACGTCGCCGATGAAGCGGATGGAGCCGAAGGGCAGCGCCGCCGTCGGCGGGATGACGAGCACCTGCCGGCGCAGCTCGCCCTCGAGCGCCGGGGTGCGCTGGAACCGGAGCGTGCCGTCCGCCTCGACGGCGACGAGCGCCTTGGCCGCCGTCGCGTCGAGCAGCCGCGTGGAGTCGAAGAGCTCGAGCTCGAACCGATCCGTCGGGCCCTGGGCGTCGTCCGTCCCCGAGCAAGCGCTCAGGCAGAGCGCCAGGACGGCGCCAGTGGTGAGGGGTGTGAGGAGGGAGCGCAGCTTCACACGCACGAGGTTAACTCAAGCGCCTGCGGTGTCACGCGTGGGCTCAGAGCAGGAATGAGACGCCGACCGAGAACGTGGGGCTCCCGAGCCGGAGGGTGAGGGTGGCCGTGTCGGAGAAGTGCCAGCGCCCGCCCAGGTAGAGCACGAAGGGATCGAGCCGCAGGGTGTCCCCGTAGCGGTCCTCGTCGCTCATGAAGCGCAGCGCCAGCCCGGGCTCCCCGAACACGGACCACTGCTCGGACAAGAAGAAGTTCCACTGCATGACCACGGGGATCCAGACGTAGCTGATGGCATGGCGCTCGTAGTCCGCGCAGGTGCGCCCGTTGTCATGGTAGGCCACGCAGCCCTGCCAGGCGTTGCCATAGTGGACCCAGTCGAGCCCGACGCCGATGGCAACGGAGTCGTTGATCTTCCCGATGAAGCCGTCGCGTGCGACGGGGAAGGAGGCGCGGGCGCCGAGGCCGAAGCCCTGATGATCGGGGGCGTTGAGCGTTGGCAGGACGCCGCCGAGCACCAGGTGGGGCTCGAGCTCCGTGGAGTACGTGGGCTGATTGCCCGGCTCCTTGATGATGAGCCGATCCGCCAGGGCTCCCTGGGGAGCGGCGACCGCGATCAGCCCGAGAGCAGCACCCAGCACCGTAGGGAGACGCATGCGCCAGAGTGTAGCCCACGGAGGCGAGCCCGGAAGGGGGGGGCGCGCCACGGCGCCCGCGGATTGCCCGAGCCAGGCCCCGCTGCTAGCGTGCGCGCGCATTTCTAGGGAGAGCATCATGAGCCAGTCGAACGTCCCCGGTGCGGGTCCTGCCGCCAATCTTCAGCTTCAGGGTGGAGCCGCCATCGTGGCGCCCGTCAGCGCCTTCCCCGGCGGGGTACCCTCCAACGCCCTCATCGTCGTTCCCCTGGCCAAGCCCACCGAGGAGCTGCTGGAGAAGCTCCAGGAGGGGCCCGTCGTCGTTCAGCCGGAGCAGATGTGGCCACTGCTCGGGTTCAACGGCCCGGCGGTCCAGGTGCAAGACGCCGAGGGGCGCCCCATCGCCATCGGCTTGGAGGACCTCCTCGAGGGACTCGACAAGCACTGGCAAGAGGACGGCAAGGATCTCAACCGCGGCCGGATCTATGCCCAGGAGCTCATGAAGTACGGCCGCTTCGAGAAGGCCGAGAAGGTGCTCTCCAAGGTGGTGGCGTCGGGGGGCGGCGGGGACGACTGGCTGGGCCTCGGCGTGGCGCAGCTCAACCAAGAGAAATGGGACAAGGCAGAGGCCACGCTCAAGGGGGCCCAGAACCTGCTCCCCACCAATCCCTTCCCCACGCTGCACGTCGCGAAGGTCAAGAAGGGCAAGGGTGACGCGGCCGCCGAGCGTGAGCACATCGAGAAGGCCATCGGCATCGATCCGAACTGCGTCGACGCCTGGGCCTACCTGTACTCGCAGGTGAAGGAGGGCGCCGACGAGGCGGCCGCGCTGGCCGCCGTGGAGCAGCTCGCGGGGCAAGCGGCGAACGCCAAGAGCGCGGCGCCGTACATCGCGATCCAGGGCTTCTACGCGGCGGAGGAAGAGACCCGCCCGCAGGCCATCCAGTGGGCCAAGAAGGCCGTCGAGCGCAACGGCCAAGATCCGCTCGCCTTGGTGTGTCTGTCGGCGCTGTATGGTCAGAGCGGAGATCTGAAGGGGATCGTAGAGCTGCTGCGCCCGGTCGAGCCGCTCATGGCGCGCGACGTGCGCCTGGCCAACAACTATTTCGAGGCATTGTTCCAGCTCCGGGACATCGAGAAGGTGACGAAGCTGCTCAACGCCTTGGCGGGCTCCTCCAGCCGTGAGGTCAAGCAGTTCGCCATCGAACGCTCACGCATGGTTGCCCAGTTCTTGCAGCAGCAGCAGCAGCAGCTCGCCGCGCGCACCTGAGGCGCGGGTCAGTCGTTCCGTGACAGCAGCAGGACGCTCCCCGCGTTGGCGGGGAGCTCCCGCTCACACTGCTGGTGGGGTGCGCTGGCGTCCCTCGGCAGCACCTCGAGCGTCCGCGCCGGAGCTCGGGCCGGGAGACGCCAGAGCCCGCCTCCCGGGCGCGCTTCGAAGCCGGTCTTCCCGAGCCGCGCCTCGTAGTGAGCGACGAGCTGCTCAGGGGTGGCCTCCGCGCTGAAGGCGTCCCAGGTGACGTGGCCGCCCGAGTGATAGGTGCGGCGGCCGCAGAGGTGGGTCAGCCCGGGCGCGCCCGGGAGACCGTAGTCGCTGAAGATGGCGCGGAGCGCCTCGGTGCTCGAGGTGTCGCCGCGGTGCTGCGGCGCCGTCGGTAGCTCAGGGAGCTGGACCTCGTCGGGTGGCGCGGCGGCGTCGCGGCGGCTCGGCGGTGGCGCGCTCACGACCGCGGCGGAGCTGACCGCGTGAGCGCCGTGGGAGGAGGCGGCGGGCGCGCTCGCTGCCGCCACGGCGGCGCCGGGCTCGCCCGCGGGCTCGCTACGCGGGGGGTGCCGTGACGACTGGCAGCCCGCGGCGCCGGCGAGCAGGGCGAAGGGCAAGGGCCAGAGGGCGCGGCGCGCGGAGGGCATGCAGGGATGTTGGCCGATGTCGGCTCGGTCCGCTGAAATTCGTGCACTGTGCAGGCCGGCTCGCTCATCTCCAGGAAATATCGGCTCACCCAGCGCCTCGCCGAGGGGGGCATGGGGGAGGTGTGGGCAGCTCGGAACGAGCGGACCCAGCGCGACGTGGCCATCAAGTTTCTGCTCCCGGCCCTCGCCGGCAACGAGGACGCCATGCGCCGGTTCGTGCTCGAGGCGCGGGCCACGGGGCGGCTGCGACACCCCGGGATCGTCGATCTCTTCGACGCCGGGGAGTCCGACGGGCGGCTCTACTTGGTGATGGAGCTGCTCGTGGGGGAGAGCCTGGAGGAGCGGCTGCTGCGAGCCGGGCCGCTGCGCCCGGAGCAGGCGTGCGTGCTCTTCGCCCAGGTGGCGCGCGCGCTGCACTACGCGCATGAGTCCGGCGTCATTCACCGGGACCTGTCGAGCGCCAACGTCTTTCTGACGCGCATGCCCGACGGTGGCCCTCCGCTGCCGAAGATCCTCGATTTTGGCGTGAGCAAGGTGGAGCTGAGCGAGGTGCGGGGGAGGGTGCGCACCAGCAGCGGCGCGGTGCTCGGCTCTCCCGCGTACATGAGCCCCGAGCAGGCTCAGGGCGCCGAGCGGGTGGACGCACGCAGCGACGTCTGGGCGCTCGGCGTCTTGCTCTTCGAGAGCCTCGGCGGCCGGCCCCCGTTCAGTGGCCGAAACTACAACGCGCTGATGGCGGCGATCCTCACCGAGCCGGCGCCGGCGCTGCGGAGCCTGGCGCCGAGCGTGCCCGCTCGGCTTGCGAGCTTGGTGGACGGCTGTCTCCGCAAGGCCCCTCACGAGCGCCCCCCATCGGCGGGTAGGGTCGCCGACGAGCTCGAGGCGCTCGCCTTGGAGTGGATGGGACGCGCCGGCTCCGGGGCGGCGCTCCGGCGTCGGATGAGCGATCGACAGCGGTGGACCGCGGGCTCGAAGGGGCCCGAGCCGCGGGCGCGCGGGCGCGCCGGCTGGACCGTCGCGGGCTCTGCGCTCGGGGTCACGGTCGGCCTCGCGCTCGGGGTGGCCGTGGCGCCGCGGCCCGAGGTCGGGCGCGTGGCCTCCGTCCAGGCGGCGCTGACCCACCTCGACCCGAGCTTCAGCGTCGTCGCGTCGCCTCCCACGGCCAGCGCTCCAATGAGCGCGCCGGCGCGGCCGCCGCTGTCGCGCCCTCGTGCCCGCCCAGCGCCGGCCCCCGTGCGCCCCCGATCACCGGCGGAGGTGGTCGAGCCGCTCCCGCCTCGCGTCGTCGCGATGCGGCGCAACCCGTACTGAGCGCCGCCCTCGGCCCGGCTCCGTGATAGCTTGGAGCGGTGCGAGCCAGGCGTCGCTCCGAGCGCCCTCGGGCCACCTCGTGCCAGCCCGACCCGAGGTGGCGGGCGCGCTGCTCCCGAGCCACCGAGCTCCAGCGCGGCGCGCGCCCACCCTACGGCCTACGATGAGGCCGCAGAGCGTCGTCGAGGGGCGCTTCGTGGTGCAAGCTCGGGTGAGCCGTAGCGCGCTGAGCACGGTGTACCGCGCCTGGGATCGGACGGACCAACGCCAGGTCGCGCTGAAGATCGTGGAGGCGTCGGCGGGGTCGGAGCTGGATCGCTTCCTGCTGGAGGCGCGCTGGCTCGCCGAGCTGCGCCACCCTGGCGTCGTCGCCTTCGTGGCCTGGGGCGCGCTCGACGACGGACGCGCCTACCTCGCGACGGCGTGGCTCGAGGGCTTGGACTTGAGGCACCGGCTGCGCCGGGGGCCCCTCACTCCAGGCGAGACCGTGGTGCTGCTGCAGCGGGTAGCGTCGGTGCTGGCGCTCCTGCACCAGCGCGGCCTCTGCCATGGGGACATCAAGCCGTCCAACCTCTTGCTCTCGGCGGGCGACGTCGCGCAGACGGTGCTGCTCGATTTCGGGCTCGCGCGCCATACGCTGCCCGAAGGCTCGCTCGCGCCCGCGACCGCCCCCGCGGGGACGCCGAGCTATCTCGCACCAGAGCAGTGGACGGAGCCGGGCGGCCCCGGACAGGCCGCCGATGTCTTCGCGCTCGGCTGCGTGGGCTTCGAGTGCTTGACCGGGGCGCCCCCGCTGCGTGGCGCGCACGGGGGGGCGTCGTCGGCCTCCGACGCGCAGGACCTCGAGTCCCAGCTGCGGGCCTCGTGGCAGCAGCCATCGCCCGAGCTGAGCGCCCTCATCGCCGCGATGCTGGCCGAGCCGGCGCGGCAGCGCCCGACGGCCACGACGCTCCTGCGGCGGCTCCAGCCGCTGATGCAGGACCCGTCGGCGCGGGGCGACGACGAGGGAGCGCCCGTCACCGCCGGCGGCGCGGGCGATGCGGCGAGCCCCCCGCCAGCGGCAGACGACGTCCCTCGGCGCCTGCGAGCGGACGACATGGGGCGATCGCCCTCGCTGCTTGGCAAGCGTACCTCGTGCGTCGGACGCGCGCGTGATCTCGCGTGGCTCGAGGGCGCGTTGTCGGCGGTGCTGGACGAGTCCTCGGTGAAAGCGCTCCTCGTCACGGGGGCGCCCGGCATCGGCAAATCGCGGTTGCGGTGGGAGTTTCTGAGCGACGTCGAGCGGGGGATGCGGGCGCACGTGATGCTCGGCCGCGCGGAGGTGGTGGGCGCAGGGACGCCGCTCGCGCTGATGACGGATCTGCTCCGCAGTGAGCTCCGTCGCTACGGCCCCGGCAGAGACGACGTCTCGCTCCAGCGGCTCGTGCGGGAGCGTTTCCCGCTCGAGCGTCACGCGCTGGCGGACGCGTTCTTGGGCGAGCTGCTGGGGCTGCCACCCTCGCGACCGCCGCCTCAGCTCCTCGCCGCACGTCACGACCCCGCGGTCTCGCGAGAGTGGCTCTCGCTGCTGCTCGGGGAGTGGCTCGACGCGACGAGCGACGTCGGCCCGCTGCTGCTCGTCTTGGAGGACCTCCACTGGGGCGACCAAGCGACGATCTCACTGCTGGAGCGGTTCGCCTTGCGACGCGCCGGGCGCCCCATCCTGCTGCTGGCGCTCGCTCGCCCGGAGGTGCACGAGCAGTTTCCCCGCCTGTGGTTGGCGCTCGGGCTCGAGGAGCTGAAGCTCGGGGGGCTCAGCCGCGCGGCGTGTCAGCAGCTCCTCTGGGAGGTCCTGGGCGAGCGCCTGGAGCCCAGCGTCGTCGAGCGCACCGTGGCCTTGGCCGCGGGCAACGCCTTCGTCATCGAGGAGCTCATCCGTCGGTGGGCGGCGACGGGGCAGCTCCCTGGAGGCGATGGGCTCCCGGAGGCGGTGCTCGTCACCGCGCAGGCGAGCCTCGCTGGGTTGAGCCCGGAGGCGCAGCGGGTCCTACGCGCCGCCAGCGTCTACGGTGAAGAGTTCACGGCGCAGGCCGTGCTCGAGAGCGTCGGGGCAGACGTGGCCGTGCAGGCCTGGCTCGACGCGCTGCTAGAGCTGGAGATCCTCGTGCGGCGCTCGAGCGAGGGGGCGTACGCCTTTCGCCACGAGCTGCTGCGGGAGGCCGCCTACGCGAGCCTCGGCGTAGGGCAGCGCGCCGAGGCGCACGGGCGGGCCGCTCGCACCGTGGAGCGCATGGGTCACGCGCGTCCGTTGGTGCTCGCGCAGCACCATGAGCAGGCCGGCCACCGTGGGCTGGCCGCGCAGTGGCTGACGAAGGCGGCGGCGCTGGCCTTGGGCTTCCACGGCGCCACCGAGGCCCGGCGGCTCATCGGCCGAGGCTTGGAGCTGGCGGAGACGAACGCGCAGCGGGCGGCGCTGCTGGCGCTGCGCTGCCTCGCGTCGGCCACCGTCGATCGCTTCGCGGAAGCTCGAGAGGACGCGCTGGCGACGCTGGCCTGGGTGGAGGCCGGACGCCCGGAGGCGCTGCAGGTCTTGGGGTTACTGTGCTTCTCGGGGGTGGTCCTGGACGACGCTGCGACGGTCGAGCGGGCGGTGGAGGAGTTCAGGAGGGTCGAGCGCCCGGAGGCGAGCGCTGCCTATGGCTTGGCGCTCTCGGGCGTCGTCAGCGCGCTCGCCCTCGTCGGCCAGGGCGCGCTGGCGGAGCGGCTGCTCGCGCCGAGCCGCGCGCTCTGCGCGGAGAGCCTGAGCCTCGATCCGTTCTTCGAGGCCAACGTGTGGCTCGCCGAGGGCTACCTGGCGGCCTTTCACACCTGGCGCTTCGGTCCAGCACAGCGGTGGCTCGGCGACGCTCACGCGCGTCACCTGGAGATGGGGTACAGGTTCGGGGAGGCCATGAGCGGCCCCGTCCTGGGGCTCCTCGCGGTGGAGCTGGGCGACAGGGCCGAGGCCGAGCGCATCGCCGAGCGGCTGACCGCGACCAACGCGGCGACGCAGTACGACTACCTCGGCAATTTCGTGATGGTCTTGAGGGTGCGGCTCCTGGTGGCGGCCGGGAAGCTCGCCGCGGCGCTGGAGTACGGGACGCCGCTGATGGAGCTCGAGAACCAGTTCAACGCCCGCGCCATCCAAGCGGCCCTCGCTTCGGCGCTGGTCTCGACCGATGCCCCCGCGGCGTACGCTTTGGCCCAGCGCGCTCAGGGTGGGGGCCCCGGCGCGCCCGCGCTGGCCGCCAGCCCCCTGGCGTCACTCGCCGAGGCCAGCCTGGCCCTCGGCCGGTACGCCGAGGCCCTCTCCTGGAGCCAGCAGGCCGTCGCGCACTGTCAGCGGGGAGGTGCGCTGCCCTCGGCGGCGCTGCGCGCGCGGCTGGTCGAGGTGCGCGCGCACCTCGCGCTGGGGGACGAGGCGGGCGCCGCCGCTGCGCTCGGCGCCGCGCTCGTGACGCTCCAGCGCATCGTGGCGCACCTGGAGGGAGAGCAGGTGCGCTCCTTCTTGGTGCAGCCCCACGTGGCGGCCTTGCGGGAGCTCAGCGGGCAGCTCGGGGTGGGGGCAGCCGCCGCGCCGGGACGGTGATGGGCGTGTTGGGAGGAGGCGCGGGCGCGGCGGCCTTGCCTCGCAGGGGGACGCGGTAGCGCCGGCCGGCGGTGATCCTGTCGCTCCGCAGCCCGTTGGCGCTGCGGAGCGCCGGGACGCTGACCCGGTAGCGCCGAGACAGCGAGCCCAACGTGTCGCCGCGGCGCGCCACGTGCCACGTCCACGCGGGGGTCTCCGGTGCCTGGCCTTGCTGGGCGAGCAGCGGGCGGAGGCGGCGCGCCGTCTCGCGAGAGGTAGGGCTGAAGAACCGCAGGTGCACGTGCGTAGCGTGCCCCGCCACATGGTGAAAGAGCGGGCGCAGCTGCCCCGGCTCACCGTGGAACAGGCCTCGTACCCAGGCCGTGTCCTCCCCCTGAGCCAGCGCGTAGGCCTCGAGGGGCCCTTGGAGGGAGCGGTCCATCAGCACCATCTCGAGATCCGAGTGCACGATGAGCGTCCGCAGGAAGAGCCACGTGCGGGGCAAGTCGAGCGCCTCGGGGGTCACGCGCGCGTACCAAGCGCGGCTGTCGGTCTGCCAGTAGCCCACGTCCACGTCGCGCCCCGCTTGGTGGCTCTTGTGAGGTCGCAGCGGCCCGCCGTGCCGGGCGCTGATGTGCCCAATCCATACGGGGGTCGTGTCCGGGTACTGCTCGAACACCGCGCCGATGGCGAGCGTCAGGGCGGTGATGGTCTCCTCCGTCCCCCAGGCGTTGGCGGGGTCGGTGCGCTTCCAGCGAGGGTCTTCAGGGAGCTGCTTTGCGCCGCGCAGCGCGCCGGCGTTGGGCTGACCGAAGGACATCGTGCCGAGCGTCTCGGGTTCGGACGCGAGCGCGCGGGCGAGCCGCGCCGCGTCCCAGTCGTCCAAGAAGTGGCGGCGAGGCCCCAGGGCGAGCGCCTCGTCCGGGGCGACCTCGTCGAGGTCGTCGTCGACGTCGTCGTCGTGCTCGGCCTCACCCTCGGCGTCGCTGGGCGCGGGCGGCGTTGCCGGCGCGGTGGGGAGCGCCGCCGGGGCGAGCCCCGGCGTGGTCGTGAGATCTCCCGAGGGGCACGGCCGCAGGGGCGCGGGCGGTGGCTGAGCGCTGCAGCCGAGCCACCAGCAGAGCGAGAGCAGGGCCAGGCGCCGCACGGGGCCACAGCCTAACGCATCCGCTCGTTCGCTCAACGACGCCCGTGGCTTCGGGTAGAGTCCGCGCTCAGCCATGAGCGCCGCGGTCCGTGTGTTGTCCAGCCTGCCAGCGGAGGCCCCGGGCTTCGACGTCCGTGACGCGGAGGCCCTCGCGCGCCTGCACCTCGCCGAGCTCCGCCATTTCTGGCACCGCGCGCGCCGGCGGTTCATCGTGCAGGAGCTCAGGGCGCTGTCGGTGCTGCCGCCGGCGCGCGTGCTCGAGCTAGGGTGTGGGGCCGGCTCGGTGAGCCTGGCGCTCGCTCAGGAGGGCTACCGCGTCGTCGGCGCCGACGGGCACCGTGGGCTGCTCGAGCTCGCGCACCGCCGCGCCCCACAGGCCGAGTACTGGCAAGTCGATCTCGCGGACGAGCGGCTCGCGTGGCCCGCGCGCGACTTCGACGCCGTGGGGCTCTTCGACGTCATCGAGCACCTGGAGCGGCCGCGCCCGCTGCTCGAGCGAGCGCTCCGCGCGCTCCGGCCAGGGGGAGTCCTCGTCGGGACGGTGCCGGCGGCCCGCGCGCTGTGGAGCCCGGTGGACGTGAGCGCGGGTCACCAGCGCCGCTATGAGCGTGAGGAGCTGCGCGCGGAGCTCACGACGCTCGAGGGCGCGAGGCTGCTCGAGGTGGCGCCGTTCTTTCGCGTGCTCTACCCGCTGATGTGGTGGCAGCGCCGGCGCCTGCGCCGCCGGACGCCCGCGGCGGCCTCCCGCGCGAACCTGGCGCTGCCCCGGTGGCCCATCAACGGGGCCCTGGAGGCGCTGCTGGAGCTCGAGCGCCGCGCCGTGGCGGGGATCCCGCGCGTGCTCCCCGGCGCCTCGCTCTGGTTCGCCGTGCGCCGGCGCGACTAGACCGGTTGAGTGTGAACGCAGGCCTGCTACGGTCGCGCCTAGAGTGGCCGCGGCGCCAAGTCTTCCATGACCGCCTTCGTCCTGGCCGTGCTGTTGGCGATCGCCTCGTCCTTCATCTGTTCGGTCTCCGAGGCCGTGCTGCTGAGCCTCAGCCACGCGCAGGTGGAGGCGCTCGGCAAGACGCGAGCGGCGGAGCTGCTGCGAGGCTTCAAGCGGGAGATCGAGCGGCCCATCGCGGCGATCCTCACGCTCCACACGGCCTCGCACACCGTCGGCGTCTCTCTCGCGGGCGCGACCTACGGCAACGTGTTTCCGCCGGACACGCTGTGGCTCTTCTCGCTCGTGTTCACCGTCGCGGTGCTCATCTTCGGGGAGATCTTGCCGAAGACCATCGGGGTGATGTTCATCGGCAAGCTGGCCGCGCCGGTCGGCTATTTCGTCTGGGTCTTGGTGGTGGTGCTCCGCCCCATCCTCTTTTTGACGCATCTGGTCTCCGACCTGGTCAAGCCCAAGGAGGAGCGGCCGGTCACGTCGGTGGAGGAGATCCGCACCTTGGCGGAGCTCGGCAGGAGCGAAGGCGTCGTCGGCCAGCGCACGGCGGACATCATCGAGGGGGCCGCCATCCTGCGCGAGCTGACGGCCTACGACGTGATGGTCCCGGCAGGGAGCATCGCCTACCTCTCCGGGGCGCGCAGCTTGCAGCAGAACCTGACCGTCATCCGGCGGACGGGCCACAGCCGCTTCCCGTTCACGCCGGACGGTGATCTCGACCGCGCGACCGGCGTCATCCTCGTCAAAGACCTTTTTTTTCAGCTCCAGGAGCACCCGGAGCAGCCCAATTGGGCGGCGCTCACGGGGCCAGCCATCACCGTGCCCGGCTCTCAGCCGCTCGAGCGCTTGCTGCGGACCTTCCAGCGAGAGCGACGTCACCTGGCCTTCGTGGTGGATGAGTATGGCGCCATCCAAGGGCTCGTGACCCTGGAGGACATCCTCGAAGAGATCGTCGGGGAGATCGAAGACGAGAGCGACAGGATCGACCCACACGTGGTGCGGCGCCCGGACGACTCCCTCGTGTGCCGTGGCCTCGCGGAGACGCGCAAGGTGTTCGATCTCCTCGGCATCGACGACGAAGAGCCGGCGATGGTGTCGCTCAGCGGCTTCGTCGCGGAACTGCTTGGCCGGATGCCGCGGGTGGGCGACTCCGTCGACTTTCACGGATTTCGCTTCACCGTCCTGGCGGCGAGCGCGCGCTTCGCGGAGCGCATCGAGGTCCGCCCCATCGGTCCGGGGACGGGCAGCCTGCGGCCCCCGGCCGTGGCAGAAGACGCCTGAGCGCGCAGGCCGGCGCCGGCCCCTCGCGCCGCGCCCCAACGCCACGCGGACGAGGCCCTGGCCAAAGAAGATCCGGCCTGATTTGACATCTGAACAATCGAGCAGTAATCGAAGGGGGTGGGCGCCGCGCAGTCAGTGGCTCGAGCCCCCGTAGAGAGGCACCATGGACGACAAGCAGAAGAGCAAAGCCTTGGATCTTGCGCTCGCCAGTATCGCCAAAGAGTACGGCGAGGGCGCCATCATGCGCCTCAAAGAAGGTGAGACCATCGGCGGCGACGTGAGGGTCGTGTCCACCGGCTCGCTCGGTCTGGACATCGCCGTCGGCATCGGGGGCCTGCCCTACGGGCGCATCGTGGAGATCTTCGGGCCGGAGTCGAGCGGCAAGACCACCCTGACGCTGCACGCCATCGCCAACGCGCAGCGCGCCGGTGGCGTCGCCGCCTTCATCGATGCCGAGCACGCGCTGGACATCAACTACGCCAAGAAGCTCGGGGTCAAGACCGATGAGCTGCTCATCAGCCAACCGGACAATGGTGAGCAAGCGCTGGAGATCGCAGACATGCTCGTCCGCTCCGGAGCGGTGGACATCGTCGTCGTGGACTCGGTGGCAGCGCTCACCCCCAAGGCGGAGATCGAGGGCGACATGGGCGACTCTCACGTCGGTCTACAGGCTCGCCTGATGAGCCAGGCGCTCCGTAAGCTCACCGGGAGCGTGAACCGCTCCAACTGCGTGCTGCTCTTCACCAACCAAATCCGCATGAAGATCGGCGTCATGTTCGGGAGCCCCGAGACCACCACGGGGGGCCAGGCGCTGAAGTTCTATGCCTCCCTTCGGCTGGACGTGCGGCGCATCGGCGCCATCAAGGAGGCCGCCTCTGGCCCCGGCAACCGTGAGCAGTCGGTGGTGGGCAACCGCACCCGGGTGAAGGTCGTGAAGAACAAGCTGGCGCCGCCCTTCCGCGAGGCGGAGTTCGACATCCTCTACGGGGTCGGCGTCAGCCGCTCGGGGGAGGTGGTGGATCTCGCGTCCGATCACAACATCATCCAGAAGAGCGGCGCCTGGTACTCCTTCGAGTCCGAGCGGATCGGCCAGGGGCGGGACAACGCGCGCACCTATCTCGAGCAGCACCCCGAGCTGATGGCGCGCATCGAGGCCAAGGTCCTCGAGGTCAGCGGGATCGCGAGGCGCAGCGCCGCCCCCGCGGAGGGGAGCCCGACGGAAGAGGCGCCGTCCAAGAACAGCGGCGCGCGTCGTGCCGCCTCGAGCGGCGCCGGGACCACCCGGCCGAGCTGAGGAGCCCGTGGCGCAGCGGCGCTGTCCGCTCGGTGCGGGCGCCGCCGCTGCGGCGTGCGGGAGCGCCAAGAGCCGCAACGCTCTGTGGATAACTTGGGGGTAGCCTGCGGGTGAACCAGCGGCGTTGCTGTGGGCAAGCTCGTGGCCCGGTGTGCACAAACTGCAGCGCTCGTGCTCGTCGGGGTGAGAAAGCTCGGAGGTCTCGCTGACTTAGGCGGGGTCCGGCAGGGCAGGGGGCTGCTGAGGCCAAGCTAATGGAAATACAGACTCTTTTTGTGTTCCTTGACGTTGTGGGGTCCGCGCCGTAGCCCCCCTAGAGCCCGCCTCGCCATGACTCGATCGACCCTCTGCCCAGCTCATGACTCCGCCGCCGAGGGGCTCCTCGGGCGAGGTGGCGACGGGCCGCGGGCCCGACGGGTCACGGCGCTGCCGTGGATGGCGTCGGCGGCCGGCCCGCGTCGAGGCAAGGCGGCGGCGCGCATGGCGCCAGCGGCGGTCCGCATCCCGGATCCACGGATGAGCCAGCTCGCGCTGCGGTTCACTCCCATCGGCCCACAGATCTTCGTGCACGAGGGGGCCCGGCAGACGCTCGAGCGACGCTTCGAGAACGCCCTGAGCGGGCCCGTGCAGCTCTCGGTGACGGACAACCGCCACAACATGGTGAGCCACACGCGCCAGCGCGGCACGTTCAAGCTGCGGCTCCACATGATGTTCCTGGGAGCGCCGGAGCGCGTCGTGGACGCGCTCGTGCGCTGGGTGGCGTTCGACGATCCCGCGGCGTCGCAGGTGGTGGGGGAGTTCATCGACGCCAACAGCCACCGGATCCGAGCGTCGCAGCCCGTCAAGGGAGCGCTGAAGACCCGCGGCCAGCACCATGATCTGCTGAGCGTCTTCGCGCAGCTGAACGAGGCCTACTTCGGGAGCGCCATCAGCGACGTGCTCATCACCTGGGGGCGCCGCAGCGCGCCGCGCAAGGCGGTCAAGCGCGACGCCATCAAGCTGGGCACCTACAGCTCCGCGGAGCGGCTCGTCCGCGTGCACCCCGTCCTCGACGCGGAGTGGGTACCCCGCTACTTCGTGGCGTACATCGTGTTCCACGAGCTGCTGCACCACGTCGTCCCGCCCAGCGTCAGCGGCGGCCGTGCGTCGCTGCACTCGGAGGAGTTCCTCCGCCGAGAGCAGGAGTACCGCTACTACGAGCGGGCGCTCGCCTGGGAGCAGAAGCACATCGACCGGCTGCTGCGCGCCCGCTAGCGTCACCGCGGGGACTACAGCTCCATCGCCAGGCCGAGCATCCAGGTGCTCTCGCCCACTTGGAGCGTGCCGTTTCCGAAGCCGCTGAGATCGCTCCGGTACCACTCCGCGAAGAAGTACGTGTGGTTGATGCCGGCGGTGGTGTCCAGGTTGATGGATGATTGGCGGTCCATCCAGTCGAGCTCCAGCATGCCGCCCAAGGCGAACTGCCAGCCGTAGCTGGCGCCCTTGCCCTCCACGTCACCCACGTGGCTCGCCTCGTCCCCGAGGCTGCTCCACCAGAGGGCATAGCCCAGCCCCAGCTTGCCATAGGCCACGAGTGGGATGCGCAGCTCGCGTGCCAGTAGATCCACGCGGAGCACCCCCACCGCGTACACCGGCAGCACCGCCAGCGTGGTCTCCTGCTCGGAGCGCCCCGTGCCGTCGCTGAAGCGAGCGTTGGCGGAGGCGCTGGTGTAGCCCAGCCCCACCCCGGGCCCGAGGGAGCCGAAGTACGGCAGCCGGAGCGCTTGCCAGTCGAGCTCCAGGCCCACGAGGTAGCGGTTGTCGGTGCCGAAGGTGTCCTTGAAGGGGGCGGCGCCGCTGAACTCGTCGTCGACCCTCGGCACGTAGCGACCGAACCTCAGCTCGACGGCGTAGTCCTGCGGGCTCCGCTGGATGCCCGTCTCCTTCCCACCATAGGGGCCGAACTCATCCACGCCCTGCGCGCGCGCGACCCCGGAGAGCCCGAGGGCCGCGCCCGTCAGCGCGAGCGGGGCGAGCCAGCGCCCCAGCTGTCGCGCGGAGCCCATCACGCGCTCCTCCGTCGCAGCCCCAAGGCGAGCAGCGCGCCGAGCAGGAGCGCGCTGGCGCCCTGCCCGCCGCGGGCGCCGAGCGAGCAGAAGCCGCCGCCCGCCTCACCCCCTGCGGCGCGGTACTCCTCGAAGAAGTCCGTGACCTCCTGGGGCGAGCCGCAGGCCAAGGCGCTCAGCTTGCCGACGTTGCCGACGGTGTCCACGCCGGCCACGGCGACCGCGTAGCGCGCTTGGTTCTCGAGGCCGCTCACCTCCCCACGGCTGCTGAGCGCGCCGGTGACGCTGCCGCAATAATAGCTCTCGTCCGGGAGCTCCCCGGGCACCAGCGCGGCGCTCGCGCAGCCGCCCCCGTCCGCACCCTCGAGCGTCGTGCGGTCACAATAGAAGCGGTAGCCCTGGCGGTCGTTGTCCGTCGAGCCATCGAAGCGGACGATGAGGGCGCCCTCACCGGCGCCGGCCTTCACGTTGGTGGGGGGCACCGGGCCCAGGAGATCGTACTTCGCCGCCGTGTAGACGGCCGGCGTGAACCCCGCGGGCGCCTCGCCAGAGCCGTTCAAGAGAAAGAAGTAGAGGCTGAGCGACTGCGGCGTGGTGGGACCGGAGTAGGCATCGCAGTCTGCGCTGGTTCCTGGCGACGCGGCGATGTCCCCGCCCTTTCGCTGCGCGATGATGTCCTGGACGCGCACGAGGAGGCTGAAGGTGCTGGCCGTCGGCGTGCTGGGCGCGTAGACCGGCCAGCACTGCGGCGAGGTGCCGTGCCGCTTGTCGTAGGCGCCACAGTCGACGCTGCTGCCCGCCCAGACCTCCAGCGCGTAGCCTTGGTAGTTCATCACGCTGACCGTGAACTGATAGGCGTCGTCCGATGTGCAGTCCTTGTAGGACATCCACAGCGGCTCGCGCGAGGAGTCGCGCGCTGACTTCGTGCGGGTGACGGTGGGCGCCAGCGTCAGCGTCTGGGCCGCGGCGGGGGCAGCCCCGCCGAGAGTGACGGTGAGCGCGAGGAGGGCTCTGCTCAGGTGGCGGCGGCGAGACATGGGCGCCCTTTGGAGCACGGAGCGTGCCAACCGGCAAATGCTTGCTGGAGCTGGGCGCGGCGTCGAGCCGGCCTCGAGGGGGGACGCCTTGGCGCGACGACGCACTGCGGGCTCGCCAGCTTGGCGCGCGGTCCCGGTGGCGTGCCATTCTGACACCGCCACGCCTGTCAGGGGCGCGCGCCAGGGGCTAGGCTGCGAGCGGCATGGCTCTGGAGGCTGGTGAAGCGCTGCTCGGACGGTTTCGGATCGAGCGTTACCGCGGGGCCGTCGGTGCCGTGCAGCTCGCGGAGGGGCGCGATCGCCTCGGCGAGCGCGTGGTCCTCGCCGTGCTCGTGGCGCCGCTCGGGCTCGTCGCAGGTGCGGACGCGGCGGAGCTGTTCGGGCAGTGCCGGCGCTTCGCCTTGGGCGTGCCTCGGCTGGCCCGCCCCATCGCCGCGGGCATCGCCGAGGGGCGCTTGGTGCTGGCATGGGAGGCGGGGGGGGAGCGGCGCCTCGACGAGCTGCTCGTGGCCGAGCCACCGCCCGAGCGGCAGTGGGCGGACGGCTGGCTCGGGCAGCTCGCGGAGACGCTCGGCCGCCTGCACGACGGCGGCTCCTCCCACGGCTGGGTGGTCCCGGAGCTCATCGCCGTGCGCGCGGGCGAGGCGACGCTCGAGGGCTTCGGCTTGGTGGACGTCGCCCGTAGGCTGTACGGGCAGGAGGCGCTGGCTAAGCTCCTCCCCGGGGCGCCCGGCGGGCACACCACGGCGGAGGCCGGACCCCAGGCGGACGCCAGCGCCCTCGCCGCGCTCGAGCGAGCGCTGCGAGGAGGGAGCGCCGCCGCGGAGCGCACCTCGACCGCACCAGGCGAGCCCCCCCTGGTCGTGGAGCCGCGCGACGGCGCGCCTCCGGCGGCGCTGCCGCGCGATCCCTCGCGGCCCGGAGACGCGCTGCGGGAGACGCGGGCCGCGCCCGCCCCCGCCGCAGCAGCGAGGCCACCGCGGCCGGCGTGGCCCCTCGTGCTGGGCGTCTTGGCGCTGGTGCTCGTCGGGGGCGCCGGTGGGCTCGGCGTCGTGGTCGCCCTGCTGCAGAGCGGGCGCGCTGGCGGCGGCGCTTCAGCAGGCGCGTCGAGCGCGCCGGTCCAGGGCTCGCCGGGGCAGCCCCCTGAGCCCCTCGAGGAGGGCGAGGGGGAGGGCGCGCCCGTCGCTCCGGGGGAGCCACCCCTCACGGAGCCCAACGACCCCGCGGAGCCCCCCTCGGCCACCCCAGCCGCCCCTGGTGGGGACGCTTGGCTCACCGCCGACGGCCCCGCGACCGCGCCGGGGCTGGTCCGCGCTGGCGACGAGGCGCGGCTAGCACCGCCGAACTCGAGCGAGAGCGCCGCGCTGCTCCCGCTCCGAGCCGGGGCTGCGCTCTTGGGGCCGGCGGCCTCCCCGCTGACCCTCGTGGTGTTCGGTGATCTGGACTGCCCAGCGACGCGCCGGCTCTGGCGTGAGCTCGGGCGCCTCCGCGGCACGCCGGAGGCCGGCCTGCGGGTGTCGTGGCGTCACCGCCCGCTCTCGCAGCACCCGAACGCGGTCGCGGCGGCGCGCGTCGCCCTCGCCCTGCTCGAGCGTGAGCCGCTGGCGCACTACCGCTTCTTGGACGCGGTCGCGGCCAGCACCGAGCCGGCCGATCGTGAGCAGCTCGAGCGCTGGGTCGAGCAGGTGGGGCTCGCCCCTGGCGTCGTCGCCGCTTGGCTGGCGACCCCCAGTGATCAGGTCGAGCGCTGGCTCGCGGAGGATCTGCTCTTGGCCGGGCGCTACGCCGTGCTCGCGACCCCCACCCTGTTCGTCAATGGTCTGCGTCTGGATGGGTTCGTGGGCACCGAAGCGCTCGCGCGGCTCTTGGAGCAAGAGGGGAGGGCCGCGGCGCGCGCCGCGCCGCGCGCTCGCGGGGCGCTCTACGCGCAGCGCGTCAGCAATAACCTCATCGGGCTCGAGGGCCCGGGCGCTGAGCCTGCGCCGCCCTAGAGCCGGATCTCCCAATAGCTGCGGCGACGCAGCCCATCCACCCAGCTCTTACGAGCCTTGGCCATCTTCTCCATGTAGACGCGCTCCGCGAGCTCGTCCCGCGCCTCCTCGTAGCTGGGCAGCTCCGTCTCGTCCCGCTCGGTCACTTTGAGGACGGCGAGCTGCTCCCCCCAGCGGATGGGCGCGGAGACCTCCCCCACCTCCAGCGCGTGCGCGGCGCGCTCGAGGGGCGCGGGCAGCTTGCCCGCGCTGAGCCACCCGAGGTCGCCGCCGCGCGCGCGGGTGGCGGCGTCGCTGGAGTGCGCTCTGGCGAGCGCCGCGAAGTCCGCGCCGCCGCGCGCCTGCTGGGAGAGCCGCTGGGCGGTGGCGAGCGTCGCCGCGGCGTCCGCGGAGGCCGGCAGCAAGATCCACGCGGCGCGATAGCGCAGCTTGGCGCGCTCCTCGAGGACCAAGCCGCGGAAGGCGGCGCGCAGATCTTCCTCCGAGATCTTGAGGCGCCCTTGGACACGCAGGTTGATGAGCTTGACCTCCAGGAGCTGACGCCGCACCTCTTCGCGGTACTGCCGCTCATTCATGCCGCTCCGCTGCGTCTCGGCGAGCAGCGCCTCGACGCTGACGCGGTTCTGGCGCGCCACGCGCTGGATGGCCTCGTCAATCTCCTTCGAGGTCACCGTGAGGCGCGCGCGCGCGGCCGCGCGGAGCTGGAGCTCTTCGTCCACCATCCGCTCGACGAGCATGCGGTAGAGCTGTGACATCGCGGCGGCGCGCTGCGCGCCGGGCGGCACCTCGGCCTCCACCTTCAGCGCGAAGGGCCGCGCGCGCTCTCTCAAGTCACTGAGCAGGATGGCGCGCTCCCCCACGACCGCGACGATGCGCTCGACGACGGTCGCTCGAGCGCGCGCGGACGTCAGCGCCAAGGTGATGAGCAGCCCCAGCGTGAGGACGCCGCGCGGGACCCTTCGCCGAGAGGCAGCAGACGACATGACGGCCGCTCTCCTAGCATGGCCACCGCGCTCGCGCCGAGCCAGGGGAGCGCGCGCGGCGGCCGAACGCCGATCTTGAAGCACGAGGGGGCAAGGGCTAAGCTCAAAGCCCATGGGCAAGCATCGATCTTGGGGTGGTCTCGTGGGGGCGCTGGGGATCGGGCTGCTCGGCCCTGCCGCCGCTCGGGCGGCCAATGAGCCCCCGCCGCCGCCCGTCGCCGCGCCGCCTGCCGCGCCGCCGTCGCCCAGCGCCATGAGCGTGCCCCCTGCGCCGAGCGCGGCGCCTCCAGCGGCTCCCGCGTCGCCGCCGCCGGCCCCCGCGGCGGCGCCGGTCGAGGAGCCCCCGCCGCCGCCCTTCATCGCGCCGCCGCGGGGCTCCGGCCCCGCGGCGCCTCTCGGTCGACCGTCGCCCTCCCCCGCCGAGCGGCTCGCCGACGGCGCCGCGGCGGAGAACACGCCCTTCGTCGACTTGCTCATTTCGCACCTCGCGTTCGACGAGCGCTACAGCAGCGGGGTCAACATCGGCGTGCAGGGCGGCGCCTATGTCGCCAAGCGGCTGCGGCTGGCGGCGCGGGCGCTGATGCCCACCGGCGCCACCGAGGACGACAGCTATTACTACTACGACGAGGAGCAGACGCCGAACGACGTCAACGTCGTCTTCGGAGCCTCCGCAGGCGTCATCGCGGTCGCGACCAGGTCGCTGGTGTTCGCTCCCAGCATCGCGTTTCTCATGCAGGACGCGCTCGACTACGGCACCTTCGTGGGCTTGGCCTTCCCGGTGGAGTGGACGCTGCCGAGCGGCGTCCGGTTCGGGGTCGAGCTGGATCTCGGCCGGAGCTTCGGGGGTGAGCGGACGGTGTACCGCTACGTGGGGGGCGACTCCCCGCGGAGAGAGGAAGGCACCGAGAAGCGCCCCTTCGGGACGGGCATCATGCTGCAGTTCAACGTCGGGACCGCCTTCGGCCGCCCGGAGCCGGCAGCGCGCTGAGCCGCGGGCGGGGCTCCCTCGGGGGAGTGGTCACCGCGCGAGCGCGTCGGTAGGCTTGGCGTGAGAGTCCCCGCTTCCATGCTCCGCCGCCCCTCATCACGCCTCTACGCCGCCGCGCTGCACGCTGCGCTCTTGGCGCTGGCGTCCCCGGCCGACGGCTTCACGCTGGTGGTGAAGGCCGGAGACACGCTCGCCTCCATCGCGGAGGCCAACTACGGCAGCATCCAGCGGGAGAGCCTGCTCGTGGTCGCCAACGGCTTGGACGCGCAAGGCGGCTCGCCCATCACGCCCGGGATGCGCCTGGAGGTCCCCGCCCTCGGGCAGCGTCGCGTCGTCGCCGGAGACACCTGGGCCAAGCTGGCCACCGAGCTGCTGGGGGCCTCGTACCGCGCGGACGTGCTCTCCGTCGCCAACGGCTCGAGCCCGTGGCTCACGCCGGCGGAGGGCGAGCAGATCATCGTGCCCTACAACCTGACCGTCATCGCGGGCCAGAGTGACACCACCATCACGCTCGCCTATCGCTTCCTTGGTGACATGAACAAGGCCTGGATGCTCGATCACTACAACGGGCTCAAGGGCCGCAAGATCTTGCGCGGGGACGTCCTGCTCATCCCGCTGACGGACTTGGCGCTCACCCCGAGCGGCGCGGAGGCGGCGCGCCTCGCCGCGGGCGCTGCGTGCAGCGAGGGATCCGCGGAGCAGCGCACGCTCCAGCGCAAGGCGGACGCCGAGCTCCCGAGCTTGGGCGCCGATCTGCGCGCGGCGCGCTACGTGGAGGTGCTCGTGCGCGGCACGCGCCTCTTGGCCAACCCCGGCCTGCTCAGCAAGCCTCAGCTCGCCACCCTCCACCGCGCGCTCTTGGAGGCCTTCGTGGCGCTCGACGCGCCCGGGCAGGCCGCGCTCGCGTGCAAGGCCTGGCGTCAGCAGGCGCCCGAGCAGCCGCTCGACCCGACCTGGGTCAGCCCCAAGGTGCTCTCGGCCTGCGCGGGGCTCGAGTGAAGAGCGCGGCGCCGGCCGACGCCGCCCTGGAGCGGGTCGGGCGCTATCGTCTGCTGGGCGTCATCGGAGAGGGCGCGAGCGGCCGCGTGTACGACGCCGTCTGTGAGGCCACCGAGGCCGAGCCGGCCGAGCCCGTGGTCCCCGTAGGGACGCGCATCGCGCTCAAGCTGATCCACCAGCACCTCGTCGGGGACCGGCAGCAGAGCACGCGCTTCAAGCGGGAGGCGCGGATCTTGAGCCAGCTCCGCGGCGAGGGGCTGGTGGCGCTGCTCGAGGTGGGAGAGACCCCGGAGGGTCGCCTCTACATGGCGCTCGAGCGGGTGCAGGGCGCGTCGCTCGAGCACCTGCGAAGCGAGGGGCCCTTGACGGCGACCCGCGCGGTCACGCTGGCGGTGCAGATCTGTGAGGCGCTCGAGCAAGCTCATGCGCTCGGCGTGGTCCATCGAGATCTCAAGCCCAGCAACGTGATGGTGGAGCAGCGGGAGCAGCGGGAGCAGGTCCGGCTCCTGGATTTCGGGCTCGCCAAGCTGCTGCACCGGGGCGCCGCCGACTCCCTCGGTGCGCTCACGGAGCAGGACATGGTGTTTGGCACGCCGGAGTACATGGCCCCAGAGCAAGCGCGGGGTGACGAGATCGACGGGCGGGTCGATGTGTACGCGGTGGGCGTCATCGTGTACGAGCTGCTCGCGGGGGAGGTGCCGTTCCGTGGAGCCACCCCCATCGCCACCATGACGGCGCACCTGGTCCAGCCCCTCGTGCCCCTGGCGGCGCGCGGCGTCGCGGTGAGCCCGGCGCTCTCGGCGGTGGTCAGCCACGCGCTCGCACGCGCTCCGGAGCAGCGCTATCCCTCGCTGTCCGCGCTCGCCGCGGCGCTCCGTCAGGCGCTCGCGGCGCCCGAGGACGAGGCCGCGGTGCGTCCCGAGGGGCACGACCCCGCGCTCTCGGACACGGCGCTGGCGCTCACCGCGCCCCCGCGCGCCCCCGCGCCGCCGGAGCCCGAGCCAGCGCCGCGCCTGAGCTCCCTCTGGATCGTGCTGGCGGTGCTGGCCGCGCTCCTCGGCGTGGCGATCGGTGTGGTCATGAGCCTGGTGAGCGCATTATGAGGGGCTGGTGCAAGAGCCGGTGCTCGACTGGGGCAAGCTAGCCCCGCTGCGGCTGCGAGCGCGGGTCCTGGCGGACGGCCTCTTCGCTGGGGGGCACCGCAGCGTGCGCCGCGGTGCGGGCATCGAGTTCGGCGGCTACCGCAGCTACGTGCCCGGGGATGATTTACGGTTTCTGGACCGCCGCGCGCTCGTGCGCCACGGAAAGCTGCTCGTCCGGGAGTTCGAGACCGAGACCGATCGTAGCGTCAGCCTCATCCTCGACGCCAGCGCGTCCATGGGGTTTCGGGGCGCCACGGCGCCCGCCTCGAAGCTCGCCTGGGTCGGGCTGCTCGCGGCGGCGCTCACCCGCATCGCGGTCCACGCCGGCGACGCGGTGGCGCTCGACTGGGTGGGAGGGGCGGGCGGACCGCGCCTTGGCGCGGCGAGCGGGCGCGAGGCCTTCGAGCGCGTGGTCGCCGCCCTGGAGAGCTGCCGCGCGGGAGGTGATCTCGTGGCCGAGCCCGGGCTCCTGACCCAGGCGCTCGCCCCGGTGGCGCGTCGGGCGCGCCGGGGAGCGCTGATCGTGCTGTTCAGTGACCTGCTGGACCTGCCGGAGGACGCGCTGGAGGCCGTCATGGCGCTGGGGGCACGAGGCCGTGAGCTGCTCGTGGTGCGGGTGCTCGATCCCGAAGAGGCGCGCTTCCCCTACGAGGGTCCGCTGCGGCTTCGCAGCCTCGAGGGCGACGTCATCACCGAGACCGACGCAGCGGCGGCGCGCGACGCGTACCTCGCCGCGCTCGCGGACATCGGCGAGACGTGGCGCGCGCGCGTCCTCGCGCGCGCCGGTCGGTGGGTCGATCTCGTGACCGACGAGGAGCCGCTGTCGGCGCTGCAGCGACTCCTGGAGTCGAGCTCGTGAGCTTCGTCGTCGCGGCCGCGCTGGCGGCTGGGCTGCTCGTCGTGGTCCCGCTGGCGGCCCACCTGCTGCGGCGCGGGCGGGCGGTGGAGCGACCGTTTCCGCCGGCGAAGCTGGTCGCCCGCGCCGCGCCGGTGGCCCAGCAGCGGAGCAAGCTCGAAGATCGGGTGCTGCTCCTCGTGCGCGCGCTGCTCATCGCCACCTTGGCGCTCCTGGGGGCGACCCCGCTGGTGCGCTGCTCACGGTTGACCATCGAGCGGACGGCGGGCGCTTCGGTTGCCCTCGCGCTGGTCGTGGACGACTCGCTCAGTATGCAGGCGCGTGAGGCGGGGGAGCCCGCGCGCTTCGAGCAGGCGCGCCGCGGCGCGCTCGAGCTGGTGGCCTCGGCCCGCGCGGGTGACAGCATCGCGGTGGTCTTGGCGGGCAAGCCGGCGCGGCTCGCGCTGGCGGCCACCACGGACTTCGCGGTGGTCCGGCGGACGCTCGAGCAGCTCCAGCCGAGCGACAGCGGCACGGCGCTCGAGGCGGCGCTCGCCGTCGCTCAGAGCGCGCTCCGCGAGCTGCCACAGCTCGACAAGCGCGTGGCGGTGTTCAGCGATTTTGCGGCGCCCGCGCTGTCCCCGCTGGGGGAGGGGCAGCGGCTCACGGCGCCGCTGCCGGCGCTGGCGCACCCTTACGCCGACTGTGGGGTGATCACGGCGGAGCGGCGAGAGCGCCAGATCGAGGTGAGGCTCGCCTGCAATGGGCGCGAGGCCGCGCGGGGGCGCCAGGTGCAGCTGCGCCTGGGGCGCCAGACCCTCGCCAGCGTGGCGCTGCAGGAGCAGGAGGGGGAGCAGCGCGTGACCCTGGCGCTGACGGAGCCCACCGCGGAGCAGCTCGACGTTCGCTTGACGGGCACCGATGCCATCGCGGGGGACGACTGGGCGCCCGTCTCCGCTGCGCCGGCGGAGCTCGTCGTCGGCGTCGTCGTCGACGCCGCGGAGGCGTCGGTCATGACCGGAGGGCCCACCGTGCTCGAGCAAGCGCTCCACGCGCTGACGGAGGAGCTGGAGGTGCGGCCGCTCGAGCTGTTGCCCGAAGCGTTGGCCGAGCTGCGGCGGTTCGGAGCGCTCATCCTCGATGATCCCGGTGGCCTCCCGCCGGCGTCCCGCGCGGCGCTGAGCGCGTACCTCGAGCGCGGTGGGGTGGTCCTGGCGTTGCTCGGGCCGCGCGTCGAGGACGTGCAGCTCGGCTCCACGCTCGAGCCGCTCTTGGTCGGCAAAGCCAGCTATGGGGAGCACCCCGCCCAGGGGGTCGACGTGGGCTCGGTGAGCTGGCTCGGGCCCGAGGGCAGCAGCCTCGGGGAGCTCCACGCCGCGCGGCGGGTCAACCTGGACAGCGGGCTGCCCGCCGGGGCCACCTTGCTCGCGCGCTGGTCCGATGGTGCGCCCTTCGCTTGGCAGCTCGGCGTGGGCCGCGGCCAAGCGCTGGTGCTCACGCTGCCCGTGTCCGTGGGAGAGAGTGACCTGGCCTTGCGCCCGGGGTTCTTGGCGCTGCTCGACGAGGTCCTTCGGCGCGCGCGTCGGAGTGGCGGGGCAGCGCGACTGACCGTGGGCGAGGGGAGCTGGTTCGTCCCCCCGGGCGCGGCGCTGAGCAGCCCGGAGGGCTCGCCCGCCTTCGCGCCGGGCGAGACCCAGCTCAGCCCTCGGCGGCTCGGCCGCTACACCATCACCGCTGCGGATCAGCCCTTCGAGGCCGTGGCGAGCGTCGAGCCCGCCGAGCTGACGACGCTCCCAATCCCCCCTCCGTCCACCGTGGCCGCGACCTCGAGCGGCGAGCCGCCGCTGCTGGATCTGACCCCGGAGCTCGTGGGGCTGCTCCTGCTGCTGCTCGGCGTGGAGCTGGGCCTCCGGGCCTGGGCCCACTGGCGGCCCCGCCAGCGGCGTCGCGGGGACCCCGCGCGGCGCCTGCGGTGGCAGGGGCAGCGCTGAGCCGCGGCCGGGGCGCGCGCCGCCAGCTCGGGCGAGGGTCGGCGAAATTGCAGAATAATTTGTCGATAATTCGACTCTCGGGGAGCGGCTCTGATTAAAGCGGGCTCCCGAGCGGGAGAGGTCCCCCGGGATAGGCTCAGTTTTCAGCGATCAGGCCAGTATTGCTCATCCAGGACACCGCCGCGGCGCCGGCTCCCGCCTGCGCCCCGCTCATCGCCCCCCACCTGCGGCTCTACACCGAGCGGCTCCTCATGGAGGATCCCGAGGAGCCCTCCGGCTACCGCGACGTGGAGGCCGCCGTGATGACCCTGTCGTTCGACTACGGTCCACGGCGCGTCCGGCCGCGGGAGGAGGACGCCCTCGAATTCCAGGGTGGTGGACGCTGCACGGTCGAGCGCGATCTCCGCGCCGAGACGCGCGCCCGAGCCTTGCTCGAGAGCTTTGGGGCGCTCGAGCTCGAGCTGCTCGACCACCTCGTGCCCCCGCTGGACTCGCAGGCCGACTACCTGGTCCAGGCCGACGAGAACGTGCACGCGCTGTGCTCGTTCACGGCGCACGCCGTGCCGCGCCTGCAGGAGCTCGGCTGGAGCGTCGAGCTCGCTCCGAGCTACCCCTACCAGGTGCTCACCACCGATGGCGCCTGGTTCGCGCGCCTCAGCATCGGTGAGCAGCAGGCGGACTGGTTCTCCCTCGAGCTCGGCGTCAGCGACGCGGGGCAGGACTACGATCTGCTCCCGGCCCTGCTCGAGCTCATCGACGAGAGCGCGGAGGGCTCTGCGCTGAGCGAGCTGAGCCGTGGGACGGGACGGTACCGAGCGCTGCCTGCGGGCGCTGGGCGCTACGTGTGCGTCGAGCCGGAGCTGCTCGAGCGGGTCTTGCGAGTCTTGATCGAGCTCTATGGCGGTCGCCGCGCGGTCAAGGCCGACCGCCTGGACTTCGCGCAGGCCGCCGACCTGCTGGCCCTCGAGGACGCACCCGGGGAGGGAGCGCCGTTCCGCTGGCAGGGCGACGTGCGGCTCATCGAGCAGGCGCGAGGGTTGGCGCGGGCGCCCGCGCCGGCGCGCGTCCCGAGCGCCTTGCCCGTGACGCTCCGCAGCTACCAGCAGGAGGGCTTGGCGTGGCTGCAGCACCTGCAGGCGCTCGGCCTCGGTGGCGTGCTCGCCGACGACATGGGGCTCGGCAAGACCCTCCAGACCATCGCTCACCTGGCGAGCGAGGCGGAGGCGGGCCGCCGAGAGCTCCCGAGCCTCGTCATCGTGCCGACCAGCCTCGTCGGCAACTGGCAGCGCGAGCTGCGCCGCTTCGCCCCCCAGCTCAAGGTGGTCGTCCTCCAAGGCAGCCGCCGCCACGGCGAGCGCGCCAAGGTGCCGGGCGCGGACGTGGTGCTCACGACCTATCCGGTCTTGGTGCGGGACCTCGAGCTCCTGGAAGAGCAGCGCTACCACTACGTGATCTTGGATGAAGCGCAGGCCATCAAGAACCCGAGGAGCCTGGCCAAGCAGGCCGTGAGCCGCTTGCAGGCGCGCCATCGGCTCTGCCTCTCCGGGACCCCCGTGGAGAACGACCTGGACGAGCTGTGGTCGCTCTTCGACTTCGCGGCGCCGGGGTGGCTCGGCGAGCTCTCGAGCTTCCGCCGTCGCTTTCGCACGCCCATCGAGCGTGAGGGCAACGAGCTGGCGCTGGCGCAGCTCCGCGCGCGCGTTCGCCCCCTGGTGCTGCGCCGCACCAAGCAGCAGGTCGTCGCGGAGCTCCCGCCCAAGACGCACCTGGTCCGCCCCGTAGAGCTCACGGGGGACCAGCGCGAGCTCTACGAGAGCCTGCGGGTCGCGGCGCACACCGACGTGCGCCGCGCGATCCGCAAGAAGGGCTTCGCCGGCAGCGCGGTCGCCATCTTGGACGCGCTGATGAAGCTCCGCCAGGTGTGCTGCGATCCCCGCCTCGTCAACGCGGAGAGCGCCCGGGAGGTCGAGCAGTCCGCCAAGACCAGCGCCTTCTTCGCGCTGACCGAGCAGCTGCTCGCGGACGGCCGGCGCCTCTTGGTCTTCTCCCAGTTCACGCAGATGCTGGCGCTCTTGTCCCGCGGCCTGCAGGCGCGCGGGGTGAGGCACCTGGCGCTGACGGGGGCCACTCAAGATCGCCAAGCGGTCTGCGACGCCTTCGAGCGAGGTCAGGCGGATGTCTTCCTCATCAGCTTGAAGGCCGGCGGCACGGGGCTCAACCTGGTGAGCGCGGACACCGTCATCCACTTCGACCCGTGGTGGAACAGCGCCGCGCAGGCGCAGGCCACCGACCGCGCGTACCGGATTGGCCAGACCAAGCCCGTCTTCGTGTACGACCTCATCGTGGCGGGGAGCGTGGAGGAGCGCATGTTGGCGCTCCAGGAGCGCAAGCGCGCGCTCGCCGAGGGGCTGTTCGGCGAGGCCGCCGCCAGCGGTGGCCCGACGCTCAGCGAGGAGGACGTGGAGGACCTCTTCGCGCCGCTCGAAGACGAGGTGTGAGGCTCAGGCGCCACCGTCCGGCCGTGCGGCGGCGCGCGCGGCGCTCCGGCGGAGCGCCGCGGCGGTGAGCAGCGCCAGCACCGGCGTGAGCACGACGTGGTAGCGGTCGTCGCCGAAGAACACGGCGTGCGTCAGGGTGGTGGAGCCGAGGAGCGCGAGGGCGCCGCGGCCCGTGGGGCCGAGCCAGGGGCGCCCCGGGAGCCGCAGCAGCGCGAGGAGGAGCGCCCCGAGCACCGCCAGGTACGCGGCGGGAGGCTCCGCGCGGAGCGCGAGCGCGGCGAGCCCGGCGACCGCAGCGAGCGCGCCGAGCTGCGCCGCTCCGGCCCGCCAGCGGCCGCCCTGGCGTCGCAGGCTGGGCCAAGCGACGAGCCCGAGCGGCGCCAGCAGCGTGAGCAGGCGCTGGTAGCCGCTGATGAGCTCGCGCCACCACGCGACGCGCGGCTCTGGCCAGAGTCCAGGCGCCGCCTCCCGCAGGTAGCCCACCGCGAAGGACTCGTGATCGAAGGTGTTGGAGAGCTTCTTGGGGATGAGCGAGACCCAGCGCCCAGGGTCCGCGAGGATGCGCCGGCGCGCCTCCTCCGCCCAGCAGCGGTCCTGCTGGACCTGGCCCGTGACGACCGGGCACCCGTCCGTGCTGCGGAGCGTCGTGAAGCGCCCGGTCTGCGTGACCGCGCCGATCATCAAGTTCCAGCCGCCGTTGGTGGAGATGAAGGCGCAGCCGTCCATCGTGGCGCAGTTGCGGGCCGTCCAAGGCAGCACCGTGACGACCGCCGCGGCGGAGGTGAGCCCGGCGAGGAGCCAGCCGCGCGCCCGAGGCTGGCTCCAGCGGCTGAGCGCCGCGCCCAGGAGCAGGGGTGGTCGCACCAGCGCGGCCACCCCGAACACCACCCCAGCGCCCAGCGCGCCGCGCCACCGCCCGCGGGTCACGACGACGACGAGCAGCGCCATCAGGGCGAGCGCGCTGCTCAGCAGCTCGTTCATCACCAGGGCGGAGTAGAGGATGTGCCCGGGGTGGAGCGCCACGAGCGCCGCCGCCAGGCGCCCGCGCCGCTCGCCGAGCCAGCGCCTCCCGAGCGCCCAGGTGAGCACCACCACGAGCGCGCCGAACACCGCGTTGAGGGTCGGCGCCACCCACAGGCCGCTGCCGAGCACGCGATAGGCGGCGGCCAGCGTGGCGCTGTAGCCGACCGGGTAATGACACCAGGGCTTCCAGACCCGCACGCCTTGCAGGAAGACGTCCTCGGAGTAGCCGAGCCCCGCGGCGATGCGTGTTGCCCCGAAGTGGTAGTAGTGCCCGTCCCACACCGGCTCGCGCGCCAGCAGGAGCGCCGCGGCGAGGCGCGGCGCGAGCGCGAGCAGGAAGAGCAGCGTGCCCACGCCGACGCAAGCGCGCGCCTCATCTCGGGCGGGGCGCGTCATGTTCAGGGCTGCTCGCCGTTGGCAAGGCGCCACTCGCGCAGGCGCCGCAGGTAGGTCCGAGCCACCTGCGCCGGATCGAGCTTCAGGTACTTGGCCACCTGCTGGACGAAGCCGCGCGTGTACACCATCGCGGGCAGCTCGCGGTACTCCTCGGCCTCGATGGCGCGCAGGTGCATCAAGCTGATCTTGGTGTGGCCCGCGATCTCTTCGAGCTCGATGCCCTGCGCCTCCCGCACCTTGGCGAGGAGCTTGCCGGTGAACTCGGTCTCCGCGCTGAGCTCCCGGGCCAGCTCTTGCCGGAGCATGGCGCGCTCCGCCGCCAGGGCGCTGTCCATCGCGGGCGAGCGCTGGGGAGCGTCCGACTCGTCGTCGGTGAAGGTGGAGAGATCATAGCTCCGCCGCCGCAAGGGGTCGAGCAGCGTGTCGTAGGCCTCCTCGAGCTGCGTCTGCTCTCGCCGGAGCTCCTCCTCCGTGAGCAGCGAGGTCAGGGGTAAGCTGCCGCTCTGGTAGATCTCGCGCTGCCGTTTGTAGGCGCGGCGCAGCTCTTCGTCCGTCGCGCCGCGGGAGGTGCCGAGCAGATCGTACAAGGTGCGGTCTTGCGGCCCCAGGCTGATGAGGGGCCTCGGTCGCTCGGGCTCCCGCATGGTGGCGAGCGCCAGCACGCGGCGCGCCACGCGCTCCAGGTTGCGCGCGCTCTTGCTTGTCGGGCTGTCGATGAGGAGCGGGCGCTTGCGCACCACCGAGAGCCACACGGAGTCGTCTTGCTCGATGTTGCCGACGTAGTCGAGGCTCACCCCCAGGTACTTCTCGCTCATCTCGCCCATGGCGGAGCCGAGGTCCGCGTCGGTGCGCAGGCGCACGCCGTTCATCACGAGCCGCGGCCGGAGCCGGGTCAGCTCGTCCGCCGCCAGCTCCGCGAGCTTGGTGTCGTAGCGGGCGAGCGCGCGCACGAGCTCGAGGGGGGTGGGGAGCGGCGGCAGCTCGGCTTGGGTCCGCTCGACCAGGCGCAGCTTGAAGCTGTCGCGCACCAGGCTTCGGCGCACGCGGCGCTGGTAGAGGGCGCGGATGAAGCGATAGCTCGCCTCCACGCTGGGAGGCTCCGGGGTGCTGACGCACAGACCGAGATCCGCGGAGAGGAAGAGATCGAGCGAGGCGGGGGCCGTCCCTGCGCCCAGATCCAAGATCACGTAGTCGACCTCCATCTGCCGCAGCCGCCGCGCCCAGCGCGGCTTGCGTCCCGGGCGCAGGGGCACCGTGCTGCCTTGCCCGTAGAGCTGCGGCACGAGCAGCAGCCCGGGCACGGGGGTCGGCAGCGGGGTGAGCGAGTCGTCCACGGCGTCTTCGGCCTGCACGGCTCCGCTGGGCAGCTCGAGCCCGAGGTGCGTGTGGAGCTCGGCGCCGGTGGGATCCGCGTCCACCAGCGCCACCGCGCGCCCGAGCTGGGCCAGGTACACGCCCAGGTTGATGGCGAGGATGCTCTTGCCGACCCCGCCGCGGCCACCCCCCACGGCGATGACGTGGCGCACCGCTCGAGGGGCGGCGCGCGGCTGCGGGTCAGGGGGAAAAGAGAGCGTCACGGCCCTCGATTTACCCCAGCCTCGGCGTTTGGGCGCCGTGAAAGCGCCCAGGGGACCCTCCTGGGCCTTCCGGGGTAGCCGGCTTGCCCGGGTCGTTCTAGCTTGGGAGGCGATGACTGGGCGCCTCCTCGTTGCTTTCATGGCCGTTGGTGCGTTGAGCGGGCAGCTGACCACGTGCCGCTCTCCCGGTGAGCAGGGGCAGAGCCCCAGCACCGGGGCGGCGCCTGCGGCGGTGCAGCTGGACGCGGTGGACACGAGCGAGCTGACCGAGCGCGAGAAGCAGGATTTCTCGAGCGCGGTGTCGGAGCTCTTGGCGCCGTGCGCGGATCAGCCCGTCAGCTTGGCCCAGTGCGTCCAAGAGAAGCGTGACTGCAAGGCGTGCCTGCCCGCGGCGCGCTTCGTGGCGCGACAGGTGCGCAAGGGCGCTCCGCGCGCGAAGATCGAGGCGGCCTTTCGGATCCGCTTCGCGCCGGAGGCCGTCAAGTCGGTCTCCGTGGACGGCTACCCGAGCCAGGGACCCAAGGACGCGCCGGTGACGCTGGTGGAGTGGGCGGACTTCGAGTGCCCCTTCTGTCGTGCGGCGGCGCCGCTGCTGGACTCCAAGGTGGCGGCGTTCCCCGGCAAGCTGCGGGTGGTGTTTCGGCACTATCCCCTGAGCAAGCACCTCAACGCCGACGGCGCGGCGCGCGCCGCCGCCGCGGCGGGGCTCCAAGGCAAGTTCTGGGAGATGCACCACCTGCTCTTCGCCAACCAGGACGATCTCGGCAAGCCAGTGGTCCTCGGCCTGGCGCGCAAGCTGGGGCTCGACATGAAGCGCTTCCAGGACGACGTCGACAGTGAGGCCGTCGCCGACGCGGTGCAGAAGGACCGAAAAGAGGCCGACGCCCTCGGGCTCAACGGGACGCCGCTCATCTACATCAACGGACGCCACTTCGATCTGGACTACTTCGACATCCAAGAGGACTTGGACGAGTGGATCACGACCGAGATCGAGGCGCGGACGGGTCAGAAGGTGAGCCCGGTCGCGGTGAAGCTCGAGGCCTACGAGGACGGCGCGCCGCGCGGGGCCAAGCAGGCCGCGGAGGAGCCCAAGCCCAGCGCCAGCGGCGCCGCTCGGCCCGCGGCCTCGGCCAGCGCGGGGCGCTGAGGATGCGCAGCTCGGACACGGGGGGCTGCTTCCCCACGGGCCGCCACTATCCGGGGATCGCGCACCTGCTGAGCTTGAACGTCGCCGGGCTCGTCCCGGGGTTCGGCGTCGAGACCAAGCTGCTGGATTTGCCGCTCGTGTGCCTCGACACGGAGACCACGGGCCGTGATCCGGCCGAAGACCGGGTCATCGAGGTGGGGCTCGTCTACTGGCGTGAGGGGGCCATCACCGAGCGGCGGAGCTGGCTCATCGCTCCGGGGCGCCCCATCCCGCAGGCCGCCTTCGACGTCCACGGCATCTCCGATGAGGACGTCAAGGACGCGCCCAGCTTCGCCGAGGTGGCGCCGGAGCTGCTGCGCGCGCTCGAGGGCTACGTCCCGGTGGCCTACAACGCCGAGTTCGATCGGAACATGCTCCACGCCGAGCTGGACCGCTGCGGGCTCCCGATGGACCAGCGCGCGCCCGCCGGGCGCCCCGAGACCGTCTGGCTGGACCCGCTGGTGTGGGCTAGGCACCTACAGAGCCGTGAGCGCAGCCGGGCGCTCGGTGAGGTGGCGGCTCGCCTGGGCATCACCTTGGAGCGCGCGCATCGCGCCACGGACGACGCCGAGGCCGCGCTCCTCGTGCTGACGCACTTCTGCCGGCAGGAGGCGAGCGTCCCCGAGGGCTATGGGGCCTTCGTGCGTGAGCAGCAGCGCCTCGCGCGCAGCCAGCAAGACGCGTGGCGGTTTAGGCGCTAGCCCGGCCCACGGCGCGCCGAGGGTCGGCTTGAGGCCGCGGGCGGTTGCCCGCATACTCGGTGCATGGCCTCCGTTGCGTCCTGGGCTGCGCTCGCGCTCGTCTCCCTGTCTTGCGTCGCATGCTCCACGCCAGAGGCGCCCGCGCCCACTGGCGCGCTGCCTGGCCCGGAGGAGTGGAACCGCAAGGTGGTCGCGCCCACCGACGAGGTCGCGCGGGAGACGCGCGCGGCCTGCGGCTACCGGAAGGGCTCCCTCCCCGCCGAGACGCAGGGCGAGAGCCGGCCCTACGGCAAGGAGATCCCGGTCGATCACGTCATCGTGGCGATGATGGAAAATCGCTCGTTCGATCACTATTTCCAGAAGATCCGGGAGGCAGGCGTGGACGCGGACGTCGCCCCCGAGGGCTACACCAACCCAGATCCGAACGGCGCCCCCATCGCACCCTTCCCCATCGAGGAGCACTGCTTCGTCGACACGGCGCACAGCTGGGGTCAGATCCGACGTCAGGTCAACGGCGGCGCCATGGACGGCTTCGTCATTTCCAACGAGGGCGAGCACGAGGTGCCCGTCAACGGTAGCCCGGAGATGCTGCGCGGGCGGCGCGCCATGGGCTACTACACGGAGGCGGATCTTCCCTTCACCTACTTCGTGGCCAAGAATTTCGCCATCGGTGACCGCTACTTCGCGTCGTCGCCCACGGCCACCTGGCCCAACCGCATGTTCATGCAGGCGGGGACCTCCTTTGGTGAAATCACCAATTCTTTCCCGAAGGACGTCGACGCCACGCTCCTCGACTACCTGACCTTGCGAGGCGTCAGCTGGCGCGTCTACCACCAGAACACGCCCACCTTCGCGATGTTCATCGAGCGCTACCTCGAGCTGCGCAACCTGGAGAACAGCTTCGTGCCTTACGAGCAGTTCTTCTCGGATCTCGAGGCGGGGCTGCTCCCGCAGATGGTGTTCTTGGACCCGGACGGCACTGGCAGTCGGCAGATGGCGCACACGGACGAGCACCCGCCCACCCCCTCCACCCTGGGTCAGAACTGGCTGGCGAAATCCGTCGCGGCGCTGGCGCGCAGCTCCGCCTGGAGCCGGTCGGTGATGTTCATCAACTACGACGAACACGGCGGCCTCTACGATCACGTCCCCCCGCCCAAGGCCTGCGTGCCGGACGATCGCGAGCTGACGCCGGACCAGGAGGCCATCTTCGGCTCCTACGGCGTGCGGGTGCCGTTCATGGTCATCTCGCCGTATGCGAAGAAGGGGTACGTGAGCCACGAGGTGTACGATCACACCTCCGTGCTGCGCTTCATCGAGGCGCGCTTCCAGATCCCGGCCCTCAGCCACCGTGACGCCAACGCGCTGGCGCCCTGGGACATGTTCGATTTCGAGCGCCCGCCGACGCCCGAGGGCCCCGCCATCCCGGAGGTGCCCATCGACGAAGACATCCTGACGACCTGCCGCTGGATCTGGGGAGAGTGAGCCGAGCGGCGGCCTGGGGCGTCGCGCTGGCCGTCGTTGCCGCGACGCTCGGCTGCCGCTCGTCCACGGCGCCCGCGCCCTCGGCCTCGGGCGTGGTGAGCAGCAGCGCCAGCGCCGCGCGCCCGGCGCCGCCAGCGGAGGCGCAGGATCTCTTGGCGCGGCGCCTGGTGAGCGAGGCGCTGGAAGCGACGCGCCGCTTGGCGGCGCGGCCGAGCGAGCCGTGCGGCTACACGGAGGAGGACTGGCGGCTGCGCCGCGCCATCGCCGCGGGCAAGGCCCTGTGGCGGCTCAGCTCGGTTCAGGGCGTGGAGGTGCTGCTCGGGCCGGCGCGCTCGACGGCGGAGGCCGGCGGCATGCTCACGCTCTACGACCGCGCGCTGGAGGGGCGGCAGTGCGCGCCGGCGCGTGAGGCGCTGCGCGACATCTCCCGCGCGCTCCAGCTCATCGAGGTGGAGCTCGCGGTGGGCGTGCCGCGGCGAGAGACGGCACGGGCGGCGTCCCTGATGGCCTACGAGCTCGGGCTGGTGCTCGCGGGGGCGAGCGCGGAGCTCGCGTCGTCGGAGCTCGGCGTGCGCGCGGACGCGCTGGGCACGCTCGACGGACTCGAGGGGGTGATGACGGCGCTCGAGCGCTCCGGGTCCGGGGCGGCGCCCGCGCGCTGGCGCGCCGTGCACGCGCAGCTCTCCCAGGCCGTCGAGGCCGGCACGGAGGCGGGCCTACGCGGTCGCGCGCGGCTCGTGGTGCAGACCGGGCAGCTCGGCGTCGCCGTCCGAGCGGCCCTGCGCGGCGCCGGCTACCACGTCCCTCCACCGTACGCGCCGCGCGTCGCCGCGGGCTCGGACGCTGAGCGGGAGCCCATCAGCGCCTTGACCGTCCCGGCGTCGAAGGCGCCTCCCACGCGGTCCCAGGTGGCGCTCGGGCGGCGCCTCTTCTTCGAGCAGCGCCTCTCGGGCTCAGGGCAGCGCTCGTGCGCCTCGTGTCACCAGCCCGAGCGGGCCTTCACCGACGGCCTCGCGGTCCCAGCGTCCCTCGATCCGACGACGCCGCTCACCCGCAACACGCCCACGCTGCTCTACGCGCTGCCCCAGGCGGTCTTCCTGTGGGACGGGGGGCTCGCCACGGCGGCCTCCCAGGCGCTGCGCGTCCTGCACAACCAGGCGGAGATGGGCATCACGGCGGCGGAGCTCGAGGAGCGTATCTCCAGAGACCCGGAGTACCGTCGCGCGTTCGAGGAGGCCTTCCCGGAGGGGGTGACCACGGTGAACGTAGGGCGCGCGCTGAGCGCCTATCAAGACGCCGAGCTGGTGCCTGCGAACGCCCCCATCGATCACCTCGCGCGCGGCGACCAGAGCGCCTTGACCGAGCGTGAGCTGGCGGGCTTCGACGTGTTCGCGGGGGCGGGGCGCTGCGCTCGCTGTCATGTCCCACCGCTGTTCGGAGGCACGCGGCCGCCAGATTTCTCCAGCGCCGTCTTCGGCGTCTTGGGCACGCCGACGCGCCCGAAGGGCAAGCAGCTCTCTCCAGATCCGGGGCGCCAAGCCTTCACGCACGACGCGCTGGACCGAGGCGCCTTCAAGACCCCCAACCTGCGCGAGATCGCCCGGACACCACCGTATTTTCACAACGGCGCCTACGCCACGCTCGAGCAGGTCGTCGATTTTTACGACGAGGGGGGCGGCGCGGCGCTGGGCCTACCGGTAGAGCACCAAGACCCCGACGTGCGACCGCTCGAGCTCACGCCGGAGCAGCGCCGCGAGCTGCTCGCGTTCCT
>WBZO01000569.1_pt1 | contig 73443 bp, 57 predicted proteins | sample 5204261 | NCBI WGS metagenome assembly WBZO01 (sample SAMN12412400, study PRJNA552823) | activated sludge metagenome | isolation source: activated sludge from anammox sidestream of wastewater treatment plant... | place: USA: North Carolina | collected 2017-09
TGCGTCGTACGCTGCGCAACAGCAGCTCTATCTCGGCAAACTTCTCTCTACTAATGTCGCTGGCATACTCGATTCTTTTCATCCATGCATTATCAGGGATAGCAAAAAGATCGTAAACAGGTTCTTAAGCATATTTAGGTTGCGATCATGATCTAAAACACTAGCGATTTGGCCATTACGAAACTGATGATATTGATGTTATCGACAATCCAGCCATTCCAGATTTATGGAACTTCACAGAATCTTCAAGAGCAGCCTCAATAGCTGCTTTATCTGTTTTTGTCGGCTCTTGTTTTGCTTCAAACTCAAATTGGCCAGAAAAGAAACCATCTTCGTTCCGGCATTCATAGAAAATCAAAAACTTCATGTGATCTGTCCTCGATTGTTAAAGCTATTCTTCACGGACTTGCTTCTGCATATCCCAGCCCGCTTGTTCCAGCGCGGGCGTGATGAGCTTGGTACAAATATCACGTTCTGACAAATCTTTCTTGCTTGTCATCAGCTGGACGGAGCCCTTTCGTTTCTGTGGTATAGATTTATAACGCAAGCATTAGAAACATCAGCGGCAAATTGTATTGCCCAGAGCATCTTTGTGGCACCTTACCGTGTTTCCGTGGTTGTCACGATAAGTCGTATTGCCGAGGGAGTCTGTCCGGCTGCGCATGGTATTGCCGTGATCGTCCCGGTAAGTGGTATTCCCCAAGGAATCTGTCCGGCCACGGACTGTATTGCCATTGCTGTCTCGGCACGTTGTGTTCTGCAAAGAATCCGTGCGACATCGTGTTTGCGCAAAGCTATCGAATGGTACAACGACAAAAATAATAAATGACAACAGAATTACTTTGAACATGAGTTTCCCTGATTGGGTCGTGTTGTCCCTACCGATTAAAGTTATGTCGCGACCATGAAGCGAACCACGACATAACTTTAATCGTTAGATGCTGTCGCTACACCCTTCATGCTTTTATGAATTCTCTCATCGATTGAATCGATTCTGCGAGCTCATCAGCGGTAAAGCGTTCGTTGTAAGTATTCTCAGGATGGTGAATCTGATGACGGATATATTCAGTCAGAATAATCTGCTGTTGCTCTGTTGAACCGTCTCGACGAACTCGGATATAGCTCTGCAGTGATTTGTTATTACGATATTCGCTCAAACGGCCTTCTACTTCAATGAATCCGTAGAGTTCATTATGATACTCAAATGTTGCTTCACCAAATGCGGCGAAGTTGACCTCATTCAAACTCGAGTAGGGCAATTCACTTTGTAGTACACGTTTGACTCTGTTCTCCATTTCATCTGAGACCAACAAAATATTCTCTAACTTGAGACGCTTAACGATTTCTGGGCTGTGGGTAGTGAGTAGAACTTGTGTATTCACCGCGTTGGACAATGCAATTAGTGCATCCGTGAGTCCACGCTGATGTTCAGGATGCTGGGATGTTTCCGGCTCTTCAATTGCATAGACAATGTTAGGCAAACTAACCTCGTTCTGCCTTCTTTCTGCTTCAGCACGGAAGAAGCTTATAAGCACTAATCGCTTAACACCGCTTCCACGCTTATTGATTGGAATGTTATTCTCACCAGAGATGGAAACACTCTTAAAAACATCCACCCATTTCAAGCTTCCAGAATCCGGAAGTTGGGGATTAAGTGATTGCGCAATTGTTGGATTCAGCTCTTCTAGCTTAGCAAGAGTTCTTCCTGCGACCTGTTCAAGTCGCGCTTTTACCTTCTCTGCAATGCTCGTTAAGCTATCCTGGATGCTTGGATCCCCTAATATTTCCTTGATTGCGATCCGCATCGGGTCTTGCACCTCGTCGTCAGAGTCAGTGTTCTTTCTATCCGACTGGAACAATGTGTATAGCGGCATGTATGCCTTCAATTGCTCCCAAATATTCTTGGTCTCAATTTTTGCGACTTCAATTTCATAATCTTCTAGTAGAAGTTCACTCTGGCCGTGCCAAATGGCCTTTCGGAGTTCAGCACTTCTTGTTTTATCAGCGCAATCTAATCCTTGATCTTCCAGAATCTTCCTCAGGTCTTGTATTTTCTTTTGAAGAAGATCTTTACATTCTGTGTTAACGGGATGATTAGCTCTAATAAAAACCTTCTCTTTTCCGGCATTAGGGTATCGCTTAATTATGTGCAGCGTGTCTCCGGATGTCAGCAGAAATTCATCTTGAAGCGTTGTCTCATTTGTTGAGTCAATGACGATTCCTGGGGGAAGATCAGTGAATTCGACTTCGATCTCAACACAATCCTCGCCGTTAGAGAGGCACGTCTTGTTTATGTCATCTCTGTCAAGCTTAACGCAACCTTTTCCTTCATTGAAGAAGATATCTAATGCTTCGAGTAACGTTGACTTTCCAATGTCATTCCGTCCCACAAGAACACACAGATCCTCAATCTCAACACGTACAGGCTTTTCGTATCCGCGAAATCTATTCACAATTACGGATTTGATTTTCATGGTTTCCCCTGTGCTTTACTAGCAACATCCAACGTCGGAAGTTAGATCGTGCTGTTTTTGCGACCAAAAATTATATATTTAATAGTTTTAATCAATAAAAACAATGATATAGATAGAAGTAAATAGAAAATAAAGGGAACTAAAAGAGAGAAAAATAACACTCTGATTTTCAGCTTCTCATTTTTTAAGCGTTGTTCCCCAATGAGTTTTATGGCTTCTTGAAATTTATGATTTGTTTGTTCGTCCTGAAAATAAAAGCTGCCTGGAACCGAGTCACCTCCAGTACACGAATAGCTCCAGTTTTTGATGTCATCCGCAAATGAGGATATTTCGCATGATGCAAAAGAATGATCTTCGATTGGCCTTGGTGGCAAGTTTAAAATCTCCTTGATGCCACCACCAATAAAAGGAAAGGTGACCTTTTTGCCATCGATAAACTTTATTTCGGAATACCCTAAAGTAACTATCGGGTGATGAAAACCGCTTGCAAGTCGCGCACCCCGTAATCGAACAGCACCGTTTCTATAGAGCCAATTATCTGCTTCTCTCTTTGTGACAGAAATGCTGTTGCAGGTTATGTGTGAGTCGAACTCTTTGCAATAAATAACGTGGTGCCTTGGAAGGAGAATCTCTTTATCGGCCAACCACCAACCAAGTACCAACAGGGGAATTACAAGAACGATGGTTAATCGGATGTATTGTTTCTTATTAATCATTTTTTATCGATTGAAGCTTGTATCGGTCAGTTCAGGCCTAACGCCATATATAGACATCTTGTCCAACAATCCTGTGTGCAATGCCGTAAACTCTGGACCAGATTAACTATCATCATGTATTCCAATAGAAATACTCACCCAACAAAACAATTTTTACTGACAGATAAAATAATTCGGTCAGTTTAAAAACTGTCTGACCAGATACGAGAGAGAATAAGGCGTAAACATTACCATTCAAACTCTGAAAAGAGCCTGGTTTCACGGGTTACTTGTTTAGCCCTACGGCCTGCGGCCTCCTCCTAAAACAAAAAAGGTGTGGCGTAGTTACTGCAGAATATATCCGCGATTGAATATCAGGGTGCGGTCTTGGTGACGATGATGGAAAATGGACGATAGACCAATATCAGCGGGAAAGTATTGTTTCAATCGTTGAGCAACACATCCAGCTGTATCATTCAAAGTCGAGATTAAGGCATTTGTATCCAGCAGGTACCGCATCAGTTGAACAGATCATCCAGTTCAGGATGTTCCTGAAGCACATCCTGTTCCTCAGATGCCTGTTTAAAATCTGCGTCGATTGATGCTGATAAAGCATCCAACCATGCCCAATCAGCTGGAATTGGTTCCAGTATGATTGCAGTACCATGCCGCCTGATTCGAACCTCATCGCCATCGATGCGATATTTTTTTGGCAGGCGGATTGCTTGAGATCGTCCTGTCCAGAAAATTTTAGCTGTTTCCATCACTCCCTCACATCTTGATATGTATCACAAAGATATATAGCAAAACCTTCCCGAAAGCAAAAGGTAACCACCTGAATAGCAACCAACGGTAAAGTGACGATTATTCGTCATTCGTCCTGTTCCGTTTCTTCGACCAGAAATCCGTCTGCCTGCCGGCTCCAGAGTTGGGTATAGGCACCATTGGCAGCCAGCAGTTGGGCGTGGCTGCCGTCTTCGATGATGCGCCCGCGGTTGAATACCAGAATACGATCCAGATGTGCGATGGTGGAAAGACGGTGGGCAACCACGATCACGGTTTTGTTCTTCATCAGCGCAGACAGGCTGTTCTGGATGGCCTGTTCGGTAATCGAATCCAGACTGGAAGTGGCTTCGTCCATGATCAGGATGGGCGCATTTTTAGCGATGACGCGAGCAATGGAGATACGCTGCCGCTGGCCGCCGGAGAGTTTCACGCCACGTTCGCCCACCAGTGATTCGTACTGATTGGGCATGCGTTCGATAAATTCATGTGCATCGGCACCGCGTGCAGCCAGTTCGATCTCCTCCCGGGTAGCACCGGGACGGCCATAGCGGATATTTTCCAGCAGGGTGCGATGAAACAGTCCAGGGTCCTGCGGGATCAGGCTGATCTGTTCATGTAGAGACTGCTGGGTGACTTCCCGGATATCCTGACCATCGATCAGAATACTGCCCTGCTGAGGGTCGTACAGCCGCAAAATCAGGTTGAGCAGTGTCGATTTTCCTGAGCCGGAATAGCCCACCAGCCCTACCCGCTGCCCGCCCTCGATACGTAAATCGAGATTTTCGAATACCGGATTGTCAGGAGAATAACCGAAGGTGACACCGCGCAGTTCGATACAGCCGCGGGTAATGTGCAATGGTTGCGCGCCGGGGCGATCGATGATTTCATGTTCACGCACGATGATACCCACACCGTTGGCAATATTGCCGATGTATTCGAACAGATCGATGAAACGACGACTGATGTTACGCACCTCCCCGATGATCAGCAGCGAGAGGCTGACGCTCATCACGAAATCGGCCACGGATATCTGGTTCTGCTGCCACAACCACAAGGCAAACAGCAGTGTACCCACCTTGAGTGTCAACGCCAGCAGGAACTGGAACCAAAGTATTTTCTCATTCGACCAGAGCCAGCGCCGTGAAGCGGCAATCTCGTTGTTCAGGAAACTTTCCAGGTAGCCGCGTTCGAAACCCAGCATGGCGAACAACCGCACGCTGGCAAGGTTGGTCACGGCATCCACCACTTTGCCGACTGTAATGCTGCGCGCCTCGGCCGATTTATGCGCCAGCGGCCGGCAGCGCCGCGCCAGCCAGTAGGAAATACTCAGGTAGAGTAATGCCCATACCAGCGTAAACAGCGACAGCGGAATGCTGGCGTACCACAGCAGGATGATCGAGACGGTCAGTGTGACGACAATGGGTAGGAAATCGAACACCAGTGTCCATAATGTCATGTTGACGCTGGTCGAGGTTTCCGAGATGCGGCTGGCCAGCGCACCAGCGAAGTTGTTGCTGAGAAAACGATGCGAATGGTGCTGCAGGTAGGCGTACAGCTCGCTCGTCACCTGCGCCCGTAATCGCGGTGCAATGACAATGCGGCAGGAGGCACCGGCACGGCTGAATATCACTTCACCGAGGTTGAGCAGCAGATAAAGCCCAAGCGGAAAAGCGACTGCCGAAAAAATCTGTTCTCGTACCGTCAGGGAATCAGTAACACCACCCACGATCTGGCCAATGGCATACGGCGTGAGAATGCTGCTGGCAGATGAACCGATTTCCAGCACCACGACCAGCACACACCAGCCGTAATAATGCCGGAAGAAATGCAGCAGAAAGGCAAAAGGCTCGCTCGGCAATGCCGGCGCGTGCGCGGGATGATGAGATTCGTCCATCAGAAATGACGGGAAAAGAATATTTGTGCCGAATGTTTGTATCTTACGGCTACCGGCTTTGCAACCGGATAAATCCAATACCGGCCGCGATTATCGGGCCGGATCGGCCATTACGTATTCGGATCTGGTATGAAAGTCCAGACCACATCGATGTCAGAAAACTGCTGCGTATCCCGTCTGGTTTCAGAACGGAATATCGTCTTCCATATCGTCAAAACCTGTATTCGACTTGGCAGGTGGGGTACTTTGACTTTGGTAATCATGATCCCGGTCGGCCGGGGGATCATAGTTGCCGCCCCCTGAACGGCCTCCCAGCATTTGCATGCGATCGGCGACGATTTCGGTGGTATAGCGCTCCACGTTGGATTTATCGGTCCATTTGCGTGTTTGCAGGCGGCCTTCGATATAAATCTGCGAGCCTTTTTTCAGGTATTCCCCGGCAATTTCGGCCTGTTTGCCAAACATGACGACCCGGTGCCACTCGGTACGTTCCTGCTTCTCGCCGCCTTTGTCTTTCCAGGTATCGGTGGTGGCGATATTCAGATTCGCCATGGCGTCACCGCTGGGCATGTAACGAATTTCAGGATCACGGCCAAGATTGCCAATCAACATGACTTTGTTCAGTGATGCCATCTATATATTTCCTTCCAGTAACTGAACCACTTTTTCTTCATCAAACCCCTTGAGGTCAACCTTCAGGTAAGCCACCTGCTCGTTGGCCAGCACGAGGGCCTCATAAACGCCGGGTAATGCTGCCAGTTCGCGTGACAGGCCATTGGCTTCATCGGAATCCATTTTTCTGACCTGATACATTCTGGAACGAACCGCGGCCGGTGCCTGCATGGTGACAGCCAGCACCAGCCAGAGAATCAGCAATCCGCTGCACATTGCCGCCAGGGCATAAAAGCCGAAATGCTGAAACAGATACCCGCCCAGACCAGCGCCGACAAAAGCGCCCAGAAATTGCGTACTGCTGTAAATGCCGATAGCCGTTCCTTTGGCACCGACCGGCGCAATTTTCGAAATCAGTGAAGGCAGGCTGGCTTCGAGCAGATTGAACGCCGCGAAGAACAGCAGTAACGCAAACACCAGCCCCCAGAATGATGCGTTAAAGATTGCCAGTAAAATTTGTGCCAGCAGCAGCAATGCAATGGCTGCAATGAAAACCCGTTTCAGCTGGGCTTTTTTCTCGGCATAGATGATAGCAGGCACAATCAGCAGTATGGAACCGACCATTACCGGAAAATAGACCTTCCAGTGATCAGCAGCAGCCAGACCTGTTTCCCGCAGCGACAGCGGTATGCTGAGCCAGAGGGCCATCAGCACCGCATGCAGGGCAAAAATACCATAGTTCAATCGCAGTAGTTGTACATCGCGAATGACGCTGCTGAAGCGGGCGGCAGTCACCTCGGTATCCGAGTGAAAACGGCTGACGACCGGATCCGGCACAACTTTGTGCACCACCCCTATCGCGAGTATGGCCAGACATCCGGTGATCACAAAGATACCAGGCACACCGACCCATTGATCCAGCAGAGGAGCGATGACCAGCGACAACGCGAAAACCATACCGATGCTCATACCGATCATTGCCATCGCCTTGGTACGGTGTTCTTCTCGCGTCAGATCAGCTGCCAGTGCCATGACAGCAGCCGAAATGGCACCCGCACCCTGGATGATGCGCCCCAGAATCACCCAGTAAATGTCGGTTGCGCCCGCTGCGACAAAACTGCCCAGTGCGAACAGCACCAATCCGAGATAAATGACCGGTTTACGCCCGATGCGGTCAGACAGCCAGCCGAATGGAATCTGCAGGATCGCCTGCGTCAGCCCGTAAGCGCCCAGCGCGATGCCGATCAGCGTGTAGTTGTCTCCCCCCGGCAGTTCTTTAGCAAAAAAAGTAAAGACCGGCAGAATGATGAACAGACCGAACATGCGAAGTGCATATACGCCCGCCAGACTGGCGGAAGCTCGTATTTCCACTCGGGACATTTTTTCGGGGAGTTTGGTTGCTGTATTAGGCGCTGGTGAAACAGACATGAAGCGTAATTGTGATAAAACCGGGAAGTTGGGTATATTATCAGGTTGACTCATTCTTAGATAGCTAATGGAACTTATCAGAATCCGTGGTGCACGGACACATAATCTCAAAAATATCGACCTCGATCTGCCGCGCAACCAGCTGATCGTGATTACCGGGTTGTCCGGCTCCGGAAAATCTTCGCTGGCTTTCGATACGCTCTATGCAGAGGGCCAGCGGCGCTATGTCGAATCACTTTCCGCCTATGCCAGACAGTTTCTGCAGTTGATGGAAAAACCGGATGTCGATCTGATCGAAGGGCTGTCGCCAGCCATCGCCATCGAGCAGAAAGCCACTTCGCACAATCCGCGTTCCACCGTGGGAACTGTCACTGAAATACACGATTATCTGCGTCTGCTGTTCGCCCGCGTGGGGGAACCGCATTGCCCGGAGCATGGTATCGGGCTGGCAGCGCAGAGTGTTTCACAAATGGTCGATCAGGTTTTGCAGTTGCCGACCGACACCCGTCTGATGATACTTGCGCCGGTAGTAACCGGACGCAAGGGTGAACAGGCGGAATTGTTCGATGAGTTGCGTGCACAGGGATTCGTGCGCGTCCGGCTGGACGGGGAAGTGTACGATATCGATGCACTGCCGAAATTGCAGAAAACCAAAAAACATACGATCGAAGTAGTCGTCGATCGCCTCAAAATTTCCCCGGAGGTCAAACAGCGACTGGCGGAATCATTTGAAACCGCGTTGCGCCATGCCGAGGGCAGGGCGCTGGCGATAGAAATGGACAGTGGCAAGGAATACCTGTTTTCAGCCAGATTCAGTTGCCCGGTGTGCAGTTATGCCTTGTCCGAACTCGAACCACGTCTGTTTTCCTTCAACAACCCCGCGGGCGCCTGCCCCAAGTGTGATGGTTTAGGTCAGATCACCTTTTTCGATCCGGCACGGGTGGTGGCCTTTCCGTATCTGTCGCTGGCTGCAGGCGCCATCCGAAGCTGGGATAAGCGTAATCAGTTCTACTTCCAGATGTTGCAGGCGGTGGCAAATCACTATCACTTCGATCTGGAGATTCCATTCGAGCAGTTGAGCAAGGAGGTACAACAGGCTGTTCTGTATGGTTCCGGCAAGGAAAAAATCACATTTACCTATCTCAACGAACAAGGTCGCGCCCATCAGCAGGTTCATCCCTTCGAAGGTATCATTCCCGGCCTGGAACGCCGTTATCGGGAAACCGAATCACAAACCGTGCGTGAGGAACTGGCCAAATTCATCAATGCGCGTGAATGTCCCGAATGCGAAGGCACACGCTTGTGTCGTGAAGCCCGGCACGTTACGGTCAATGGCGAGGCGATTTTTGCAATCAGTGCCTGGCCGTTGCGGCAGGCAAAACAGTTTTTCGATGGCATGGAACTGACAGGCCACAAACAATCCATTGCAGAACGTATCATCCGAGAGATTTCCAGCCGCTTGCAGTTTCTCAATAATGTCGGGCTCGACTACCTTTCGCTTGATCGGTCCGCCGATACGCTTTCCGGTGGTGAAGCGCAGCGTATCCGCCTCGCCAGCCAGATCGGCTCCGGGCTGACCGGTGTCATGTATGTGCTGGATGAACCTTCGATCGGATTACATCAGCGCGATAATGAGCGCTTGCTGGATACCCTCAAGCATCTGCGCGATCTCGGTAACAGTGTCATCGTAGTGGAGCACGACCAGGACGCTATCCTGCTGGCGGATCATGTCGTCGATATGGGCCCCGGAGCGGGTGAGCATGGCGGCTGTGTGGTAGCAGAAGGCACACCGACGGCCATTCAGGCAAATTCCGCATCACTGACTGGACAATACCTTTCCGGCAAATGCTCCATTGCCATTCCCTCCACCCGCACTCCCCCCAATCTGGAAAGGATGCTGACAATCCGTGGGGCAACCGGCAACAATCTCAAGCAGGTACAGCTCAACTTACCGGTCGGTTTGCTGATCTGTGTGACTGGTGTTTCAGGTTCGGGAAAATCCACCTTGATCAACGATACGCTGTATCGCGCCGTGGCACGGCATCTATATGGCAGCCATACCGATCCGGCTGCTTACCAGGAAATCGACGGGCTAGGTTTTTTCGACAAAGTCATCGACATCAACCAAAGCCCGATCGGACGCACCCCGCGTTCCAATCCTGCCACTTACACCGGCTTGTTCACACCCGTACGTGAATTGTTTGCCGGCGTGCCACAAGCCAGGGAGCGCGGCTATTCACCAGGCAGATTTTCGTTCAACGTCAAGGGAGGACGCTGCGAAGCCTGTCAGGGAGATGGTGTCATCAAGGTGGAAATGCATTTTCTGCCGGATATTTATGTTGCCTGTGATGTTTGCCACGGGCAGCGTTATAACCGAGAGACGCTGGAAATCCAATACAAGGGCAAAAACATTCACGAAATTCTGCAGATGACCGTCGAAAATGCTCATGCATTTTTTGAAGCTGTGCCGACCATCGCACGCAAATTGCAAACCTTGCTGGATGTAGGGCTGGGGTATATCACCCTGGGACAGTCTGCCACGACACTATCCGGTGGCGAGGCCCAGCGCGTCAAACTGTCTCTGGAGTTATCCAAACGCGATACCGGTCGCACACTCTATATTCTCGATGAACCCACTACCGGTCTGCATTTCCAGGATATCGACCTGTTGCTCAGAGTTCTGCATCGTCTGCGCGATAATGGCAATACCGTGGTCATCATCGAACATAATCTGGATGTGATCAAAACCGCTGACTGGATCATTGATCTGGGTCCGGAAGGGGGCGCGGGAGGTGGCAAAATCATTGCCGAAGGAACACCTGAAGCAGTAGCGTCGATCCCCGGCAGTTTTACCGGGCATTTTCTCCAGCCATTACTTTCCACCACGCTGACGGGGTAAATTATATGAATCCGCGTGAATTGCTGCTCGACAGTTTCCGTGCTGCTATCGATGCAGCTGATCCGCAAAAGATCGTCCCCGCTCATCTGCCTGAACCACCTTCGGGGAACACGCTGGTCATCGGTGCAGGCAAAGCGGCCGCAGCCATGGCTCGTGCCGTAGAAACACACTGGCCGCCGGGCAATCATCTGGAGGGTATCGTGGTCACACCTTATCGCCATGGACTGGCGACCAACAGCATCATGGTGATCGAAGCCAGCCATCCCATCCCTGATACCCGGAGTGAAATGGCTTCCCGCGCCATTCTGGAATCGGTACGCATGCTCAAACCGGATGATCTGTTGCTGGGGCTGTTCAGTGGCGGCGGATCGAGCCTGTTGTCCGCGCCCGTTCCCGGGATAACACTGGAGGAACTGAAATCCATCACTCATCAACTCTTGCTGTGTGGCGCTTCGATCCAGGAAATCAACATCGTGCGCAAGCATTTGTCCACAGTGCTGGGAGGAAAATTGGCGGCAGCCAGCCGGGCACCGGTGCGCTGCCTGATCATTTCGGATGTCACGGACAATGACCCGAGCTCTATCGCCTCCGGACCCTGTGCGCCAGATCCTTCCACCTGGCAGGATGTATTGACGCTGATCGAGCGCTATGCGATCACCATTTCTCCGCAGGTTATCGAAGTGTTACAGAAAAACAGCCGCAAAAGCAGCAATGGGGGAGAGGGTGAAACACCCAAGCCGGGCGATCCGGTGTTCAGAAATGTGAAAAACCGGATCATTGCAACCGCCCGGCAATCACTCGCCGCTGCGGCACAATTTTTCCAGGCACAGGGTATCACCCCGCTCATCCTCGGCGATACCGTCACCGGTGAAGCACGGGAAGTCGCCAAAATGCATGCCGCCATCGCCCGCGAAATACGTCATTACAACAATCCGTACCGGCCGCCCGTTGCACTGATTTCCGGCGGAGAAACAACTGTTACGGTAAAAGGTGCCGGCAAGGGCGGACGCAATGCCGAATTTCTGCTATCACTCGCCATTGCACTCGGCGGGTTGGAAGAGGTATACGCACTGGCCTGCGATACGGATGGTATAGATGGCAGTGAAATCAATGCGGGCGTGGTGATGACACCGGATACCCTGAGCCGGGCACGGCAAGCCGGCATCGATCCGGCGGCTTTACTCGGTGACAACGATGCCTACACTTTTTTTGAAAAGCTGGGCGATCTGGTGGTCACCGGCCCGACCTATACCAATGTGAATGATTACCGGGCGATCCTGATAGTGTGATTCATCATGTGACGCAAGCAGTCCGGTTTCAGGCGCGTTCCTGCAGCCAGCCGGCCACTTCCACCGCAAAATAAGTCAGGATGGCATCCGCACCGGCACGTTTGCACGCCAGCAATGCCTCGGTAACACAGGCTTTTTCATCCAGCCACCCATTCATGGCAGCCGCTTTCAGCATGGCATATTCGCCACTCACCTGGTAGACGAAGGTGGGTACGCCCAGCTCGTCCTTGACCCTGCGCACGATATCGAGGTAAGGCATGCCGGGCTTGACCATGATCATATCCGCGCCTTCCTGGATATCCAGCCCCGCTTCCCAGATGGCTTCATCCGAATTGGCCGGATCCATCTGGTACGTGTATTTATTGCCTGCCCCCAGCGTAGCAGACGAGCCGACTGCATCCCGGAATGGGCCGTAAAAACTGGAAGCATATTTGGCTGAATAAGCCAGTATCCGGGTGTGGATAAATTGATCACGATCCAGTACAGCACGAATGGCGGCTACCCGCCCGTCCATCATATCGGAAGGCGCCACGACATCCGCACCGGCCTGGGCATGTGACAATGCCTGCCGTTCCAGCACACTGACCGTTTCATCATTCAGCACATAACCGTTTGCGTCGATCAGACCATCCTGACCGTGGCTGGTATAGGGATCGAGCGCCACGTCGGTGATCACCCCCAGCTCGGGAAAACGTTTCTTCAATTCCTTCACCGTGCGAGGCACCAAGCCATCGGGGTTATAGGCTTCATCGGCAGTCAGATTTTTCAGGGAAGCATCGATCACCGGGAAAATTGCCAGGGCGGGAATTCCCAGACGCAAACATTTTTCGGCCTGGAACAGGAGCAGATCAATACTTTGCCGGACAACCCCGGGCATCGACGCCACTTTCTCTTCGCGATTACTGCCATCCAGTACGAATACCGGATAAATCAGATCATCTGGCCGCAGATGGTTTTCCCGGACCAGACGGCGGGAGAAATCATCCCGGCGGTTACGGCGCATTCTTTTTTGTGGAAACTGGCTGAAAAAGGTCATGTTTTATTTATCAAAATAAAAAATTGATACATCGTGGAACTAAATTCATTTAGTTCATTCTTATAGACAGGTGGTTGGTAATTACCATCTCTCGCCTTCCCTCCCTGAGGCGAGGCCTTACAAGCAAGGCGATTCTCCCCGGCTCAATCCCCTTTAGCCGGGGTTTTTTTTTGCTCGCTGATTTCACCGTTCTCCTGCTGTACGCTGACATGGCCGGCGTCAAACCAGTTCTGCAATAATTGTGAAGCTTCTTCCACACCCATAGTTTTCAGACTGGAAAAAGTCTGGACGGTACAGTGAGGGTAATTGGCAGTCAGAAACTGCCTGACTTCGTTCAATGCCGCCAGTGCCCTGCTCTTGCTCAGTTTATCTGCCTTGGTCAGCAGTACATGAACCGGTTTTTTTGTCTGCCTGAACCAGTCCAGCATTTGCAGATCAAGCTTTGTCAGCGGATGGCGTATATCCATGATGAGTATCATACCGTACAACGATTGCCGGGTTTGCAGATAGGAACTCAGCAGATGTGACCAATGCTGTCGGATGGCCAGCGGTACTTGTGCGTAACCGTATCCTGGCAGATCGACCATGAAGCGTTCCTCGCCCAGCTGAAAAAAATTGATATGTTGTGTCCGGCCAGGCGTTTTACTGACGAAGGCAAACCGTTCTCTTCCCACCAGTGTATTGATTGCGCTCGATTTTCCGGCATTGGAACGTCCGGCAAAAGCAACTTCAACTCCGGCCATCTGCGGCAAATCCTGCAAACGGTTGACTGTCGTATAAAATTCAGCATGTCTGAAAAGCGGGTGTGTCATGATGCATCGTCCTGATATTTAACGGGTTGCCGGTATCTCTGCTTGCGCCCCGGCAATAATGACCAGTCCCTCCAGTACCAGATCATCGACAATCTGGTGAGGGATACGTATATGAGGGGCCAGCAATGCCGCGCCACCCCCCGTCAGGATGGCTTCTACAGTCATTTGTTTTCCCGTGTATTCGGAAAGCTGGTCATACATTCGCTCCACCGCGCCGGTCAGTGCCTGAATCATCCCGCTATACAGGGCGTTTCCGGTATTGACCGGGAAATTCTGGAAACCGCCGGATAGTGGAGTGGAAAATATTCCGGCACGATCTGCCAATGCCTGTCTCATGGCATCCGGACCAGGCACAATGATGCCGCCCAGAAATTCACCCATGGCAGACAAAGCATCGACCGTCATGGCAGTGCCCACGTCCACGACCAGACAAGCCCGTTGCAACCGGTGCCATGCAGCAATCAGTGCTACCCAGCGGTCGCAGCCCAATTGCGCCGGGTTGCTGTAACGGCTGATGACACCACACTGACGGGCACTGGCTGTGACCCATTTCGGCTGTACATGCCATGGCTCCAGCAATGCCATCAAATCATTTGCCGCCTGTAATCCTGCCACATTGGCAATCCAAATGGACGCAGGTGCTGGCAACACAGCCCAGTTTTGTTTCAGCCTCCTGCGTTCGCTTTGTAATGTCTTGCCATGCGCCAGCCACTGTCGACCGTCATGTAATCCCCATTTGATAGCGGTATTACCAGAATCAATCGCCAGCAGCAAAGAGGATGCATTCAACCTGGAAACCTCAATTGAACGGGCTGGGGTGTTCTGCCAGACCGCGCAGAGAGATTTCTCCGCTTCTCAATTGCACCACACCCGTAGAAGTATCGATCAGCAAAGCACCGTCTGCCGCAACACCGATTGCCACCCCATTCCTGACAGAATCATCTGCAAAGCTGACCTGCACCATTTTGTCCTGATAGGCATGGTAACGTGTCCATTCCTCTACGAAAGGCTCAAAGCCATGTCGCTCAAATGTATCGAGCACCCTGGCCAGCTCTTTCAGTAAAACCGCCAGTAACTGATTCCTGTCCGGCATTTGCCCGGTGATACTGGTGATATCAGTTACCTTCTGATCGATCCGGGCTTTTGTAACGCCGGAAAGCCTGAGATTCAATCCAACACCAATAACCACGGTTCCCAGACTCAACATATCTCCGTGCAATTCGATCAGCACGCCTGCCAGCTTGGCATGGGATCCGGACAACACATCATTCGGCCACTTCAGCGCAATATCACGAACACCGAGCGATGTCAGTGCGCGGACAATGGCCACACCTACTGCCAGACTCAGCCCGGAAAGGGTATTTACCGGACATTGTGACGGCCACAAAACAGAGAAAGTCAAGCTGTCTCCCAGGCCTGATGACCATGAGCGTCCGCGACGTCCGCGTCCTTGTGTCTGTAATTCCGTGACCAGCACCTGCTTGATTCTGTTGGCGGAAATACCCTGCTCAATCGCACGCTGCAGCAGTAATGAATTGGTCGATTCGACAGCTTCCACGATTTCTATCTGTATGGAATCCGCGTATTCAGCAAGATGCTGGTGTATCTGTTCATTGTCCAGCCATTGAACCGGGTTCAACCAGCGATATCCCCGGCCAGGAATTTTATGCATTGTCAGACCGTAACTTTCCAGATCCCGCAGCGTGTTGGATATACTGGAACGAGAAACTTTCAGCGCCTGGCCCAAGGCTGTACCGGAGTGGTAATTGCCATCACTCATCATTCTCAGGATGGCAAACGTAAGCTGCCTCATATCGAATTTCCGGTTGGATTCATGAGTACTTCTGATTTATCCGACTCCAGCAATCCTGCCTATTTCCGGCCTGGTATGCCATAACAAAAAAAGCGGATAACTCCGCTTTTGGTTGGCTAATGTGCCTTTGATAAAGCTTACCAAAGGCACATCCGTTTGATAATTTAGTGCGATTTATGTTCGGATGCACGCAAGTGCTCGATAGCTTCTTGCGCATGTTTAGTAGCAACACCGACATGGCCTTCCTCACCATGCTTGATAGCATCTTCCAGATGTTTGATTCCATGACCGACATGCGCATTACCACCTGCTTCACTGGCAGCCTTGGCATGTGTCAGACTTTCTTTTGCATGTTCCAGTAACTGGTCAGTATGGCCTTCTTTACCATGTGCCACGGCCTCCTCGGCATGCTTCACTGCCTCTTCCACGTGAGCAGTATGTCCGCTCGCATACACCTGCATGCTCAAAAACAGTGCGGTAACAGAAGCTGCAATCACTTTTATCAGGGTTGTTTTCATAATAGCTTCTCCTCTTATATTAGTTGCTCAAGATGTATGAATTTCCTGTAACAACACGGCGAATACGCAGGGAAAAAACCAACTGATATCACACCCCTGCCACACTTCCGTAAAATTCATACAATCGTTCTTATATCACAGATCATTGCCAACAGATAGTATTGCTCTGATGTCAATGATCAGATACCACGCAATAACTCATTGATACCCGTTTTAGAGCGGGTTTTGGCATCGACCTGTTTCACAATCACCGCACAATACAGGCTGTAGCGGCCATTTTCAGCCGGCAGATTCCCGGAAACCACCACCGACCCGGGAGGGATACGACCATAAGTGATTTCCCCGGTGTCGCGGTTGTAAATCCTGGTACTCTGGCCAATGTAAACCCCCATTGAAATCACCGAGTTCTCCCCAACGATGACACCTTCGACAATTTCGGAACGGGCGCCGATAAAGCAGTTGTCTTCGATAATCGTAGGGCTTGCCTGCACCGGTTCCAGCACCCCGCCGATACCGACGCCACCGGAAAGATGAACATTTTTGCCGATTTGTGCGCAGGAACCCACGGTTGCCCAGGTATCCACCATGGTACCTTCATCCACATAAGCCCCGATGTTCACATAGGATGGCATCAGTACCACGTTACTCGCGATGAAAGCACCTTTGCGAACAGCGGCAGGCGGAACCACGCGGAACCCGCCATCACGAAAGTCGCGTGAGCTGTAATCTGCGAACTTGGATGGAATTTTGTCGAAATAGTTGGAAAATCCACCCTTGATGAAACTGTTGTCTTCCATGCGAAAAGACAGCAGGACAGCTTTTTTGATCCACTGATGAACGATCCATTCACCATTGATTTTTTCAGCCACCCGCAGCTTGCCGGTATCAAGCATGTTGATAACCTGGGCAACCGATTCCTTCAGGTTGGCTTCAACATTCCGGGGGGTAATTTCAGCGCGCCTTTCAAAGGCATTTTCGATAACAGCCTGTAATTGCTCCATGTGACTCCTAAAAAATAATCAGATCAGAATTTTCTGGCAATGTCCCTGATTCGCTCCATTGCTTCCATGCATTCCACCACGGGTGCAACCAGTGCGATCCGCACGAAATCCTTACCAGGATCGATGCCGTGCGCCTCTCGTGCCAGATAACTGCCGGGCAACACGGTCACATTTCCTTCACGATACAAACGCCTGGAAAACTCGATACCACTGACAGGCGTTCTCAGCCATAAGTAAAACCCCGCATCCGGCATACTGACAGGCAGAGTGTCCCCCAGTATGCGCATGGCACCCGTAAATTTTTCACGATACAACCTGCGGTTTTCAACCACATGCTGCTCATCACTCCAGGCAACAGTACTTGCTGCCTGCACAGCCGGATTCATGGCACTACCATGATAGGTGCGATAAAGCAGAAATTTCCTGAGAATGGTCGCATCTCCCGCTACAAAACCGGAGCGCATTCCCGGTACATTTGAACGCTTGGATAAACTGCTGAACACGACCAGACGGGGAAACCCGCTACGCCCGAGTTTTTCAGCTGCTTCCAGTGCACCCAGTGGAGGATGGCTCTCATCGAAATAAATTTCTGAATAACATTCGTCCGCAGCAATCACAAATCCGTAGCGATCGGACAAATTGAACAGATGCTTCCATTCATCCAGAGCCAACACCTTGCCGGTAGGATTATTGGGGGAACAAATGTACACCAGTTGTGTGCGTTCCCACACCGTATCGGATAACTGTGCAGTATCTGCCGAAAAATTATTTTCCGGCAGCTGATTGAGAAAATAAGGAGTTGCCCCGGCCAGCAGTGCAGCCCCTTCATAGATTTGATAAAAGGGATTCTGGCAAATGATTGCCGGCTGGGAAACCTTCCGTGTATCAATCACTGCCTGGGCAAATGAGAACAATGCTTCCCGGCTGCCATTGACCGGAATGACTTCGGTATCCGGATCGATGGCAGACAGGTGATAGCGCTGTGCGAGCCAGGTTGCAATACTGGCTCTCAACTCGCCAGCCCCAAGTACTGTGGGATAATGTGCCAGCCCTTCGAGGCTGTTGATCAGCTCCTGCCTGATAAATTCGGGAGTGCTGTGCCTTGGCTCACCAATATGCAAACCGATAGGGAGCGGCAGGGGATCCCTTGGCACGAGATCCTCAAACAACTTGGTGAGTTTCTGAAACGGATATAACTGAAGATTTTCCAGTGAAGGATTCATACTTTCTCAAGATTGCCCACAAGAACTATGCTTGCGGAAGGTACGCTTCCAGGAAGGCAGTAAAAATGGTAAGCGTTAATTATAAAGGGCACAGGGAACCTTGACCAAACAAAAAAAATTACTGCCGGTAGCCAGCCTGCTGCTGGGTGCTGCCACTTGGGGAGTGACCTGGTATCCCTACCGATTACTGGAACAGGCGGGTATGAGTGGTGAATTATCCACCGCACTGGCTTATTCCATTGCTCTGCTGATTGGCCTGATTCTGTTTCGAAAGCATATCCGGACTTCTGAAATATTCAATCCTGCCGCCGGTATTCTACTGTGGATCAGCCTCAGTGCGGGCTGGACCGGTATCGCCTATGTACTCGGGATCATCCATGGAGAAGTCATGCGGGTACTGCTCCTGTTCTATCTGGCACCGCTATGGACTATCCTGTTTTCACGTATCCTACTCCAGGAGCGGCTAAGCAGGCAGGGTTACGCGATCATTCTGTTATCCCTTGCAGGTGCTCTGCTCCTACTCTGGCAACCGGGAAGTAAATTACCACTACTCGCCTCTTATAGTGACTGGATGGGATTATCCGGCGGACTTGCCTTTGCACTGACCAATGTTCTGATTCGCAAGGACCAGCAGCACGGCATTCAATTAAAGTTGCTGGCCGTTCTCTCCGGCACTGCCTTGACCGGATTTGCCGCAACATCGCTGATGGAAAGTATTTCCGATATAACTCATTTGCATACCCACGCATGGCTGATACTGGCAGGTATAGGCGGATTGGTGTTTTTTCTTTGCATATTGCTGCAATACGGAATGACTCATATACCGGCCAACCAGGCTATTGTGATCATGCTGTTCGAACTGGTGGTCGCAGCCATCGCCGCCCATTTTCTGACGGATGAGTACCTGACTGAAAGAGACTGGGCTGGCGGACTCATGATCGTCTCCGCCAGCCTGTTTTCTGCGCAAATCAATCGGGATTGAGCAGCAATTGCTGTCCAAGACATTTGTTTACTTTACATTGGCGCATCTCTGAGAATTACTTTAGCAATGACCGCATTTGCCCGTGCATTCCAGTGCCCATCGTAGGGACCGACGCGCATTTCCAGGCCGGTCAAATCTGAATATTGTTTCAGGTCCCGAAATGGATGAACCACCGTAATGCCCGCTGCGATCGCCTGCCTGTACACTGACTCGAGTGCAGGATCAATGAATTCATCGTCGCGATCCAGATGATCGAGTCGTGGATCAATTACAATGCCCACTTTTATTGAACTGAAACTTGAGAGTTCCCGGAAGAACCGTTCGATGACTCCGGTCTCAGCCGACGAAAGGGATGTTTTGTCTGCTACGGTAGCTGTATCTGCTTCTACGTTTGGTAAAGCGGGCCGACTGATGCTTTCGATCAATGCCTTGGGTGACAGACGGAGTACGCCGACAAAGTACTGCAGGAGCGCGGAGTGCGCAAGAGCATCTCGCAATGGATCGCGAGGCGGCTTCCTTTTGCGAAGAAGTTCGCCATTAGCATCCAGGCAGACATCCATATAGGCAGCATGCTCGCAAAGACTTTGGCGAACATCTGCGCGTTCTACAACAATCCAGAATTGCCTGACACCCAGTTTGTCACGCGCAAACCTGAGTCGTTCTAGATAGTCGAAAAGACTGCTGCCAGGAATCCCCAGCGAAAAAACAGGCGCACCACTACGTTCATTTTCGAGCTGCATCCCCAGACGATCCGATGAAACAAGCATCGATTGTTCGACCAGACTGTCTCCAATCAGTGCGACAGCGTCGGGTGAGGCCGAGAAAGGGCGATCGGGAATAAACCCAAACTCGTTCGAACGTTGCTGTTGAGGATTGAGGAAGGCCCATCCGGTAGCGCTCTGGAACTCGAAATTTGGCGGATAAGTACTTATAAGCGGATCGATATATTGACCCATGCGAGTGGCGGTTGGAGTAGGCAGGATACGTAGTATCAGTTCTATGGCGATTAGCGAAGCCAGGGAACCGAGTATCAGGAGCAGAATTTTGCGCAACATCAGAAGTTGAAGTAGATGAACGGACTCGTACTGGTACGTAGTTCGTTGATTGTTATCAGCGCCGTTACCATGGTAACGGCTGCACCGGTACTGAACCAGGCGACTGACTGAGATCGCATGCAGATCCCAAGGTGTCGATCAAACAGATTGTTTGAATTCATTGGTAATACTGCAATCAGACTCCATGTCAGGATCAACCATATACCACGAGACGTGTCGAGCCCGGCATTGAACAGAATCTTCGGGAAAGGGTCGGTGTCCGCAATCAAGAACATGGCTGACAGTATGGTGCTGGCTGTCGTGAAGTCAACGGCGCGAAAGAATACCCAAGCCACGATGACAGCAAGCATCGTAATCAGCCAGGCTATCAGTACAGTTGCGGTACGGGGCAGAAAGCAGGCAAGATATCGTGTGAACATGTTGCCAAAGCCATGGTGTGCCACCAGATAAAGTCCGTGCAGGCCACCCCAGGCCACAAACGTCCAACTGGCACCATGCCAGAGACCACCGAGCAGCATGGTCACCATAAGATTGATAATGCGCCGCAAGTTTCCGTGGCGATTACCGCCGAGCGGAATATATAGATAGTCGCGCAAAAAAGCTGACAGGGTCATGTGCCAGCGGCGCCAGAATTCGGAGATGTTAGTGGCGCGATAGGGCGAGGCAAAATTGAAGGGCAACCGGACTCCGAAGATCATAGACAAACCTACGGCCATATCAGAATAACCTGAGAAGTCAAAATAGAGTTGCAGCGTATAGGCAACTGCCCCTATCCAGGCTTCGAACGCGGTTGGCGAGTAACCGGATGCCGTAGCGTCAAATACCGCATTGGCATAAGAAGCAATACCATCTGCCAGCACGATTTTCTTGATCAGACCCAATGCAAATAACCCGAGTCCTGCAGCTATCTTTGCTACCTGCGGTCGATAGATATCCGGATCGGCGAACTGGGGCATCATCTGTGCATGATGTAGAACCGGCCCGGCGATCAGGTGCGGAAAATAGGTAACGAACAACAGATAGTGGATGAACCGGTATTCGCGCGTTCCTTTGGTAAAGGTATCGACCAGAAACGCGATCTGCGTAAAGGTGAAGAATGAGATTCCGATAGGCAGGATTACCTCGATTCCTGGTAAGTTCAGGACAGTAACCGCTCGCAGCGTGTCGAGCAGAAAGTTTGCATATTTGAACCATGACAGCAGGCCAAGATTGAAGATCAGGCCGGAAGTCAGTGCGATGCGTGCTGATATTTCACCGGAGCCGCCGGCCCGGTCACGCAATCTGCCTATGATAATTCCGAATCCGTAGTTGGCAACGATCGAAACGAGCAGCAGTACGACATATTCCAGCATCCAGTAGCCATAGAAGTACACCGAAGCAAGCCCGAGCCAGGCCGCCGCCATCCGAGGAGCACGGCCGAGCAAAAAGAAGCCCACTGCGACGATCGGCAGATATAGAAAGGAAAATAAGGCAGATGTGAAAAGCACTGGAGAGAATAAAAAAATAAAAGGCAGAAAATTTGATTAGCTGCCCAAAGAATTTTTTACAAAAATTTGTTAAAAAACGAACTGATAATTTGGTTCTTCTCCGGGAAAGAGCAAAATATACACTCAAGCTGTATTCATGTGTGAATGTCGTTTCTTGCATCCTGAGTTCAACTTTTAAGCTTGACGGGTTGCCAATCTAAGAAAGATTCCATGTATATTCGGCCGTATTCATTTGACTGGACTAATCGAGCGCAGCGTCTTAAACTTCTGTCGAAGCTTATCATTCTGAATCAACTACACAAAAGGAAACGGCAATGTCACTGATTAACACTACTGTTAAACCGTTCAAAGCAACTGCATATCACAATGGCGATTTTGTCGAGATCACGGATAAAACCTTGAAGGGTAAGTGGTCGGTCATCGTTTTCTACCCGGCTGATTTCACCTTTGTCTGCCCGACTGAGCTTGAAGATCTGGCGGACAACTATGATGAATTCCAGAAGATCGGGGTTGAAGTCTACGGTGTTTCCACAGATACACATTTCACGCACAAAGCCTGGCATGATACTTCCAGCGTGGTTCGTAAGGTTCGTTATCCGCTGGTAGGCGATCCAACCAGAGAACTGTCCCGCAACTTTGATGTGCTCATTGAAGATGCAGGTCTGGCGCTGCGCGGAAGCTTCATTATCAATCCGGAAGGCGAGATCAAGGCATTCGAGGTTCAGGACAACAATATTGGCCGTAATGCTGCTGAACTGTTGCGTAAAGTCAAGGCTGCGCAATACGTCTCGATGCATGAGGGTGAAGTTTGTCCGGCTAAATGGACAGAAGGTGCTGCCACACTGAAACCATCAATCGACCTGGTCGGCAAGATTTAAGATTCCCGCCATTCTGTCTGTCGATATTGGCCGGTGATATTTCTTTTTGCGGGAAATATCCCGGCCGGTTTTATTTTATCGGCTACCTTCACCATGACCGGTAACCACTGGTTTACTTTTTCTTCTCCCCATTGTGAAGCCATGTATCAAAAATTCAACAAGCCAGTAAACGCTGCCCTGCATCTGATTCTGATCTTGAGCATTACTGCCTGCGCCAGCCAGAACAAATTTTTTGATACGCTCGATTACAATAAAGACTGGGAAGCGATTCAATCCAACCTTCCCGCTTATCCCCAACCGGAAAACCTGCTGGAGTTCGATGCTGGCCCCGCCACCAGTCTGCGTTATTTCATTGATGCCAAATCCATCAGTGTCGATGAAAAACGTGTGATCCGGTACAGCATAGTGATCCAGTCGCAACAGGGCGCAAACAATGTTTCGTATGAGGGGCTGCGTTGCGAAACACGTGAGAGAAAACGCTATGCGACCGGTAACAACGATACCCGCAGTTGGGCACGTGCCACCACCTCCGAATGGCAGCCACTGGAAGCAGTCGCTCAGTTACGGGCTCAGCGGGAGCTGGCAAAATACTACTTTTGCCCGCGCGGACTGGTCGTAGGCTCTCCCAAAGAAGCTGTTCGCGCGCTCAAAGCTGGTATGCACCCGATGGTGACTCGTTAATCGCTATCCTTCTGCTCTTCACTTGCTGATCGAGTCGTCGGGTTGTTCTTCAGTCATTTTCTGCAGGATCGTTAGAAGCTCAATCGGCAGCGGAAAAACGATCGTAGAACTTTTTTCACCTGCAATTTCGGTGAGTGTTTGCAGATAGCGCAGTTGCAGTGCCTGAGGCTGATTTGCAAGGACTTGTGAGGCTTCGAGTAAATGATGTGATGCCTGTAATTCGCCTTCCGCATGAATGATTTTGGCACGGCGTTCACGTTCAGCTTCAGCCTGTCTGGCAATTGCCCGTACCATCGTTTCATTGAGATCGACGTGCTTGAGCTCGACATTCGATACCTTGATTCCCCACGCCTCAGTCTGCTCATCCAGAATCAACTGAATATCGGAATTGAGCTTATCCCGGCTGGCCAGCATTTCATCCAGCTCGTGCTGCCCCAGCACGGAACGCAAGGTCGTTTGTGCCAACTGGCTGGTCGCCATGTTGTAGTCTTCAACCTGGATAATGGCTTTTTGTGGATCAACCACACGAAAATACAGCACGGCATTGACCTTGACTGAAACATTATCGCGCGAGATGACATCCTGAGCAGGCACATCCATCACGATAATGCGCAGATCAACCCGCACCATGGTTTGAACGGCAGGGATCACAATGACCAGACCCGGCCCTTTGACCCGCCAGAAACGTCCCAGCATAAATACGACACCCCGTTCATATTCTTTCAGCACCTTGAGTGAACTGGCGAGGAAAAAGATGGAAAAGGTCAGAATAAGCGTAATGACAGATACGGTATCAGTGTACATATCAATTCTCCGTTGCATTCATCGTGTGATCGGGTTGGCATGGCTCCACTTCCAGCAGCAGGCCCCGCATAGCTGTAACTTTGATCCGCTGCCCGGGTGACAATGGCGTATTGGTACGGGCACGCCATCGTTCCCCATGAACCCGCACCCAACCTTCCTGATCAAAACTTTCCAGTACTTCACCCATACTATGAACGAGTTCTTCACTGCCTGAGACTACCAGCTTTTTTCTGGATTTAAGCACCATGCCGAACACCAGCATGAAAAATCCAGCCGACATCAGTGTAAACGTGGCGATCAACGGGATCGAAATACCGTAATCAGGCACTTCTGTGTCGATCAGCATGATCGATCCGATGACAAAAGCTGCAATGCCGCCGATACCCAGCGCACCTACACCCGGTAGCAAAGCCTCTGCCAGCATAAAGGTAATCCCGAGCAGAATCAGTGCCAGACCGGCATAGTTGATCGGCAAAACCTGAAAGGCAAACAAAGCCAGTAACAGACTGATGGCTCCAACTACACCGGCTACAATCGTTCCGGGCGTAGTAAATTCCAGAACCAGACCATAGAAACCAATCAGCATCAGGATGTAGGCAATATTAGGATCGGCGACCACTGCCAGCAGGCGAGTGCGCCAATCCTGCTCGATGCGCTCCAGTGCCAGAGACCGGGTAGATAATTTGACTTTTTCTCCGGATAAATCGACTGTACGTCCGTCTATCCTGGCCAGCAGATCACTCACATCATCTGCCACCAGATCAATGACATTTTTATCGAGTGCTTCGGCAGCTGTCAGACTCACCCCCTCACGCACGGCCTGCTCTGCCCAATCCGCATTACGTCCGCGCATCTGGGCAAGCCCGCGGATATAAGCGACGGCATCATTGATAACTTTTACTGTCATGGCATCCTGCTCGCCGGATTTATCGGGCTGCTCACCCTTCGGCTGGCTGTCAGGTACTTCCGGCTCTGAGGCCAAAGTATTCATCTTTACCGGTGTGGCGGCGCCCAGATTGGTAGCAGGTGCCATTGCTGCAATATGGCTGGCATACAGAATATAAGTTCCGGCACTGGCAGCACGTGCACCACCAGGCGCAACGAAGCTTACTACCGGGACCGGAGAAGCAATGATTTCCTGAATGATTTTGCGCATCGATACATCCAGACCACCCGGTGTATCGATCTGAAGAATAATGACTTGCGCTCGCCGTTCGGCTGCTCTGGATAGCCCGCGCTGAATGTAATCGTGCATGGCCGGGCCGATTGCCCCATTGACATCCAGCCAGACGGCAATGTTGCCGGTATCACTCTTTGCAGTACCGGCAGTATCAGGAGATTGTGCGAACAGTATGCCTACCCATAGCAGACATACCAGCAGCAAACCGTATTGTGTCTGGTAAAACCTGGCGGATTTACTGACACACATACGCATGTCCTTATTCCGGCAGCCAGCGCTGCCGAACGGAATCGCGGTTCAAGGCAAGCCACTGCAGCGCAATGATGGCGCTGGCAGAATTGATCCGGCCGATATTCAACAGCCTGATAGCTTCATTCAGAGACATGACATGCACCTTGATATCTTCATCTTCTCCATGATTGCCATGAACAGTACCGGTTTCGATCGTTTGCATATCGACCCGGCCGCAGAACAGAATGATTCGCTCAGTAGTACCACCGGGGCTGACCAGATAATCGTACAGCGGGATCAGACTGCCGATCTGGCAATTTGCTTCCTCTATCGATTCTCTTGCAACCACCTGTTCGGGTATTTCATTGGCCTCGATCACCCCCGCCACGATTTCCAGCAGCCAGGGACCGCCGGGCGCGGACATTGCACCGGCACGAAACTGTTCGATCAGTAATACTTCATCCGTTTGTGGATCATAAGGCAATACCGCCGCCGCATTTCCCCGTTCAAACAACTCGCGTGTGATCGGCCGTCCCCATTCACCATTGAATTTACGATGGCGTAAACGGTACCGTTCCAGGCGAAAAAAACCCTGAAAACAAACGGTCTTTTCCAGTACGTCGAAATCCATTTACAGAGTCCGGGCGGTGTACTGCCTGCAACCTGGTGCCATTCCCGATTGCGGACAGATAAAATACGATTCGAACGGAGATTGGTCCGGGCGTGTTGATCGATCAAGTTGCCAGTCGTGGTGAACAAATGGATTGAAAACTGCAAATCTGCCACGCCACCCGGGATGACTGATCACCATGACACGCCCGTTCCCTCAGTGCTTCAGGTCATCTGCCTGCTGAATACCAGCCAGCAACCAGCCGGAATCAGATGCTGCGAGATCTTTTTCAACATGCCAGATTTCATCGAAGGGCTCCGGCTGTGCATTGGGAGCATCTCTCAGCTCACCGGTAAACCGGACGCTGGCAATCGCGTGATCACCCTGATTCGTCACATCCAGCAAGGCCGCATCGACAAAAACCACATCGGTCTGCTGTGCCATATTCCCACGCTCAGCGATCTGTTTGCTAATTTCAGTAAACAGATCAGGTGTGGCATAGGCGCGGATTTCTTCCAGATCTCCGGCATCATGAGCTAACTGCAAAGCGATGAATGAACGTTTGGCCTGTTTGAGGAACGATTCGACATCGAAATCAGCGGGAATATCCGGTGCATCCATGGTGCCGGTGGATTGCCTGCCATAACCGGAACCCGCACCACCTGCCGGTGCCGATGTATCCCGATTCGGGAACGGAACGCCCCCCATCCCTCCTGCTCCTGCACCGGAATACTGCATTGGCCGCTGGGTTTGTCTGCCGCCGGCAGATCCGCGCATCATGCGCATGATGAAGAATATGGCGGCGGCTATGCCAACCAGTACCAGAATATCCATCATGTTAATCCCGTCAAAAGCGCCGCCCATGAGCAGAGATGCCAGTAACCCTCCTGCAGCCAGTCCGGCCAGAGGGCCGAGCCACTTGCTGCCACCCGCAGCAGGAGCAGCCTGTGAAGCAGGTGATGCCGCCTTTCCAGATTGCGGGGCTTGGGGAGCAGCCTGCTGCTGCCGGCTGAGATTGAGTGACTGGCGCTGTTTTCCGATACTGCCGCCACCTCCCATACGCCGGGCTTCGACATCGAGTGCTGTCAGCCCAAAGGCAAACAGGGCTATGGCCAGAAATGTTAATATCCGCATTATGACTACCTCCAAGAATCAAAAACACAATTTAAGGGCCGAGTATAGCATCAACCCGAATGGCACTGGACAATCCACCGGATGGAAAAGTTCATGATAGCAAGCATGACAGGTTATGCAGCAGTTTCCCGGGAAATCCCGCAAGGATCACTGGCGTTGGAACTGCGTTCGGTCAATAATCGCTACCTTGATCTGCAATTCAGACTCCCCGATGAACTCCGTGCACTTGAATCCGAAATGCGTGATTTTCTCGGCAGTGGACTGACGCGGGGAAAAGTTGATTGCCGCCTGATTTTTTCATCTTATTCAAACAGTTACTATCAACAACGACTGAATCGTGATCTGTTGAAAGACTTGCAGATCATGAGCGATGAAATCAAATCTATTTTTCCTGCTGCAGGCGATCTTTCCGTTGCTGAAATTCTGCGCTGGCCTGGCGTACTCGATAGTAACCATATTTCGATCGATGACTTGCGCACCCCATGTATGGCACTGTTACAAACTGCTCTACAGGAACTCGTCTCCGCCCGGAAGCGCGAGGGAGAAAAGCTGCAGAACCTGCTGTTGGAACGTGTACAGCGAATGCGTCAACTGGTATTGGATCTGTTGCCAGGGTTGCCTGCTATTCTGGCCAGTTTTCAGGATAGATTACTGAACAGTTTGAAATCAGCCGGGCTCGATGAAAAGGATGAACGTATCCGGCAGGAATTCACCCTGTTTGCCAACAGAGTCGATGTAGACGAGGAGCTGTCACGCCTACAGGGACATCTGAACGAATTCGAACATATTCTGCTTGCCGGAGGTGTCGTCGGCAAACGGCTCGATTTTCTGACACAGGAACTCAATCGGGAAGCCAATACGCTGGCCTCCAAGTCAGTGGCGAGAGAAGTTACGCGAATAGCAGTGGAAATGAAAGTGCTGATCGAGCAATTGCGCGAGCAGATCCAGAATATTGAGTAATTCAGGAACCTGACGATTGCCAATCCCCTTGGGAATCTCTGAAAAACGTCAGCAAGGCAGTTAGTTCAAGACAAAATCGGCGAGAAAACGGAGTTTATACATGATAAATGAGCATTTCGAGCCGACTTTTAACACAGAAAGGCAACACAGGTAGTTTTTCAGAGGTTCCCTAGAATTTTGCCAGTATGCCGTCAAGCTGCTCCAGGCTGGCATAATGAATAACGACATTGCCAGTACCTTTTTTCCCGGGTTTGATGATGACATTGGCACCCAGCCGGGCAGAGATATCTTCCTGAAGACGTAACAGATCCCGATCCGGGAATGACCGTTTTTTTACGGAAGGCATCTCACTCATTCGCTTGAGCAGGTTTTCGGTTTCACGTACGGATAACTGCTTTTGTATGATCAGGTGCGCGACTTCCAGCTGCTTGCCGGCATCCAACACAAGCAGGGCACGTCCGTGCCCCATATCGATTTCTCCCTGCATGATCAGATCCTGCACGGGCGCAGCCAGATTGAGCAGACGCAGCAAATTTGAAATTGCACTGCGAGAATATCCCAGCGCCTGCCCGGCAGTCTGATGAGTCATGCCGAATTCTTCGATCAAACGTTGTATTCCCAGTGCGGCTTCCAGCGGGTTGAGATCTTCGCGCTGGATATTCTCGATCAGAGACAGAGCCAGCGCAGATTCATCCGGCACCTCGCGCACGATTGCCGGAATCTGTTCCAATCCTGCAATTTGTGCGGCACGCCAGCGGCGTTCCCCGGCAATGATTTCATAGCCGCCCATCATGAGGGGACGTACCAGTATCGGCTGCATGATTCCCTGCGCCTTGATCGATTCAGCCAGATCATGCAAGGAGGCTTCATCCATCCTGGTTCGAGGCTGGTATTTACCGGATTGCAACAAACCCACATCGAGATTCTGCAGGGAATCCGTTTCCGGAGGATTGCCTGCTAATAATGCATCCAACCCTCTTCCCAATCCTTTTGGTTTTACCATGATCACCGTATCAAATCATTAACATCGATGGATTCCTGATCGGATTATCGATCAGTTGGCGGTTGCCAGAATTTCATTGGCCAGCTCAAGATAAGCTTGGGCCCCCCGAGATTGTTTGTCATGATAGAGCACCGGCAAACCAAAACCAGGCGCCTCGGCCAGCCGAATATTGCGTGGGATGATAGTCCGATATACCTTGTCGCCAAAATGCTGCTTCAATTGATCGGATACTTGCTGTGCCAGCAAGTTACGCGGATCAAACATGGTTCGCAGCAGACCTTCTATTCTGATCGCAGGATTGAAGCCCGCTCTCACTCTTTTGATGGTGTTGACCAGATCACTCAGCCCCTCCAGCGCATAATACTCGCATTGCATGGGGATGATAACGGCATGCGCCGCACACAACCCGTTCAACGTCAGCAGATTCAGTGCAGGAGGGCAGTCGATCAGAATGAAATCATAATCTGCCTGAATCACCTGTAGGGCCTGCTTCAGGCGGGATTCACGCTGCTCCAGCGCTACCATTTCTACTTCTGCGCCAGCCAGTTCCTGATTGGCAGGAAGCAGATCGTATTTCCCCGGTTTCGTTGACAAACGAACTTCAGTTGCTACCTGTTCGCCCAGTAGAATCTGATAAACGGTACGATCCAGCAGGCGTTTATCCACGCCACTCCCCATGGTCGTATTGCCCTGCGGATCCAGATCGACGAGCAGTACCCGTTTGTCAATACTTGCCAGGCTGGATGCCAGATTGATGCTGGTAGTCGTTTTGCCCACTCCCCCTTTCTGGTTGGCTATGGCAAATATTCTGGTCATCAGGTTACGTTTCTGTATTTTTGGCAGGCTTGCGGGAGGATTTTATATATGCCATCCGACAATCCTCATCCGGGCTGGTATCGGATCACAACCAAATGCCGCTTGGCTTTCAGCCCGGGTACGGTGACTGCAATAATCTTCTCAACAACAAATTCCGGGGATAACTGCATCAGCTCCATATCCGGAAATTCCCCCTTCATGGCGATGAAGCGACAGTGATCAGCATTGCTCTCACTCAGGTGTTTCGACAGGCTCATGAAGCGTTCTAGACTGGAAAATGCGCGTGAAACAATGGTATCCACTTTGTTTTCCAGCTTTATTTTTTCCACTCGTCCCTGTTTGACTGAGATATTTGGCAAACCCAGTTCGAGCACGGCTTGTAACAGAAAAGCAGCTTTTTTCTGATTGCTTTCCACCAGGGTTACCTGCCATTCGGGACGTGCCAGCGCCGCCGGGATACCGGGAAAGCCGGCACCGCTGCCGACATCGACGATACCTGGCCCGCTGACATGCGGCAAAATGACCAAGCTGTCCAGCATGTGACGGGTAATCATCGATTCGGGGTTTCTGACCGAAGTCAGATTATGTGTGCTGTTCCATTTGGCGATAAGCTCGATGTAGCGTAACAACCGGCTGCACAAGTGCCCTGTGTCCGCGGACAATTCCGGAATTGCTTCCAGACCGTCATGCAACTGTTTTTCCAGATTCATGCATTTCTTCCCGTTTGACTGCCTGGCGTGCCATGCCACGCTTCAGATGTACCAGCAGTAAGGATATGGCTGCTGGTGTAATGCCGGAAATCCGCGCTGCCTGGCCTATCGTTTCCGGCTGATACTGGTTGAGTTTCTGCGTTACTTCATTGGAAAGCCCCCGTACAGCACGGTAATCCATATCTTTTGGCAGAATCATGGCTTCATGCTGCGCATGGCGAACGACTTCCTGCCTCTGCCGTTCTATGTAACCTTCATATTTGACATCGATTTCCACCTGCTGAGCGACCCGACTGTCAATCACGGACTGCCCCCTATCGGATAGTGATACCAGTTCTGTATAACTGATTTCGGGACGCCGCAACAGATCATACAGTGAATATGAACGATCATCGGCTGGCTGATCCAGTGTTTGCAATTTACTCAAAGTACCGGGGGAAATCCAGGTATTACGCAGTCTTGTCTTCTCCGTTTCTATGGCTTCACGCTTGGCAGCAAAAGCCTGCCAGCGCTCTTCGCTTACAAGGCCCAGTCGATGACCGGTTTCGGTCAACCGCATGTCAGCGTTATCTTCTCGTAATTGCAAACGAAATTCCGCTCGGCTGGTAAACATCCGGTAAGGCTCCGTGACGCCACGGGTAACCAGATCATCGACCAGCACACCAATATAAGCCTCGTCACGACTCGGACACCAGGGTTCCTGTTCCTTTATTTTGAGACTGGCATTCAATCCGGCAAGCAAGCCCTGGGCAGCGGCTTCCTCGTAACCAGTGGTGCCATTGATCTGACCTGCAAAAAACAATCCGTCGATCACTTTGGTTTCGAGAGATTTTTTGAGTGCACGCGGATCAAAGTAATCATACTCGATTGCATAACCCGGCCGGGTGATATGCGCATTTTCCAGCCCTGCGATGGAGCGAACCAGCTCGACCTGCACATCGAAAGGAAGACTGGTCGAAATTCCATTCGGATAAATTTCGCTGGTTTCCAATCCTTCCGGTTCCAGGAAAATCGTATGCGCATCTCTCTCAGAGAAACGCACTACCTTATCTTCGATCGACGGACAGTAACGCGGTCCGATACCTTCTATTTTCCCAGTATATAGCGGGGAACGATCCAGTCCTGTCCGAATGATTTCGTGCGTCCTTTCATTGGTGCGAGTCATCCAGCATGATATCTGCCGGGGATGCTGCGTGACCTTACCCAGGAACGAAAATACCGGTACCGGCTCATCTCCCGGCTGTTCGCGCAAAATCCGGAAATCAATGGTGTGTGCATCGATGCGCGGTGGCGTACCGGTTTTGAGCCTTCCGACCGGCAGATCCATTTCGCGCAGACGATGAGCAAGCCTGATCGATGCAGGATCACCCGCCCGCCCGGCCTGAAAATTCTGATGACCGACATGCGCCACGCCACCCAGAAACGTACCCACCGTCAACACCACGGCGCGCGCGGAGAAAGCCATACCAAGATGCGTGACAACGCCTGTAATCTTGTCACCATTCAGCAGCAGATCATCGACTGTCGACTGCAACAGTAACAAATCAGGCTGTACTTCCAATCGTCTGCGAATAGCCTGACGATACAGCACACGATCGGCCTGTGCACGGGTTGCACGTACAGCCGGACCTTTGCTTGAATTGAGTATCCGGAACTGGATACCGGCTTCATCAGTTGCCGCAGCCATGGCACCACCCAGCGCATCGATTTCTTTAACCAGATGACCTTTGCCGATTCCTCCGATCGATGGATTGCACGACATTTGTCCCAAGGTATCCAGATTTTGTGTCAGGAGCAGTGTTTTCTGGCCCATACGTGCAGCAGCAAGCGCAGCTTCTGTTCCAGCATGCCCGCCACCAACGACGATGATGTCAAAGTCTTTCGAGAAATGCATAAATATCAGACTGCTGATTTAACAGCACGACCTGGACAAACACAGGCGATCGGGTTGAAGAAAATTTTGCTTAAAAACCGAAAGTATTTTATCTGAATTTGATCAGACTGGCACAAATACACCATTGAACAAATACAGCAACACCATAAATCCTGTCTGACAGTGATTACAAAATCATGGCATTACCAGAAGACAGCTTCTGCTGAAAGATGTTTCACGTGAAACATCTCCCAAGCGAAGGCAGAGAATTCGTCAGGTCGTTTGACCTTTAGTGTTATAGAGCGGCGGGTGTCCTGCAGCACTATGCAGGGCGTTCAATGTTCGACGTGTATATTGCAGCCAGCTGGAAGTAATGACTGCATTCGTTTGATTGAGCTGTTTTGCCAGATCAGCGAGGCCAAGCAGTTCTTCCCAGTCGCGAGCAACTGTTGATTCTTCAGCGCTGCCAGATACCCAGGCATTCATTCCCTGTGCACCTTCAGGCAAACCGGCAGCATTCAGAAAGCGGTTGCGACGCATATCCAGCCGTGCAAACTGGTTAATCAGCCGATCCTTGTCAGCAACCAGCAAAGCCAGATCATCCAGGTTTCCTGCAGCGAGCAGGTTTCGCTCATGCTCAAGAAGCTCAAGAAACAAACGAATGTTGTCCAGTTCAAGCTGGAGAATATATTCCAGTGAATCCTGATCCCGGGTGTTCGTCTGTATGTTGTTCATTCTGGATCTATCGTTTGTTTTGAATCAATTCTTTCACTGTTTCCAGCAGGCGATCTGCAACCACTTCCGGATTGACCTTGAAACGGCCCTCACTGATTGCCTGTTTAATTTCAGCCACCTTTGCAGTATTCATCGTTTTACTGCTCGCATCCAGTGACTGGATACTCATTGAAAGTGAGCTGATATGAACGTTATCGCTTTCGCCAACCGCACCCGGTTTAGCGCTGTTTGCTCTGTCCATTTTTTTCTGCGAACCACCGGCAACGGTCTCTGTGCGTCCCGGGGGTATCTGATTTATTTTCACGATCGAATTCCTTCTAAAATGAACATCCGTGTATAGTAAGCTCGTCTAACGGCCGCTGATCGCAAAACTTTAATTAATACCGGAATATTTTTCCAGCGTTTCTGCTGACACCGTATTCAACCAGGCAACAGGTTTACAGGTAAACGGCCTGATCATCATCGACTTTAATACTGAAAAACCGTGGTACGTCACTCCATCCTTCTATCCTGATTGATGTCACCGGTTGTTATTGCACTACAATAGCGCCTGTTACTGTTTGAATTTCATTCTAGCCATGATGTCTTTCGATCCCGTCATACTCTGGACAGACGCACTGATTTATCTGCTGTTGGCAGCAGGTATCGCTTTCGGTATTTATGCCAGACGACATGCGTATGTGCTGGCATCGTGGCGCAAGGTTATGCATAGCGCCAGCGGAATGTCGGCACTGACCATCCTGCTGTGCTTCATTCTGATCGGATTGCTCGATACGATTCATTTCCGGCCGGTTCTGGAACAATCCGTGCGTAGTAGTGATGGAAAACAGCTATACAGTGCAGAAGTACTGAGTCTGCTCGATCTGCTGGCCGCGCCGCTGCGTTTGCAAACGGAAAAAACCTATTCCGCGCCGTTGTCTGCTCATCTCTACGCGAAAGAAACGATCACAACGCCTGACGGAAATCAGATCAGAGATTTTGCCCGCCTGGTACATGGTGGCGCACATTTGCAATACCCGGAAACGGAGCTGGTCGAAGATATTTTATGGCGATCCGCTTCCGGCGCTGGCGCGGGATTGCTGATCTGGATCGGGCTGGTCGCCGGTTTGGGCGGTATAAAAGCACGACAACACCGGATTTCGTTTGTTCGCATGCAAACCGCGATATGGCGTGGCACAACTGAAATACCCTGGCGTGCCATCCTGATGACACTCGCGATCATTCTGGCTGCCTGTGGTGCAATTGTGGCACTGGCGATGCACTATCATGTGCTTGGAACAGACAAGGTCGGCCAGGATGTATTGTATCTGTCCCTCAAAAGCATTCGAACCGGCCTTGTCATTGGAACGATGACAACACTGATCATGCTGCCGTTCGCCCTGCTGCTGGGAATTGCCGCAGGCTACTTTCGCGGCTGGATCGATGATGTCATCCAGTATATTTACACCACGCTCAGCTCCATCCCCAGTGTATTGCTGATTGCCGCAGCGGTACTGATGATGCAGGTTTATATCGAAACGCATGCCGACATGCTCGATACTGCTGCCGCACGTGCTGATCTGCGCCTGCTGTTTCTTTGCATCATCCTGGGCATTACCAGCTGGACGGGATTGTGCAGGCTGCTGCGTGGTGAAACCCTGAAGCTGCGCGAGATGGAATATATTCAGGCAGCACATGCATTCGGCGTGTCCCACTGGCGTATTCTTACCCGCCATATTTTGCCGAACGTCGTTCATATCATCCTGATTACCACCGTCATGGATTTCAGCAGCCTGGTGCTGGCCGAGGCGGTACTTTCCTATGTGGGTGTGGGGGTGGATCCCTCGACCATCAGTTTTGGAACGATGATCAATGCTTCCAGACTGGAAATGGCGCGTGAGCCCATGGTCTGGTGGACATTGTTTGCCGCCTTCACCTTCATGTTTGCCCTGGTGCTGAGCGCCAATCTTTTTTCCGATGCGGTTCAGAATGCATTCGACCCGCGCAACCGAACATTAGCTGGCGATCCAAACGGATTGCTCAACAACCAGACTGAAGAGCAGGTCATGGCAGAAACGACCGAAACATTGCCTGCCGACAGGAACATCTCCCGTACATGACAGCGCTACTCGAAGTAACGGATCTCCGGGTGCTGCTGCATACCGGCCGGCAACCGGTACGCGCTGTGGACGGGCTGTCACTTGCCATCCATCCGGGCGAAACATTCGCTCTGCTGGGGGAATCCGGCAGTGGAAAATCCATTACGGCTCTTTCGATCATGCGCCTGCTGCCCGATGCCGGAGAAATCGTGCATGGCAGTGTTCGGTTGAACGGAGATGAACTGCTGACTCTGCCGGAATTCACCATGCGCAAAGTGCGCGGCAATCGTATCGGTATGATTTTTCAGGAACCGATGCTCAGCCTGAACCCGGTGATGACCACCGGTGCACAGATCGGGGAAGTTTTACTGCAGCACTCCGGTTTGCGTGGTGCAGCGTTACAAACGCGCATTCTGGAACTTATGCGGCAGGTAGGTATTCCTGATCCCGCACAGCGCATGGCAGAGTATCCGTTCCAGTTTTCAGGCGGCATGAAACAGCGTGTCATGATCGCGATGGCACTGGCAGGAAAACCTGAACTCCTCATCGCAGATGAACCCACGACTGCACTGGACGTGACGATTCAGGCTCAGGTGCTCGATCTCATGCGTAACCTGCAGCAACAGGAAAATATGGCTGTTCTGCTGATCACCCATGATCTGGGCGTAGTGGCAGAAATGGCGCATCGCGTTGCCGTGATGTACGCAGGCCAAATCATTGAAACAGCGGATCGGGAACGCTTTTTTCAGTCACCAGCCCACCCTTATTCACACAAACTGTTTGCGGCACTGCCGACAAGAAAGAAACGTGATCAGGGGCTGATTGTCATCCCGGGAAATGTACCGGTTCTTTCAAAAGCATTTACTGGCTGTCGTTTTGCCGATCGCTGCGACCGGGCATGGGAAAAATGTCACCAGGTCATCCCGCCATGGGTGGAAACTGCACCGCAACATCATGTCCGCTGCCATCTTTATTCAGACGATTCCACAGAATCGTTACCCCGATCACCACATCGATCATTGTCCGAGACAGTTCGATCCGCACTGGATGATCTTCCAGTCAACGATCCTATCTCTGATTTGTATCAGAGCAAATCGCTTTTGCGTGTGAACGATCTAAAAATACATTTTCCGATCTACAAGGGATTATTCAAACGGGTAGCAGGCTATATCAAAGCGGTCGATGGCGTATCACTGCAAATTGACGGTGGCAGAACGCTGGCACTGGTAGGAGAATCCGGTTGTGGCAAAACCACGGTAGGCAAAGGCATCATGCAGCTCATTCCGGTGACATCAGGCAATGTTCTTCTGCAGGATGAAAAATTGGGCGACCTGAATCGCCAACAATTGCTGCAAAAACGTTCCGCATTCCAGATCATTTTTCAGGATCCTTATTCATCGCTCAATCCGCGCATGCGTATCGTTGAAATCATCGAAGAAGGAATGCGGGCACTTGGCCAGAATTCAGATAAAATCGCCGCCAGTGAAAAAAATCAGCATGATGTCGATACCTTGCTGATGCAGGTAGGTTTACCGGCAGAAGCCAAATGGCGCTATCCACATGAATTCTCCGGCGGCCAGCGTCAGCGGATTGCCATCGCACGTGCACTGGCGGTTGATCCACAACTGTTGATCTGCGATGAACCAACCAGCGCACTGGATGTTTCAGTGCAGGCACAGATACTCAATCTGCTGAAAACACTGCAGCAGAAACGCAAACTTGCCTATTTGCTGATCACCCATAATATAGCCGTCGTAGATTATCTGGCAGATGAAGTCGCGGTCATGTATCTGGGGAGAATCGTGGAAAGCGGGCGTACCGAAGAGGTGCTGGATGATCCAAAACATCCGTACACTCAAGCATTGTTGTCTGCAGTACCGACGTATGAACCTGGAAGCCAGCGTGAGATCATCCGGTTACAGGGAGAACCTCCTTCACCTGCTAATGTGCCGCCAGGTTGTCATTTTCATCCGCGCTGCCCGCACGTCATGCCGGTCTGCCGGGAAGTTTATCCGGCTGTCAGCCGATTCAGCGCCAGCCACACTACTTATTGTCATCTTTATCATTCAGTTTCTCAGGAGCCTCAGGATTTTCAATGACGATCGACCATGAAGTGAAGCGTCGTCGGACGTTTGCCATTATTTCTCACCCGGATGCCGGTAAAACCACACTCACGGAAAAACTGCTACTGTTTGCCGGTGCCATTCATATCGCAGGAAGTGTCAAAGCACGCAAAGCCAGCCGTCATGCCACTTCCGACTGGATGGAAATTGAAAAGCAGCGCGGCATTTCCGTTGCCAGCTCAGTCATGCAGATGGAGTACCGCGATTGTGTGATCAATTTGCTGGATACTCCCGGCCACCAGGATTTTTCCGAAGATACTTACCGGGTACTGACCGCTGTCGATGCCGCGCTCATGGTCATCGATGCAGCCAACGGTGTGGAATCACAAACCTTGCGCCTGCTGCAGGTATGTCGCGCCCGCAATACCCCGATCATTACCTTCGTCAACAAATTGGATCGGGAAGTACGCGAACCACTCGATCTGATCGACGAAATCGAACGCACACTCGGTATGGATGTGATTCCATTCACCTGGCCGGTGGGTTCGGGCAAGCGTTTTCATGGTGTCTATGATCTGCGCCACAAACTGATGCGTGTCTTTCGCGCCGGCATGGATCGTGTCGAACAGGAAGAGACAGCCATCATTACCAACCTGGAAGATCCAGCAATTTCAGAACGTTTCGGCGCAAATCTCGAACAGGCCCGCCAGGAAATCGAGTTGATTACGGGCGCGGCACCGGAATTCGATCAGATAGCATTTCTTGCCGGGCAGCAGACACCGGTATTTTTCGGCTCTGCCATCAATAATTTCGGCGTACAGGAAGTGCTCGATACACTGGTTGAACTGGCGCCACCGCCAGGATCACGCAAAGCCATCCAGCGCGAAATTCAGCCTGCTGAAAAGAAATTTTCCGGCGTGGTTTTCAAGATTCAGGCCAACATGAACCCCGCTCACCGGGATCGCATTGCCTTCGTACGAATTTGTTCGGGTGAATTCAGGCGTGGAATGAATCTCAAGGTGGTTCGCAGCGGCAAGGATGTGCGTACCAGCACAGTCGTTTCCTTCCTTTCACAACGGCGTGAATTGCTGGAAACAGCCTACGCAGGCGATATCATCGGCATCCCCAACCACGGAACACTGCAATTAGCCGATACCCTGACCGAAGGAGATCATCTGCAATTTACCGGACTGCCCTTTTTTGCACCGGAGATTTTTCAAACGGTCGAAATCGCTGATCCGTTACGCAGCAAGCAGCTCAAACTGGGGTTGGCGCAGTTAGGTGAGGAAGGTGCCATCCAGGTATTTCGCCCGCACATCGGCAGCATGCTGTTGCTGGGTGCGGTCGGTGTATTGCAGTTTGAAGTCGTCACCCACCGTCTCAAACATGAATACGGCGTCGAGGCACGCATTGCTCCGGCCAAATATCAACTGGCACGATGGGTGACGGCCGAAACATCTCAGGAACTGCAGCGTTTCATCGATGCCAATGCCCACCGCATCGCCTACGATGCAGTGGATGCTCCCACGTTTCTGGCTTCATTTTCCGCCGAAATCAGCGTAGCCGAAGAAAACTGGCCCAGCATCCGCTTCCATAAAATGCGCGAACATGCCGGCCTGATGTTTCAGACAGCCGGCTGATTCACAGGCAGCTGGCTGTACAGAGCGATGGAGCGAGTGCACTCGTTCTCATCACCTGGCGCAAACACCTAACTGAAATTCTTACTGCTAAAACAGGTCGCCCAGGTTGTTATGTAGCGGTTCCTTATCAATATCCAATATAGATGACCAGTGCCCCCCTATGGCTTGAATCAGCGCGACGGCCGCTGCCTGCTGATTGATTACCGCCTGGATTTGCGCTTGCTGAGCATTCAATGCTGTGGTCTGCGCAATAATTACCTGAGAATAATCAACCATTCCGCTCAGGTACTGGTTATTGATGATGGTCTTGGCATAGGCGGCAGCATCCGCTGCTTCAGTCTGGCTGTGTGTGACATCAGCAAGCACGCGTGTTGCAGCCAGATTATCCTCAACCTGTTGGAAAGCGCTGAGTACGGTCTGTCGGTAAAGGGCAACGGCTTGATCAAAAAGCGCTTTTGCCTGAAGCACTTGCCCCCGGCGTGCACCAAAATCCAATAAGGTTTCAACACCACTTAAACCAAAAGACCAAAGGCTGGTGGAAGCCTTGAAAAGCTGATCCATTACGCTGGTGGTTGTTCTCACGCCTGCTGTGAGTGTGATTTGCGGAAAATAGGCTGCACGTTGAATGCCTATACTGGCATTGGCGGCAGCTACTCGGCGCTCGGCAGCAGCGATGTCAGGGCGGCGTTGCAGAAGTGTTGCCGGTAGTGTTACCGGTACATCCGGTACAACTGGCTGCCAGGTTTCAGAGGCCAAAGTAAAGGTTGAGGGATTTTCTCCAGTCAATACAGCGATCGCATGTTCCAGCACTGCGCGCTGGCGATCAAGATCCTGTCGTAAGGCAAGTGCGTTGCTCAGTGAGGTTTGTGCCTGAAAAACGTCTGAACGTGCTACCGTGCCGGCCTCATATTTATTGGAAGCAATAACCAGTGCGCGTTGATAGTCCTCAATAATCCGGTCAAGCAATACTCGCTGGGCATCAATTCCGCGCAGCTGAATATAATTGGCGGCCAGTTCTCCCTGTGCAGACAGGGCAGCATTGATCAGATCCCCTTCACTGGCTGCTTCACCCGCTTCTGCCTGCGATACGGCATTGCTCAGTTTTCCCCAGAGATCCGGTTCCCAGCTTGCGCCAATGCCAAACATATAATTGGATGAAGCGGAGAGTGCACCACCCGCGCCTGAAACGAATGAGCTGTCGGATTGGCCGGTAAAAGGAATGGAGCGGGAGCGGCTGCCAGTCAGGCTGATCAGGGGGAAAAGTGCAGCCCGTTGCGTGATGACGAGCGCGCGTGCGGCCTGATAAGCAGCACGAAAGGAGGCAACATTCTGATTCGTGACGATTACTTTGGATTCCAGCTCATTGAGGATGGGATCATTGAAAAGTATCCACCATTCCCCGCGCGCGACTGCATCGGATGGTTCTGCCGCCGCCCACCCGGGTGCTTCCTTATAGTTCATCGGGAGGGTAATGGCGGGTGTGTGATATTTCGGTGCCAGGTTACAACCGGCCAGAAACAGAACAAATAGCAACAGAACGGGTTTCATGAGGATACTCATCATTTAAAAAGGTGCGGACGTATCACTGTGTCGGGTGAGATGTCGCTCGTACGTTCCACGCCGACGAAAGCGATCAAGTGCCAGATAGACGACAGGGGTAGTCAGCAATGTCAGAATCTGGCTGGCAACAAGTCCGCCAAAAATGGCGATACCTAGTGGTCGGCGCAGTTCTGAACCATCGCCAAAACCAAGGGCGAGTGGCAATGCACCCAGCGCTGCTGCCAGCGTAGTCATCAGAATCGGGCGGAATCGCAGCAGAGAAGCTTCTCGCACAGCAGCCAGTGGGCTCAGCCCGCTGCGTTCCGCCTCCAGTGCAAAGTCGATAATCAGGATTGCATTCTTTTTTACAATTCCGATAAGCAAAATAATCCCGATGAGGGCAATGATGTCGAACTGCCCACCCGTTACCATCAGCGCAATCATGGCGCCAACCCCGGCTGAGGGTAGCGTGGAGAGTGTAGTAAGGGGGTGGATCAGGCTTTCGTATAATATGCCCAGCACGATATAAATAGTCACTAATGCGGCCAGAATCAGGAGCGGCATACTGGCCGTTGTTTCCTCAAAAACCCTGGCGGTTCCGCTAAATTCTCCATGTACCGTGGCGGGTAGAGCCAGGCTGGCCCGAACTTCTTCGATCGCATTGGCTGCCGCTCCCAATGAGCCTCCGGGAGGAAGATTGAAAGAAAGTGTGGCTGAGGGCTCGCCATCAGAATGGCTGACGGATGTACTGGCCGAACCGGTCGACCAGCGGGCGAAAGCAGAAAGCGGAATCATAGTCTTGGCCGTGGTACTGACTGCACTGCCAAAGGCAGTCGCCGAACCACCACTGGCTGTGCCGCCTATACTGGCGAAGGCTGCCTCTTCACTGGTTGCTGTTACCGGCAGGTAAATACTGTCAAGCGCTTCTGGGGAGTTGCTGAACTGTCTCGGAACTTCCATGACGATATAGTACTGGTTAAGGCCCGAATAGATGCTGGCAACCTGGCGCTGTCCAAAGGCATTGTATAAAGCCGCATCAACGGATTGCATTGAAATCCCGAGGCGTGCGGCGGTATCCCGGTTTACTACCACGAAAACATTAGCACCTGCATCCAGTTGATCGATATCGACATCGACCAGTGCATCGCTATGCTGTTTCAGTGCATCCACCAGTTTCTGCCCGGCGGTTCTCAGGATCTCGGAATCACCTGCCTTCAGGACATACTGATAGGTGCTGGTAGTCTGACGTCCCCCCACCCGCAAATCCTGGGTCGGGTTGAGAAAAACACTAATACCCTCGACCTGCCTCAGTTTGGGACGAAGACGGGCAATAACGATTGGTGCTGGGGGGCGCTGCGATCTGGACTTGAGTGTTACATAAAGAAAACCGCCACCCGGGCGTCCTCCTCCCGAGACAGCAATGACAGCCGACACCGCCGGATCATCTTTGACAATATTGGCGACCCGGGTCAGTTTGTCCTGAAGTTTGTCGAAAGAGATACTTTGATCAACCCGTACGCCTCCCATAATACCGCCCGTATCCTGCCCCGGAAAAAACCCCTTGGGTGCGATGATAATGAGATAAACGTTGAGTACCACTGCGCCTGCCAGCAGCATCAGCACTGTCTTGCGGTGTGCAAGCGCCCAGTCGAGAATACGCTCATACCAGGCTTGCATCCGGTCGAAGCCGCGTTGTGCCAGGCGCATGATTTTTCCCTGATCGGCCTCTTTGCCAAGGCAGCGTGCAGCCAACATGGGTGTGGTAGTAAGCGAAATGATCAGGCTGATGACGACTGCCACGGTCATGGTGAGCGAGAATTCCCTGAATAACCGTCCCACCAGTCCTCCCATAAAAATGAGTGGAACAAATACAGCAATCAGGCTAAGTGAAATGGAAAGGACGGTGAAACCGACTTCACGTGCGCCTATCAGGGCAGCCTGGAAAGGTGCCACGCCCTTTTCGATATGACGACTGATGTTTTCTACTACCACGATCGCATCATCCACGACAAAACCGGTGGCGATCGTGAGGGCCATTAATGACAGGTTATCAAGTGAGAAACCGGCAAGGTACATCACCGCAAAGGTGCCAAGCAGTGAAGTGATCACAGCTGCTGCCGGAATCAGCGTGGCGCGCCAGCTTCTCAAGAACAGGCTGACTACCAGTATCACGAGGAGCGTGGCAATCAGTAATGTTATTTCCACTTCATGCAGCGATGAGCGGATGGTAAGGGTACGATCTGAAACGATGTCCAGATGGATATCGGGAGGCATGGTAGCGCGCAGGGCGGGAATTTGAGCTTTGAGCGCATCCACCACCTGAACAATATTGGCACCTGGTTGACGCCTGATCAGAACGGGTATCGCCTTGCTGCCGTTATACAAACCCATGGTGTAAATGTCTTCCGGGCCATCGATCACCTCAGCTACATCGGACAAACGTACCGCGGCGCCATTGCGCCAGGCGATAACGATATCGCGATAGTCGGCAGCCTGTAGTCCGGGTTTGTTCAAATAAATCTGCCAGCTCTGATTACCGGAATCTACCGTTCCACGCGGACGATTGGCGCTTTCTGACTGAAGGGCAGTACGCACATCTTCCAGCGCAATACCATAACGGGAAAGCGCCAGCGGATTGACTTCCACCCGTACCGAGGGTAAAGCAGCGCCACCCAGTTCGACATTACCCACTCCCTGTACCTGCAGCAATCTTTGCTGAACGACGGTTGAAACCTGATCATAGATTTCGGACGGACTGCGGGTTGGGGAGCTAAGAACAAGAATCAGAATGGGTGATTCAGCCGGGTTGAGTTTACGGTAACTGGGGTTGGTTTTGAGTGTAGCAGGTAGATCAGCACGTGAAGCATTGATTGCTGCCTGAACATCACGCGCTGCGCCGTCAATATCGCGAGATAGATCAAACTGAAGCGTGATCTGGGTTGCACCGATGACAGAGTTCGACGTCATTTCACTCACACCGGCGATAAGACCAAGACGACGTTCCAGGGGAGAGGCCACACTCGATGCCATGGTGGATGGGCTGGCGCCGGGGAGGTTTGCCTGCACCATGATCGTTGGAAAATCAACCTGGGGTAGCGCTGCCACCGGCAGCTTGAAAAATGCACTGATTCCGGCCAGCATCAAACCGATCGTGAGCAGAATGGTGCCTACCGGGCGGCGAATAAAGGGCGCCGAGATATTCACGAGGCATCATCCTGGATGGGTACGCGATTCAGCTGTTGCCTGCGTTCTTTCCAGTTTTCCAGTACGAGAAAAATGACCGGGGTAGTGAATAAGGTCAGTATCTGGCTCAGCAGCAGTCCTCCCCCAATTGCAATACCCAATGGCTGGCGTAGCTCATGCCCGGTACCACCGCCGAAGATCAGTGGCAATGCGGCAAACAGGGCGGCAAAGGTGGTCATCATGATCGGACGAAAACGCAGCAATGCGGCCTGGCGGATGGCATGATGGCTGTCGGCCTGTTCGTAGCGCATGGCATCGAGTGCAAAATCGATCATCATGATTGCGTTTTTTTTCACAATTCCGATCAGCAATACGATACCAATAATGCCGATAACGCCCAGTCCCGATCCCGTCAGCCACAAGCCCAGTAGCGCGCCGATTCCTGCCGGCGGCAGGGTGGACAGAATCGTAATCGGGTGAACAAAACTTTCATAGAGGACACCCAGCACGATATAGACAACACCGATGGCCGCCAGAATCAGCCACAATGTATTACCGAGCGAGGATTTGAATGCACTGGCTGCGCCGGAGAAGCGGGTAGTCAGACTGATGGGAATGCCGATCGCTTGTTCCGTTCGCTCGATGGCTTTGACTGCGTCTTCCAGTGAAACACCCGGTGCCGGATCAAAACCAATGGTCGCTGCCGGAAACTGATCTTCCCGTGAGATGACCAGTGGTACTGCGCCGGTGCGAATCGTTGCGAGTGTGGACAAAGGAATATTGGTTCCGTCAGGCAGTGGAATCTGCAGCCTGCCCAGCGCTTGCGGGTCGGTAATGAATCCGGACATTGCTTCCAGTATGACGCGATTCTGACTCGACTGGGTATAGATGGTGGAAATGATTCGCTGTCCGAACGCATCATACAGTGCGTTATCGATGGTAAGCACACTGAGACCCAGGCGGCTGGCAGTATCACGATTGATATCAACGGTGACGGAACGACCGCCTGAAAACAGACTGGAAGTAATATTACGCACGTGCGGATCTTTGTTGAGCGCTGTCACCAGTTTTTCTCCCCACTGAGTTACCTGATTTTCATCCGCGCCCTGCAGGGAAAACCGATAGGCATTGATCCCGGTAGAGGTATCGATGGTCAGATCCTGTACGGGGCGGAAATGGACCTGCACGCCGGCGATATTGGCGGTTGCCCGTTCAAGATTGAGCAGTACCGATGGCAGGCTGGCACGCTCCCCATGTGGTTTGAGATTGACGAGCATGCGTCCCTGGGAAAGCGCGGGATTTTGTCCATCCACACCAATCGAGGAACTGAGGCTGGCGACGGCTGGTTCGGTCAATAATGCGCGGGCTACCTGTTGTTGCAGTTCCGCCATGCGCTGAAAACCAATATCCTGTCTGGCAGAAGTGGTGACGGCGATTTGCCCTGTATCCTGTTCCGGGAACAAGTTCTTAGGAACAAACAGGTACAACAATATGGTAATGATCAGCGTGGCGGCAAACACCAGTAATGTCAGCGTACGGTGCGCCATGACTCGATCGAGCGCTGTGATGTAATGCTTTGATAACCAATCGAACCACCGATGTGTCAACTCCACGATATAGTGTCCGCGTTCTTCCTCGTGTGAATGCAGCCAGCGGGCAGACAGCATAGGCACCAGTGTCAGTGCAATCACTGCTGACAGCAGGATGGTGACTGCCAGTGTGATAGCAAATTCACGAAACAGGCGACCAACTACATCTTCCATGAAAAGCAACGGGATCAACACGGCTACCAGGCTGATGGTCAGCGAAATGATGGTAAAACCGATTTCGCCGGCTCCCTTTAACGCGGCCTCAAATGGTCGCATCCCGTTTTCGATATGACGGGCGATATTCTCCAGCACGACGATGGCATCATCCACCACGAAACCGGAAGCAATCGTGAGCGCCATCAGCGTCAGATTATTGACGGAGAAATCGAGAAAATACATCGCGGTAAAGGCGCCAATCAGGGAAAGGGGTACGGCGACACTGGCAATGACCGTTGCACGTGCAGATCCCAGAAACAGGAAAATAACGAGCGTGACCAGAAAAACAGCGAGAATCAGTTCAAACTGTACATCTTCCACTGAGGCACGGATACCGGCAGTACGATCGGTCAGCAATGTGACATGGACATCAGCAGGCAACTGTGCTTCGAGATCACGCACAACGGTCTTGATCGTATCCACCGTACTGATGACATTGGCACCGGGTTGCCGTTGTACATCGAGAATGACGGCCGGGGTGTCATTCATCCAGGCTGCCAGGCGAACATTCTCGGTTGCTTCGATTACGTTGGCGACATCGCTTAACCGGATGGGCGCACCGTTGGCAAAACCAATGACGAGGTTGCGATAGCTGTCAGCATTTGTCAGCTGATCGTTGACATCAATCGTCCAGTTTCTGCTGTCGCCATTGATGTTGCCTTTGGCGGCATTCACGTTGGCATTATTGATTACAGTCCGCAAGCGCTCAAGTGACAAACCTCGTGCGGCCAGCGCGGCAATATTGGCCTGGATGCGTATGGCCGGCCTTTGTCCGGACATCATGGAAACCAGACCCACGCCGGATATTTGCGAGATCTTGTTGGAAAACTGTCGCTCGATGATTCCCTGCACTTCACCCGGTGGTCGGGTATCCGAGGTGATGCCAAGGCTCAGGATCGGCGCATCCGCGGGATTGACCTTGGCATAAACGGGCGGCGTGGGAAGTGCGGCCGGAAGCAGTGTACTCGCTACATTGATCGCTGCCTGCACTTCCTGTTCGGCTATGTCGAGCGCAAGATCGAGACGAAATTGCAGGGTAATGACCGATGCGCCGGAAGAAGAGGTGGAAGTCATACGCATAAGGCCGGGCATTTGCCCGAACTGCCTTTCCAGCGGGGAGGTGACGGTTAGCGCCATCACATCCGGACTGGCCCCCGGATAGAGGGTTGTGACCTGGATTGTCGGGAAATCGACTTCCGGCAAGGAAGACAAGGGAAGAAAACGGTAAGCGATGAGGCCGCCCAATAGCAGCGTGATCATCAGCAAGCTGGTCGCAACCGGACGAAAGATAAAAAGACGTGACGGCCCACCGGGAAGTGAGGCCATTGTTTCTTCTGTATCACTGTTCATGAATGCTGATCTGTGGATTCAGATTGAGGGCGATCGTCTTGATGCGATTTACCGTCATCCGGACTCCTGTTTTCCGTCAGGCGAACGGGTGAACCATCTTCCAACCCGTCTGCTCCATCGGTCACAACGATTGCCCCGGCTGTCAGACCGGATGTAATAGCGGTCTGCCCGTCCGCGCTCGGGCCAATTGTTACCGGAGTCAACCTGACCGTATTGTCCGGCTGGACGACAAAGACGAAATCTCCCGGCACCCCGTGCCGAACGGCACTGATGGGAACAGTGACAGCATCATGCAGTGTGGTGACAAGCAGGGAAATATTGACAAACTGGCCCGGGAAGAGCGTGTTATCACCGTTATCAAAACGTGCTTTGGCGCGCACGGTACCCGTTGTCGTATCGACCTGATTATCGAAAGCCAGAAAGCGCCCTTCAGCCAGTATCCTGTTGTCATTCTGATCCAGCGCTTGTACCGGCAGACCGGCGCCACTATCAGCCTGGTGGCCAATGATGGAAAGCTGGGTTTGCGGCAGAAAAAAACTGACATCGATTGGATCGAGCTGTGTGATGACGACGATACCATTGGTATCGGATGGCGTCAGATAATTGCCGATATCTACCTGACGGATACCGACTCGGCCATCAATGGGGGATTTGATCGCGGTATATTCCAGATTGAGCTCGGCTGTACCGATGGCTGCCCGGTCAGCCGCTACGGTTCCAGTTAACTGACGAACCAGCGCGCGCTGGGTATCGACCTGCTGACTGGCGATGGAATCCTGACTCAGCAATGTTTCATAACGTTTGAGATCGAGCCTGGCGACGGCAAGCTGAGCTTCATCACGTGCCAGATCGGCTTTGGCCTGAGCCAGCGCCAGCCGATAGGGACGCGGATCCATCTGTGCAAGCATTTGCCCCACCCGTACCATCTGGCCTTCCTGGAACATCAGCTTGAACAGTACACCGGAAAGCTGCGGACGAACCGTTGCCGTAACCAGAGGCTGTACTGTGCCAAGTGCCGTTACCACTACGGGCATATCGGTATGGATAGCGGATGCGGTGCCAACAGCTGCAGCGGGACGGGTATGTGTGCCACCGGCGTTACGATCTGTCAAACGGTAGGCTATAAAAGCGATGACTGCCAATGTAGCAATCATGAGAAACATGTTGCGCAACGAATGTTTGTGCTTTCTGTCCGGGTAAGGATGATCTGTCCCGGGAGTAACCTGATCCTTGTCTTCCATGGCCATACAGTTTTATAAGGACTTCTAGAAATTGGTTTGCAGGCAAATCACCGTGTTGTGTGATGCCCATAAAAAAAGAGTGGTTTGTACCACCCCCTTCGAACAGCAGAGCAATGAAAAGTCTATCATTTTTTCCCGAGGGCTCCTCAAGCATCATCCCGCCAGAATTTCCCCGGCCCGACTATACAAAACATGACCAATCCGGATAAGACTGCCTGCGACAAATCACTCTGACCGGCACTGCACTCTACCGTTAATTAGCAACCTAAATCTTCGTTTGTTTGCCACATTACTTTCCAGGGGAGTGCGGATAATTCCGGTTCATCGAGAGGAATCCGCCATGGCAGACGATAACGATCTTGAACGTACCGAACCCGCGTCGCCCAGACGTCTGGAAAAAGCCAGAGAAGAAGGACAGGTAGCGCGTTCGCAGGAATTGACCACATTTATCCTGCTGATCGCGGCTTCCAGTAGCTTGTGGGTGATCGGTTCGATCATCATTCAGAAATTGTCTGCCGTATTGGAAAGCGGCTTGCGAATGGAACAGGAGGTTGCCTTCAATTCAGCACTGTTGCTGCCCAGGCTATTTCAACTGGCGCTCGACGGACTATTGGCCATTGCGCCTCTGCTGGGATGGTTGGTGATCATAGCGCTGGTGGCTCCCATACTGCTCAGCGGGTGGCTTTTCAGCTCCAAAGCACTGTTTCCGGATTTGAAACGCCTCAATCCGGCGAATGGACTCAAAAGAATATTTTCATCGCGCGGATTGATCGAGCTGGTCAAGGCCATCGCCAAGGTGATGGTCATTGGTGGTGTCGCTGCCGGGATTATCTGGGGTCACAAGCAGGATGTACTCGATCTGGTTGGCATGCCGTTGGATACCAGCCTGATCAGCATGAGCAGATTGATCGGCCTGACTTTTATGCTGATCGTCAGTGCCATGCTGCTGATCGTCGTCATCGATGTGCCTTTCCAGATCTGGAATCACGCACGCCAGTTGCGCATGTCCCGGGAAGATCTGCGCAAGGAAGCCAAGGAAGATGAGGGTGATCCGCAAGTCAAGGCACGCATCCGCGGCATGCAGCGCGAAATGGCACGCCGCCGCATGATGGCGGAAGTACCCAAAGCGGATGTCGTGGTCACCAACCCGACACACTATGCCGTCGCTTTGAAATATCAGGATCGCTCGATGCGTGCGCCGAAAGTAGTGGCAAAAGGAACACAACTGATCGCAGCCCGAATCCGTGAGCTGGCAGACGAGCACCATATCCCGATACTCGAAGTGCCGCCGCTGGCACGGGCGCTGTATCACCATGTGGAACTGGATGCCGAGATTCCTGAAACACTCTATACCGCAGTGGCCCATGTGCTGGCTTACGTTTTTCAGTTGAAACACTATCAGACGACGGGCGGTACTGCTCCGCAGTTGTCCCCGGAAATAGCGGTACCGGAAGAAATGGACCATGCCTGAAAGGCATTTATCTGACCCATACACAGTTATCAGAATCTGGATGTTGAATGAATAATATTCTGTCTTTATCTACCCTGGTACGGGGTGGTCAACTGCAAAGTCTTGCAGGGCCGATGCTGATCATCATGATCCTGGCGATGATGGTTCTGCCACTGCCGCCCTTCGTGCTGGATGTGCTGTTTACTTTCAATATCGCACTGGCGGTAATCGTACTGCTGGTGAGCCTCTATTCGCGCAATGCACTCGAATTTGCTGTCTTTCCTACCGTTCTGCTGATCACGACCCTGTTGCGGCTTTCGCTGAACGTGGCATCGACCCGGGTAGTACTGATGCATGGCCATACCGGCCCGGATGCTGCCGGTAAAGTCATCGAGGCATTCGGTCATTTTCTGGTAGGCGGTAACTATACGGTGGGCCTGGTGGTATTCATCATTCTGGTGGTGATCAATTTCGTCGTCATCACCAAGGGTGCCGGGCGTATCGCTGAAGTCAGCGCCCGCTTCACACTGGATGCCATCCCGGGAAAACAGATGGCGATCGATGCTGATCTCAATGCCGGCCTGATCCGGGAAGACGAAGCACGCAAGCGGCGTGAGCGGGTTGCGCAGGAAGCCGATTTCTACGGTTCGATGGATGGCGCCAGCAAGTTCGTGCGCGGCGACGCGATCGCAGGCATTCTGATCATGCTGATCACGGTCATCGGCGGTTTGACTGTAGGTGTGCTGCAGCATGATCTGAGTTTTGGCGATGCCGCCAAAAACTACACACTGCTGACGATCGGTGACGGGCTGGTGGCCCAGATTCCTGCGCTGATCATTTCTACTGCAGCCGGTCTGGTGGTCAGCCGGGTCAGCACCGATGAAGATCTCAGCCAGCAATTCGTGAATCAGTTATTCAGCAAGCCACAAGTATTGTGGCTGGCAGCCGGAATCCTCGGCTCACTGGGACTGGTTCCGGGCATGCCACACTTCGTTTTTCTGCTGCTGGCCGGAATGATCGGCACACTTGCCTATTACGTCACCCATCGTGCCGCTTCGCCTGCTGCCAAACCGGAAGAACCTGAGATCGTTTCGAGCGAAGCGCAGGATGCCAGTTGGGAGGATGTGGTTCAGGTCGATACGCTTGGGCTGGAAGTCGGCTATCGCCTGATTCCGCTGGTCGACAAACAGCGTCAGGGTGATTTGCTTAAACGCATTAACGGCATACGTAAAAAATTTGCCCAGGAAATCGGCTTTCTTCCACCAGTGGTCCATATCCGGGATAACCTGGAGCTGCGCCCCAATGGCTACCGCATCACCATGAAAGGCTCGGTCATCGGCCAGGGAGAATCCTATAACGGTATGCATCTGGCAATCAATCCCGGTCAGGTCACCATGGCATTGCCAGGCAACAATACCGAAGATCCGGCATTCGGGCTGCCCGCAGTCTGGATCGAGACAGAACAGCGAGAACTGGCACAAACCAGCGGCTATACCGTAGTCGATGCCAGCACGGTCGTCACCACTCACCTGAATCACCTGATACGCATGCATGCTTCTGAACTGCTCGGGCGGGAAGAATTGCAGAAGCTGCTCGATCATCTGGGTCAGCGTTCGCCCAAACTGGCGGAAGATCTGATTCCCAAGCTACTGCCGCTGGCAACGGTGCAGAAGATCCTGCAGCATCTGCTGGAAGAGGGGGTGAATATCCGTGACATGCGCACCATCATCGACACCCTGACCGAACATGCAGGGCGTACCCAGGATATCAGCGAACTGCTCGCACTGGTCAGAGTCGCGTTGGGGCGTGCCATCGTGGAGCAGTGTTTCCCGTCCGGCGCAGAAATGCAGGTCATGAGCCTGCACCCCGAACTGGAAACCATTCTGCTGCAGGTAGTGCAATCCGATCCTGTGGCAGACGGCGGGATCGAGCCCGGCCTGGCCGATACGCTGACACGTGAAGCCGGCAGCGCAGTCAAGCGCCTGGAACAGATCGGATTACCGGTCGTGCTGGTGGTGCCGGATGCGATTCGCCTGCTGCTGTCCCGCTTCCTGCGCCGATCATTGCCTCAGTTACGGGTTCTGGCCCATTCCGAAATACCGGATACCAGAAAAATCAAATTCATATCGATCATTGGGGGTAACAAAAAATGAAAGTAAGAAAATTTTTGGCTGCCACCTCCCATGAGGTGTTACGCAAGGTCAAGGACGAATTGGGCCCGGATGCGGTCATTCTGTCGAACAAGCAGGTACCGGGCGGGATCGAAATCATGGCGCTGGCGGGCAAGGATATTTTCAGCCTCACCAGCGACACACCACCCGAAGCGACTTCACCGGCTGTCAAAACGACTGCCGCACCCCGGCAAAAGCCTGCTCCCGAAAAGAAGCAGGCACCGCTTGCTCAGAAGCAGCCCGAACCCGCGCCTGCAGTGGCAGATATTCAGAGCGCGAATATCCTCCAGGAAATCCATGCCATGCGGCAGTTGCTGGAAGAACAATTGATCACCATGGGATGGAGCAATTTTTCGCAACGCGATCCCGGTGGGATGAAGGTGCTGCGCACGTTGCTGAGTGCGGGTTTCAGTCCGTTACTGTCGCGCCATTTGCTGGAGAAACTGCCGGCTGATCGCGACTTTGAACAAAGCCTGAAAAAAACCATTGCCTTGCTCACACTCAATTTACGTACCACAGCCGGTGACGAAATCATCGAACAGGGCGGGATTTATGCACTGATCGGGCCAACCGGCGTCGGTAAAACCACGACGACGGCAAAACTGGCTGCACGTGCCGTCATCCGGCATGGCGCCGACAAAGTGGCGCTGCTGACAACCGACAGTTACCGTATCGGAGGACATGAGCAGCTACGCATTTACGGCAAGCTGCTGGGAATATCGGTACGCAGCATCAAGGATATCGACGACCTGCAGTTGATGCTGCACGAATTGCGCGGCAAACATATGGTACTGATCGATACCGTCGGGATGAGCCAGCGGGATCAGATGCTCGCCGAACAGATCACCATGCTGAGCCAGTGCGGAACGGAAGTAAAACACCTGCTGCTGCTCAACGCGACCAGCAGCGGAGATACGCTGGACGAAGTCATTTCCGCCTATCAGCAACATGGCATTCATGGCTGCATCATTACCAAGGTGGATGAGGCGGCCAGTCTGGGCGTTGCGCTGGATGCGGTGATCCGGCGCAAACTGGTGCTGCATTATGTAACCAATGGTCAGAAGGTTCCGGAAGATCTGCACGAAGCCAATTCCCGTTACCTGTTGCATCGTATTTTCAAACCCTCAGCGGAAAATTCACCTTTTTCGCTGCAGGATCCGGAATTTGCAATGCTCATGGCGGGCAATTACACCGATCAGTCAGTCACCAGACAGCAAACACGCGTCGAGGCAAGCCATGATCGGTCATAAAAAAGACCAGGCAGCCGGCCTGCGCGAGCTGACCGCTCTGGAACCCAACGCCGGAGTGCGTGTGTTTGCCGTGGTCGGTGGACGAACGGGGGTAGGCAAAACCAGTTCGGTCATCAATCTGGCTGTCGCACTGGCAAAAACGGGTAAACGCGTGCTGATTCTGGATGAAAACCCGCGCCACAAGGATGTCAATGCCAATCTCGGCCTCAGTGCGCGTTACGATCTGCTGCACGTCATCAACCAGGATAAAACGCTTGAACAGGTGATGACACAGGGGCCGGAAGATGTGCTGGTGCTGACGGCGATGCGCGGAATCCATTCGCTGGCGAAACTTTCATCTGCTGATCAGGAACGGCTTATCCAATGCTTCAGCGAACTGTCCCAGACGGTGGATGTCGTGCTGATCGATACCGCGATCGGGCGAACCAGCCGGGTCGTTCCGCTGAGCCTGGCTTCCCAGCAGGTACTGATCGTACTCTCCGCTTCCGGCAAAGCCATCACAGATGCGTACGCCCTGATCAAGCTCATCAGTCAGGAATATGCCCGACGGGATTTTCTGGTGCTGGTCAACAAAGTGGAATCAGAAAGCATGGGGCGCGATATTTTCGAGAACATTGCCGGTGTTGCTCAAAAGCACCTGGCAGTCAAGCTGGAGTGGATGGGATGCATTCTGTTCGATGAAAAACTGCAGCGCTCGACCCGACTTTGCCAGCCGGTAGTGGAAATTTTTCCGGCATCTGAATCGGCCGCAGGTTACCGGCAGCTGGCTGAAAAGCTGATGCGGTGTGCCGGGCCCTGGACAGATAACGACGGGGTGGAGAATTTCATGCGCAGACTGATTCGTACCAGTCATCTTGATACAGCGGATTTTACGGTGTGAATGTGAGAGAGCCTATGTATACCGAAACAGGGATCGTCGACAAAGACCAGTTCATTACGGAATTTACACCACTGGTCAAACGGATTGCCCATCACATGATGGCCAGACTACCGGCCAGCGTTCAGGTCGATGATCTGATCCAGGCGGGGATGATCGGCCTGCTCGATGCCATCAACCGTTATGAAGGTTCTTATGGTCGCCAGTTTGAAAGCTACGCTGCCCAGCGTATTCGTGGCTCGATTCTGGATGAATTGAGAGAAGCAGACTGGCTGCCGCGCAGCCTGCGCAGAAAAATGCGCCAGATAGAAACCGCCATGCGGGCGCTGGAACAGCGCCTTGGCTACCCGCCCAGTGAACAGGAAATCGCCAATGAAATGAATCTGCCGCTGGTCGAATATCAGGAAATGCTGCAGGAGGCGGGTGGCGGACAACTGATCTATTACGAGGATTTTCAGGAAGACGAAGAAGATCATTTTCTCGATCGTCTGCGTGGCGACCAGAGTAACGAGCCGCTGGACCAGCTGCTGGAAAAGAATCTGCGGGAACTGCTGGTGGCCGCAATCGAGAAACTGCCTGCCAAGGAAAAACTGGTCATGGGGATGTATTACGAGCAGGAAATGAATCTGCGCGAAATCGGTAAAGTACTGGGAGTTAGTGAATCACGTGTCTGCCAGTTGCATACTCAGGCCATTTCCCGTTTACGCACCCGTTTGCGGGACAAGTAATCATCGTTCTGATCAAAACCTTTTGAGCAAGCCAAGCAATGCAACGCCAGAGAACACGGCACCCGCATAGAAAGTGAACGATGCTCCGAGCTGATCCCACAGCAGGCCGGCTACTGCACTGGCGATCAGCATGGCAATACCACTCACCAGATTGAAGAATCCGAAAGCGGTACCCCGAAGATCAGCAGGGGCCGCATCGGCCACCATCGTCGCCAGCAAACCTTGCGTCATGCCCATGTGAGCGCCCCACAACGCAACGCCAGCGAGTACCGTTATCCAGTGATCATCCAGTGCCAGAATCAGATCGGCGGCGATCAGTACCACCAGGCCCAGTGCCAGCAGCAGCTTGTGATTCATCCGATCGGACAGCTTGCCGAAAGGATAGGCCGATGCTGAGTACACGACATTCATCACCACCATCACCAATGGCACCAGCGCAACGGCAATTCCACTCTGCTGGGCCCGCAGTACCAGAAATGCCTCACTGAATCGGGCCAGCGTAAAAACGGCCCCCACGCCGACCACCCACCAGTACGCGCCACTCAATCGCTTGAGATTTTCCGGGCGAATCGGGTTGATACGTTTTTCGCCGACATGGCGATCAGGTTCATGCACGCCAAACAGCAGCAGTGTAACCGCGAGCAATCCCGGAACAACGGCCACCCAGAATACCGCCCGAAAATCATCGGCCCATAACAGCATCAGGCCAACGGCCAGCAGTGGCCCCAGGAAAGCGCCCACCGTATCCAGCGACTGCCGGAGACCAAACGCTGCGCCACGTATTTCAGGCGGTGCGATATCGGCCACCAGTGCATCACGCGGCGCACCACGCACGCCCTTGCCGATCCGATCCAGCAGACGTGCTGTCAGCACAACGCCGATACCCGGCGCAATGGCAAAAAGCGGTTTGGTCAACGCACCCAAAGCGTAGCCGAATACCGCCAGACCCTTACGTTTACCGAACCAGTCACTCAACACGCCCGAAAAAACCTTGACGATCAGTGCTGTCGATTCAGCCAGACCTTCGATCAGACCCACGACAAAAGCACTTGCACCCAAAGTGCCTACCATGAACAGCGGCAGCAAGCTGTGGATCATCTCGGAGGAAATGTCCATCAGCATACTTACACAGCCGAGCACCCAAATGCCGGCCGGGATTTTTGTCCGTTGATTGTTTTCTGTTGTCATGTTGGATTAAAAAGAAAATCGGATTCGATTCAGAACCCGAGCTTTGATCCGGCGCCGAGCAATGTCGCAACACCCAGTAAGGCAAAGACCGCGGCAGCAATCGAGTGAACGAGTTTCATCGGAATTCTGGTCGCCAATTTTTCACCCGCAAAAACGGCCGGGATATCGGCAATCAGCATGCCGAGCGTTGTACCCATCACGACCATGAGTGGAGCCCCGTAGTGAGCCGCCATTGTAATCGTCGCAATCTGAGTCTTGTCACCTGTTTCAGCAAGAAAAAAAGTGATCAGCGTAGCACCGAAGATACCGAATTTCCCAGCGATCAAAGTTTCTTCTTGTTCGATCTCATCCGGGATCATCGTCCAGATTGCCATGCCGATGAACGAAAGGCCCAGAATCCAGCGCAGAATGTCAGGGCTGACAGCGCCTGTGATCCAGGCACCGAGGAAACCAGCGAGACCATGATTGATGAGCGTTGCAACCAGAATACCCAGCATGATGGGAAGCGGTTTTTTGAAGCGGGCGGCGAGAATGAAAGCGAGGAGCTGAGTTTTATCGCCGATCTCAGCGAGGGCAACGACTCCGGTCGAAACGAGGAAGGATTCCATCAATGTTCTCCGGCCGGTTTACAGACGATTGACCACGACGCCTCCCCGGCCAAATCGGAAGCGTTGTGGTCAAAGGTCTTGCCAGGCTTAGAACCGCTTACGCCATGACCTGCCGGTCAAGTATGTTGACGTAAGCCTCTTCAAAACGAAGAGCGACTACTCCCCAATGACCAGCAGATTGTAACCGATAGCCTGCTTCGAATCACGATTGCCGTTGCTGCAGGAGTGCCAACCATAACTGATCATCTCTAAATCCGCGATGTTGTAAAGGCAGTAATTACTGGAATACTTGTGCAGCCATGCCCAGAAATCGTGTCAACACCGATGTTTTAAGCAGAAACCTAACCAGGAAAGTTAAGGTTTAGTTATTAGACAAATGGTTAACCTTGTACCAACGGGCTTTCTGGTTTTATAAGCACTGTGATGCAGTCGGCTATAGTTATCCTAAAAAATTCCCTTCTGCTGGCAAGCATCGAGAAAAGGCTTCCTGAGGAAATTACAGTCGGCGTACGGCCGGCTTTGAGCCTGCTGGGTATGCATAACCAGGATGTCAGTGGATTGCTTGTCATACGCCTGACATTCGTCGAGCACCTGTGTCAGCCAGTACTTGCCGTCTTTTCTCCGCAGAGTTTGGCTTTGTAGCGCTCATCAATGCTGTACACATCCTGATTTCCTCGGTGATGGCAACATACTATCCAATCGCCGCATCGATCTGCTCAAGTAGGTTAATAATTTTCTGAACTGATTGTTGATCAAATTCAGCTTTGTCAGCCTCTTCATGTGTGCCTTTGTTTAGATAGCGCCATTCACGCGAGTCGCCGTCCAGGCCAAGAAGAACCTCGATTGAGGTGAGCACAGACTCTTTGTTCGCGGCACTAAATTCGGATTTGGCAATTTTTGATTTAAGCTGCTCTGTTAAATTGCGTAGTTCAATAGGTGCTCTTGCTGAATACAATTTAATACTCAAATTACCATCGCCAAATTTAGTCACGTACCTCCAAAGTCTGTACTTCGTGAGTGATTCCAAGGCACGTCTTGCTTTGCCTAGCGCATCTCTTATTTCGCCATTATTGAAATGAGTTCTTGCTGAAATAATGTAATTGCGCGGGGTACAGTTGAAATCCACGCGGATATGGGATTCATCCAGTCGCGGCAAGAAAGTAAATATCTTAGATTGAGAGGCACGTGCGGCGGGCAACAGATTCTGTATGTCTTTAAAAAATTCCTCACCATGGCAGGTGAGAATAATTTGTCTGCCCTCAAAAAATGTATCCTCAAATAGCGTTCTTCTTATTGATTCCCGGTGATCATCGTCAATAGCATTGACAGGGTCATCAAAAATCAAGACAGGACAACCTTCCTTTATATTCTTTGCCATCAATATCGCCAAGCCCATACAGCGAATATGCCCCTCGCTTAAAATATGCAGAGCATCAAAAAATCGGGTAGGGTCTGTTTGAAATGAAATTTGCAGGCGTTGATTCTGTGACAATGGCAGCTGGACTGACGCCAGTTTTTCACTAAGCAGATCATTGCGGTTAAAAGCATTGTAAAGTTCAACTACTTTATCACCAAGATCGGTAATCAGAAGCGCAGGTAACTTATTTTTGTGGTTATTCAGCTTTTTAACGAAATCAGCATAGGCTGCGGCGATGTCCTTATTTTTTGCGACTACCGAAACCTCTACCGCCGCATCTGCAATCAACTGAGTGTTTTCTGCTTCAAAATTGGCGATAGCCTGCGTGGCCGAAGTAATAGCAGTGTCAGCAGTAGTTCGGCGTGTTTGTAGCTGTGTAATGCTGGTGTCAACGGCACGCAGTTTTGTTAACTCCTGCTGCTTAATCGTTCTTTGTTGCAAAGATTGCTCAATAGTTTGGTCAGCTTTTTCAAGCTGTTCAACTTGGGCTGCTAGGTGCTGCCATGGCGTAGAGCTGTCACTCAATATTTGATGCAGAGAATTCCACCAGTCATCGTTGGCGGATAGAGCGGGTACAACGATGTAGGCGGACAGCACATTATTGGCTGGGAAACGCGCAACACAGGTGGTCACAACTTGTACCAGCGAGTTCAGTGATTGGTCGAGTGTGTTATTGAGTTTTTGCAGTTCCTGTTGCAACTGAGCCAAGTGTTGTAGCTTTTTCAGTTCGCTGTTGGCGTGCGTGTAAGGATTGACAGTGACTTGCTGCAGATGGGTTTTACACGCGGGGCAATGTTCCGGACTGCTGGGTTGTACTTGGCTAACCGCTTCGTACAATTGCTTAAACGATAACTGCTGACTAGCTTCTGTCAGTGCCTGTTGTTTGGTGCTGATAGTCACTAAATCGTTGTGAATGCCTTGCTGAAGTGTCTGCAATTTCATGCCGGATAATTGACTCTTGGTGGCAAGTGGCTGCTGTAGCTCGATTTCAATAGTTTTAATTCGCCCTGCATTTTCTGCATTGCCGCGCAGTTCCATCACCATTTGCGCAAAAGTGATACCTTCACGATATTGGTTAGCCAGAGTGAATTCTTCAGCATTCAGCTTTTTCAACTCTTCGTTATTGATTTTTATTTGCTGTTCATACCCTGCAAGGGCGTGGCGTTTTTGTTTTAACAGCTCGGATTTTTTCCCGATCAGATCAATATATTTACCGTCAATCTCGACGCTAAAATTACTTACGAACTCATTAAATGAATCCATACCAAACAAAGTGGCGATAAGCTCGATTTGCTTGGCAGGCGTTTGTGCGGCGATGCGCGAAAAACTATCAATACGGTTTTTTTCGACAAAGCAGAAGCGATACGCTGTCTCGTTGGCCTGTACCGCCATCTCTTGCCCTTGGCTATCCGCTGCGAAAATCACTGGCGTAGAAAACGTATTGGTGTAGGCATTTTTCAGATAGTCATTTTGTTCGCGAAAGCGCTTGCTTTCAGCATCGGCAACATTGCCCAGCAAACCGTATTCCAATGCCTCACAAAAACTGGATTTTCCGGTACCGTTGGGGCCATAAATCAGTACCAGCGAACTGGTTAGATCGAAATCTTCTGGCTTGGTAAAACCACGAAAAGGGCCAACTCGAAGGCTTTTTAACTGGCGAACTGCGTTAGCGGTGGCTGCGGCTTGCATGGGCGTCGGTTGAATATCCGCACTGACGGCTTCCCAGTTAGTTTGTGCCAGTTCGACAAACTTTTTGACTCGCTGTCCTTGCGCTGTAGTAAGCGGCTGCAATTCATCAAAATGCCGTAACACAAGGTTTGCCACTTTGCGTACGTTTGGCGATACCGTAGCGCCTAATACCTGTAAAAAACGGTGATATTCGGCAAGAATCATGATGCGTACTCCACCGGTATCGGCACGCGCGACAGATCTAGCTCACCCTCGAAAGCCTTCTGGCTCAGTGCGCCGTAGAGGTTTTCTAGCTCGATGAGGCTTTGTTTATAGGTATCCTTTAGTTCATCGATACGCGCATGTATTTCGGAAAACTCATTCTGTAGCCCTATTGGTGGGCGCTTGAGCTTCGTTTCTTTGATGAGTCCGAGGTTTAGGCCGCTCATGATGGCCCCTCTATTCTTGCTCCTAAACTGATTCAAGATAAAAGGGCTGGAGTGAATGGAGTAGGACAGGAAAGTAGGGTTGGCTAACTCTCTGTTTAGTGTGATTGCTGCCAAATGCTTCGTATTTATTGCCAGGGGGATATCGTTTGGCACTACTGCTGAACGCCCAATTGTCCCCATGATCGTCACAATCACATCCCCTGGAAATACTCGGTAACTCTCAAGTTCTTTGTATTTTTCATGGGTTATATAACGACTTTCACCCCACGCAAAACGATTCTGAACGGCATTATCGATACCTAGTACAGCCACATCCCCTTCAAGTGAAAATTCACTATGCAGCAGATTTGATCCAAAGGGCCCTGTTCGCATGGCACCTTTATGTCGTGCAGCAAGATCCTTTATCTCATCCAATGGCCAATCTGCGTATCCGGCAGATTGCGGACCAAACATCTCCAGAAACACGCTCTTGAGCAGGTTGTCGAGGTGTTGCAGGTGTTGTTTGCGCTGGGCGATCCGCCCTTCCACCTTGCCGAGCAGATGGGCAATGCGGATTTGGTCTTGGAGTGACGGTAGAGGGATTTTTGCCAGATCAACAAAGCCTCGCGAGATACCGCCAATAGCAGCACCCCTGAAGTCTTTCAGAATTTCCTTCTGACCCTGTGGTGATTTTAGAAAACTAAAGACATAACGAGGATGTGCAACCTTGGCATTAACAGTTAGAGCAAAAAGGTGCTCATTAATCGCCGCCCGTTCAAATGGAAAATTCGAGCCAACGTAACTCACCTTTCCAGTAGTTGCGCCGTCTTTAACTATCAAAATATCATTTGTTCTGATTGCACCCTTTTTAAGCCCAGCGAAAAATTGCTCATTAATGTATTTAAGATTGTCAAAACGAAAACCGCCATCATTATTCAGATGCTCGCCACCGAGACTTGGAATAGTTCCGCTATCTTTAGATGCACCACCTTTCGGCCTCTTACCTGACTCTAACGCGGCAACGACAGTAGAAAGAACATCAATTTTCATCCCACCATCCCCTTCAATTCCAGCAACTCACGCACGATACCGCTCTGCACCTTGGCCAGTTCCGCTTGATCCACATCACCTACTTCCGCCTGAATCAGGCGATCCAGAATCACGCCTGGCGCGTCGTAGTGCACGTCCTCGAACACATCCTGTTTGTAGCGCGACAGCGAAAGGTCATAGTTGTTTTTTTCATCGGCGATCTCGCTGCGCGGCACCATGAAGCATTTGGCGGTGCGGTCGCTTTTATCATCAGGAATGGTCGCTGTATCACGGGCGTGGTATTTGGCAATGATGTCTTGCAGGTCGCCGAAGCCTTCCTGCTTGGTGCGCTTGTCATCCAGCGAGTAGCCATCGGCGGCCATCTCGTAGAACCAGACATGCTCGGTGGCGGATTTGGCAACCTTGTCCTTCGGTCCCCAGACCTTGGTGAACAACAGAATGGCGGTGCTGACCCCGGCATAGGGTTTGAACACGCCGCTGGGCAGGGTGATGACGGCCTTCAGGTCGCAGTGTTCCACCAGGGTTTGGCGCAAATCCTTGAAAGCTTTGCCGGAGCCGAACAGCACGCCCTGCGGCACGATCACGCAGGCGGTGCCGCCTTTCTTGAGCAGGCGATAGATGTTCTCGACAAACAGCAGCTCGGTCTTGGTGGTAGAGAGCTGCAGGTTCTCATTAATGTCACCCTTGTCGATGCTGCCGGTAAAGGGCGGGTTGGCCAACACGATGTCGTATTCGGCTTCCTCGGTGTAGCTCTTGCTAAGGGTGTCCTTGTAGTCGATGTGCGGCTCCTCGATGCCGTGCATCATCAGATTCATCAGCCCCAGGCGCACCATGGTCTGGTCGATGTCGTAGCCCCAGAGCGAGCTGGCCAGAATGGCTTGGCGCTTTTCATCGAATGCGGCGGCAACTGACGTGCGGGTAAAACCGTCTTCATCGGGTGTGAGGGTTTGGGTACCTGCCTTGATGGCCAGTTGCGTGACGATGTACTGATAGGCGCCGAGCAGGAAGCCACCGGAGCCACAGGCCGGGTCGGCAATCTTGTGACCCAGTTGGGGCTGCACCAGTTCGGCCATCAGCTTGATGATGTGGCGCGGCGTGCGGAACTGGCCGTTCTTGCCGGCGGTGGCGATCTCGGACAACAGGAATTCATAGACATCGCCCTGGATATCCTGAAAGGCCTGGCCCTTTTCCTTCGAATCCTTCTCCATCACCTCGAAGATGTCATCGATGGTCTTCACCGCCTCCACCAACAGCGCTGGCTTGGGGATGATGAACACGGCGTTGCGCATGTGATGGGTGAAGTTGGATTCGGCACCGTTCAGATCTTTCAGGAAAGGGAATACCTTGCCCTGCACGTGCTGCAACATTTCTTCAGCCTGCATACGCTTGAACTCACTCCAGCGCAGCGTGCGTTTATCGATGGGGCACTGTTCCGCCTCCGGCCAATTACGCTCCTCAGGTGGAATCCAGGTACCTTTAAACTTGGAAGTGTATTTCTCGCCGGTCCATTCGGCATCGGCTTGACGTTTCTGATCCAGTTCATCCAGCCGTTTCATGAACAGTAGATAGGTGATTTGCTCGATGGCGGTAAGCGGGTTGCTGATACCGCCGCTCCAGAATTTGTTCCAGAGCTGGTCGATTTTATTTTTGAGTTCGGGGTTGTTCTGTAGCATGGTTAATTTCAGTCCAACTGCTTGAGGCTTCTGTCGGCAAGCAGCAATTTCATTTGATGAATAGCGGTCTGGTTGAGGATTTTTAGCCGCTCGACCTGCGGCAGCCCTTGATGGATAAAGTGGGCATTCAAGGTTTCCAGGTTGGCAAGGCAAACCAGCTGCGAAACATTGGCTTCATCTCGAATATTGCCTTTGTTATTGGGGTTTTCTTCGCGCCACTGTTGGGCCGTTTTCCCGAACAATGCCATGTTCAGCAAGTCTGCCTCACTGGCATAAATCAAGCGAATCTGACTTTGCGTCAGCGCAGGCGGGATCAGGTTCGCCTGAATAGCATCCGTGTGAATGCGGTAGTTAATCTTGGTGAGGTTGCGGCGAATGTCCCAGCCGAGTTGCTGTTGTTCAGCTTCCTTGAGGCGTTGAAATTCCTTGATGAGGTAAATCTTGAATTCGGCACTGATCCACATGCCAAACTCAAAAGCAATATCTTTATGGGCATAGGTGCCCCCGTAACGACCGGCCTTGGCCACCAGCCCAATAGCATAGGTCCTGGCGACCCATTCCTTGACGCTGATTTTGTAGCTGTTCAGGCCAGCTTGGCTTCTAATTGTGGCGAATTCGCCATAATTAAAATCCGGGTTGTGCACCTGCTCCCAAATGCCCAAAAACTCAACGGTGTTGCGGTTGCGAAGCCAGTCAGAGATAAAAAAGTCGCCGTCTTTGGCACGAAGCATGTCGGTCAGGGAAATGAAATCCATGGCGTTTTCCGAGTAGACCGTTACTGCTATACCTTTTACATCCATTTTTGGCATGGTTTGCTCTTTTTAATCCAGATCATTTTGCAGGCTCAGATTCATCATGACGCCACCAGCCCTTCGGTCAGCAGCAGGATTTCGTTGATTTCGGCCGGGCTGAACACACCACGGATGCCTTGCGGGTGAATGACCGTAAAGGGAGCGTTGATCAGATCTCTCTTCTCCACCTTTTCACGCTCGATGATGAAGTTCTTCAACAGGTTGAGGAACTCCATCTGGCGGCTGGACAAGGTGGTGTGGGCACGAATGAACTGGCCGAAGGCGGCGCTGACTTCATCCGGGAAGCTTTGCAACACTTCGATGCCGAGAATGTGGCGGATAAACTGGATAAAACGTGCTTTACGGTTCTTGTAGACTTGGCGTAGCAGGTCTTCAGTGATGTGCGGATGTTCTTCATGCAGCAGTTCAGCCAGTTGGTTGGCCTCGTCTGCACTCACCATTTCGCCGTTCTTGATCTTTTGCAGCACCGGGTTGTGCTCAGTGAGTTCGGTAATCAGCGCCTCGACCATTTCCCGGTAACGGCTGATGCTCACTGCTTCGTGCTGAGGGCCAAATTCAACCCATTCCTTGTTATGCAGTACATCAGTGAGATCCAGATGCACCGGGCCCGGGCTGGCCATTTGCTCGCGGAATTTCATCAGCGGGCCGAGCTTGGCCACCAACTCATCGAAGGTCTCTTCGTCGGCCGTGGCCCAGTAATGGCTGGCTTGTGCGGTGCGGATCAAGGCTTCTTCTTGCTTGACGAAGCTGACCGAGAGCGGTAGTTCGCTGATCTGCTCGACGATACATTCCTTGATCGTTTCGGCTTGTTCTTTGTCTTCATTGAGCACAGCCAGCGAATATTCGAGCAGGTCGCGCTCAAAACGCATGGCCTTGAAGTCGGCCTCGGAAACAGTGCGGAACAGCGGCTTGATTTCAGCGCGCAAGAATTCCAGTCGGTCATGGCTGAGGCTGATCCAGAAGTTGTCATCGTTCAGCTTTGCCAGCGCGGCTGCTGCTTCCTTGATGACGACCGAATCTTTAGGCAGCGCGGCAATCTGCAGGCGGAGCTTGGCAATTTCACGACTGGCAATGTCGGCATGGCCGCTGTCGTTGGCCTTCTCGATCTTGTCGAGGCGCAGACCGACCAAACGCACCGGCAGTGGCAACTGCGGTTTGAGTTCTTTGCCTTTAGGGTTGAGCTTGAAGTATTCGAAGTTGTCCCAGCAGTCGAGGATCAGGAACACCTCCTTTTCAAGGCACCAAGGCTTAGGTTTGCTGGTTTCCAGCAGGCGCGTGCCACGCCCGACCATCTGCCAGAACTTGGTGTAAGAATAGACTGGCTTGGCGAATACAAGGTTGACGATTTCGCGCACGTCGATGCCGGTATCGAGCATATCCACGCTGATGGCGATGCGTGGCATATCGTTGTTGGTGAACTGATCGAGCAGACCACCCTTGCCGTAGACGCGGGGGTCGTCCGAAACCAGCACCTTGGCCAGTTCACCATGGTATTGCGGATAAAGCTTGTCGAAGATTTCCTCGATGCGCCGGGCATGTGCCTTGGTGGCACAAAAGAAGATGGTCTTGCCCGGCAGCACGCCGTTGGCATCCTTGATGGCTTCTTCCATGAACTCGCGGACGATCAGGGTGTTGGTGCCATTGTTGATCACCTGCCTTTCAAGCTGGGTACCCTCGAAGTTGATGTCTTCAACCTCCTTGCCTTGCAGGATCAGCTTTTTCTGATCTTCCAGCGAAATGGTGCGTTTGCTGATGCCCTCCATCTGGAATTTGGTTTGAATCTTCATGACCTGAAAATTGCAGAGGTAGGGCGGCACGTTGTTCACGGCCTCTTCATAGGTGTAGGCAAACGTGGGAATGCCGTCTTCGCAGTGAAAGAGCTGGAAGGTGTTGTGGTCGATGATGTCGGTTGGCGTCGCCGTCAAACCGAGGGTGATGGTTTTGAAGTAATCGAGGATTTCGCCGTAGGTGTTGTAGATGGAACGATGGCTTTCATCCACGACGATAAAGTCGAAGAAGTGCGGTGACAGGTGCTGGATTTCATCGCGGATGATGTTGAGCATCGTCGGGTAGGTCGCTACATAGATACGGCGATCCTTGGCAATGAGCTTTTCATCCACGTTGGGCCAGCGAGGCTCGTTGGGCAGGTGTTCCTTGAACGCGGCCAAGGCCTGCTCGCGCAGGGCAATGCGGTCAACCAGGAACAGCACCTTCTCGGCATGGCCTGCACGCATCAGCGCATCGACCATGGCAATGCAGGTGCGGGTTTTGCCGGTACCGGTGGCCATCACCAGCAGGAAGTCACGTTTTTTCTGCTCGATACCTTCGAGCACTGAACGAATCGCACGAATCTGGTAGTCCCGGCCGGCTATCGAGGTGTTGATGAACTCCTGCGTCAGCGGCTTTCGGTTGCGGCGAATGTAGGCAAAACGCTCCAAATCGTCGCGCGTGGGGAAACCGACGACCTTGCGGGGCGGCGCATTCTCCAGATCCCAGAAATAGAGTTCGTGGCCGTTGGTATAGAAGCAGAATGGCAGTTCGCTGCCTAGTTGTTTCTGGATGTTGTAACAGTACTGCTTGGCTTGCTCCCGGCCAAGCGCGGCATCTCGGAGGGTTTTTTTGGCCTCGATCACGGCCAGTGGCTTACCGTCTTTGCCCAGCAAGACGTAATCGCTGAACTGGTGGCCTTGGTATGGGGTGCGTGGTTCGGCTATACCCGCTGGCAACGCAGTGAGAATGTCGAATTCTTCAACAACCTGTGTCGGGTCTTTGACGTTCCAGCCTGATAACGCGAGTTGCTGGTCGATCAGGTCGGCTCGTGTTTGGGCTTCAGTCTCGCTCATCAATGACGAGCCTCTTCGTCGGCAGCAGATGTGTTGCGCTTTGCTATCGCTCGGCTATCACCCATAAGGCATACATTGCCCGATAGCCTGTATGATTCAATGCTTTGGCTCAGGCGTGGCAGATAAGGTGAATTTTGAGCCAAGTTAGGCCAAGTGATAACGTGTGCCACTGCGCACTCCCTTTTGTTGCAATTTGCCATTCTTAACCAGTTGCTCAACTGCACGACGCATACCCCACCCTTATGATGAGGTCATTGTTTATTGTAACAAGACATCCGTTTTTCTTTGATTCGTCCCGCAGTTTTATTCTCATTCATGATATATCGAGCACCGAACATACTGCCACCAGCAATCTTGCTTTAAACAGAATAATAGGTGATTAAATTTGAACTCGTTCGATATCAAGGGAGCAACAACCTTTTTAGCATATCTTTCTTGGTTTTTAATCGCTGAATACGGCTGCTTTATCTCCTCCTGCGCCTTCGCTACTCTGTCACTTGCTTGCAAACGTCAGTGCAGTAACGCGGTGCTCAACGATACCAGGGTAATGCACATGGGCCGGCTGGTAGCATGACGTTTGGAAACCGGCACGGTCTATAATTGAACGGTCGGCCTGTGGTATCAAAGGACAATGCAGATCGTCAGAATCACTCGTACTCTGTTCTTATCGGAGGTTTCCAATGCTCACACATCCCGTACAGACACGATCGCGGCTGGCGCACGCCATGTTTGCGCTTCTCAATCCCATACCCTTTGGGTTTTTCGTCGCGGCGCTGATCTTCGATACGATCTATGCATGTAACGCCAACGTGTTTTGGGTCAAGTCGGCCGCCTGGCTCAATGTGCTCGGGCTGATCTTTGCAATCATTCCCCGTCTGATCAACCTGGTTCACGTCTGGATGCCCGCCAGGCGGAGTTCTCGTGTCGAGAAGCTGGACTTCTGGCTCAATCTTGTCGCCATCATCGCAGCTATCGTGAACGCCTTTGTCCACAGCCGGGATGCTTATGGCGTCATGCCCGAAGGGGTCTGGCTTTCCGCGGTGACGGTGGCCTTGATCGCCATCGGTTTGATCGTCAGCGCGTTGCAACAAGCCACAACACGGGGAGGCCGCCATGAATAAAACATACATAGCCAAGACATATGCAGTGGCGCTGGTGATGGCGCTGGCCGGCTGTGAAAAGGCAACCTATGAACCTGCGCAGCAATCGGGTGCGAATCCTCCACTTCCCAAGGCGCAGAAGTTCTTCATTCCACCCATCAAGACTCCGGATAGAACGGGGTGGGCGGAAGGTGAAAAGCCAACCGTCGCGGATGGGTTGGCGATCGAGAAGATTGCCTCTGGCCTGATGCACCCCCGGCAACTTCTGACCTTGCCCAATGGCGATGTGCTGGTGGTCGAAGCCAACAGCCCAGGCACCGTGCCCGTCACCTCGCCCAAGCAGATGATCGCAAGCATCGTCAAAGATCGCTCTGGTAAGGGTGGCAAAGGCGGCAACCGCATCACGCTGCTGCGCAAGACAGCCGGCCAGAGCGGCGAATGGAAAAAGTACATTTTCATCGAGAATCTGCATTCCCCATTCGGCGTGCAATTGATCGGCGATACGCTGTATGTCGCGAATACCGACAACATCATGAAATATCATTACACGCCAGGCGAGACGCGCATGTCTGACCCGGGCGTGGAGTTTACGGACCTGCCCAGTACGGTTAACCATCACTGGACGAAGGCACTGCTGGCCAGCCCCGATGGCAAGAAGCTCTACGTCGGGGTCGGTTCCAACAGCAACGTAGCTGAAAACGGCCCGGATATCGAATACCGACGTGCGACCGTGCTCGAAGTCGATGTGCAATCGGCGGCAAGCCGCATCTATGCGTCCGGCATCCGAAACCCCACAGGACTAGGCTGGGAGCCAACGACCGGCAAGCTCTGGGCGATCGTTAATGAGCGTGACGAAATCGGCGCGGACCTGGTACCCGACTACCTCACCTCCGTCCAGGAAGGCGGGTTCTATGGCTGGCCATACAGCTACTACGGACAGCATGTGGATCAGCGCGTGCAGCCACAGCGTCCGGATCTCGTGGCCAGGGCCATCCGCCCGGACTACGCCCTGGGCTCGCACGTGGCACCGCTGGGATTGTGGTTCTATCAGGGCCGCAACCTGCCGGAGAAATACCATGGTGGGGCCTTCATAGGCCAGCATGGAAGCTGGAACCGTACCCCATTGAGCGGGTACGACGTTGTCTTTGTGCGCTTCAAGGATGGCAAGCCCGAAGGGGTGCCGGAACCGGTCGTCACCGGCTTTACATCGGCCGATCAAAAGACCTTGAAGGGCGCACCGGTGGGCCTGGCCGAAGATGCTGAAGGCGCTTTGCTCATCGCGGATGACGTGGGCAATACCATCTGGCGTGTCACGGCGCGCGGCACCGGCGCACCCGCACCGCGTTGAAACGATACCATGCGCTTTGCCAAGCCTTTCTGCGTGACTTCACGTATGGGGATTTTGGCCTTGCTTCCTCTATTTCCGAGCATAACTGCGGCCCAGGAGATGCCCACCACGACGCTTGCACCCGTCGTAGTGCAAGCGACTCGATTGGGAGCATCAATAGCTGATACACCGGCGTCTGTCGATGTGATTGACGGACGCCAGCTCCACGCGCGCCAGCCGGGTATCAATCTGTCCGAAGGACTTGTCAGCGTGCCAGGGCTGCAGCTACAGAATCGCCAGAATTACGCGCAAGACCTGCAGTTGTCGATTCGCGGCTTCGGTGCCCGCTCCAGTTTTGGCGTGCGTGGGGTACGCCTTTACGTAGATGGAATTCCTGGGACCATGCCAGACGGCCAAGGACAGACGTCCAACATCGATATTGCATCAGCGGATCGCGTGGAGGTGCTGCGCGGCCCATTCTCGGCGCTGTATGGGAACTCCTCCGGCGGCGTGGTGCAGGTATTTACCGAAGAAGGTTCAAGGCCGCCGCAATGGGTTGCCGATATATCGGCTGGCAGCTATGGAATCAGACGTTATGGATTGCGCGCCTCCGGCGCCACCGAAAGCGCTCTGGGCCTGATCGACTATAACGTGAGCGCCAGTCACTTCACCACCGAGGGATACCGGGACCACAGTGCTGCGCGCAAGAACCTCGGCAACGTAAAGCTTGGGGTGCAACTCGATGATGCGAGCCGGTTGACGATCGTCGCCAACGGCGTAGACCTGACTGCGCAGGATCCGCTGGGGCTGACCCGTTCACAGTTCGAATCAAATCCCCGGACCGCAGCCATACAGGCCAGGACTTTCAATACGCGCAAGACGGTCCAGCAAACCCAGGGTGGATTGGTCTATGAGCGGGATATCGACGCGAACCATTCACTGCGCGTCATGCTGTACTACGGCCAGCGCAGTACCGTACAGTACCAGGCGATTCCGGTGGCTGCGCAACAACCGCCCGGCAGTGCCGGCGGGATGATAGATCTCGCGCGCAGCTATGGTGGCGCGGATTTACGCTGGACGTCTCGGCTGTCAGTGGCCGATCGACCACTGACACTCATCGTTGGCCTGTCGTACGACAGTATGGTTGAGCAGAGAAAGGGATACGAAAACTATACGGGAAGCCCTGACATGCCGACATTGGGTGAGCGGGGAAACTTGCGGCGCAATGAAACCAACCGTGTCTATAACCTGGACCCGTACCTGCAGATGTCATTGCAAGCCTCTCCCCAATGGACGGTGGATGCGGGCTTGCGCTACAGCACAGTATCTTTTGATTCCAGCGACCACTATATCGTCCCAGGCAACCCGGACGACAGCGGCGGCCTGCGCTATCGCAAGGCATTGCCCATTGCTGCGCTGCGCTACACGCCGGCAAGAAACACCATGCTCTACGCATCGTATGGCCGAGGATTAGAAACCCCGACTCTCAATGAATTGTCGTACCGGCCGAATGCACAGCCAGGGATGAATTTCGGCCTCAACCCCGCCCTGAGCGACAACTTCGAGCTGGGTGCCAAGAAAGAAGTTGCCGGTGGATTGCTGACCGTAGCGATCTTTCGCAGCGATACGCAGGACGAGATCGTGCCTGCCACCAGCCTGGGCGGGCGCACATCGTATCGCAATGCCGGCCGAACACGGCGCGATGGCGTAGAGCTGGGATGGAGCGCGCAATTCGCTGGCGATGCCCGTGTCCAGTTTTCCTATTCGTGGCTCGACGCCCGCTATCGGGAATCTGTATCCGACGCCATTCGCGCAGGCCATCGGATTCCAGGCACAGCCCGTCAAGCCGCTTACGCCACGGTGGCCTGGGAGCCGAGAGAAGGCTGGCAAGCCGGCATCGAGGGCAGGTACCTTGGAAGCGTTGCCATCAATGATGCTAACTCCGACGCCGCACCTGCGTACTTCGTTGCGGCACTCAGCGCGGGCTATGTCTGGCGTACGGGGCCGTGGCAAGGGCGGGTATACGCCCGAGCAGACAATCTCTTTGACCGGCGGTATGCGGGCTCGGTCATCGTGAACGAAGGCAATGGACGGTATTTCGAGCCTGCACCTGGCCGAAACTGGAGCGCTGGCATAGGAGCTACCTACACGTTTTGAAAGGAGCAAGCCGACGTTATCAAAACGCCTTGAAGGCAAAGTTGCCATCGTTACAGATGCCACGCGGTATTGGTCGAGTCCTCACTGTTGTGTGCCAAACATTTGCGCTACAGTAACGATTTCAAACAGAAAAAAACCCAACCGATGAAGGTTGGGTTTTTGGGGATTGGTGGCGGAACACGGAACTGAACCCGCGTCCGCCTTCCAAGACGGAGAGGCAGGCATTGCTATCCTGTCCGTGGCTTGAATGATTTGGCCGTTTCAGTGGCCATCCGTCAGAATGGTTGGGGCGCTCGGATCACGGGTTCGCTACGAGAAATCGGTAGCCAGTTGCCATCCCAGTTACGCCCATTTCAGAGCGGGGTTGCGGTCCACATTGCGGTGAATGCCACACCTTATCACCGCACCACATGCGGTGATTGACTTGCACGTGCGGAGAATGTGCCCCATAATCTCCGCATGAATAGCGGTGATTACACTTATATCTGGCAGGCCAGCGATTGGCCTCACTGGCGCTTCGATCTGGCCGCATTGGCGGGTCCGATGGCGGAGGTCAGTCGTGCCCAAGGCGTTTTGCTGGGCCGATTGGCGGACGTCGGCATGGCCTTGCGTGATCAGGCCAGTTTGGCTGCGCTCACGGAGGATGTGGTCAAAACCAGCGAGATCGAGGGCGAGAGCCTCAATGTCGAATCCGTGCGTTCTTCCATCGCCCGCCGCCTTGGCGTCGACATTGGCGCGCTGGCACCGGTGGATCGCCATGTTGAAGGCGTGGTGGAAATGGTGCTTGATGCCACGGCCAATGCTGCCGCCCCTGTTACCCAGGAGCGCTTGTTCGGCTGGCATGCTGCCTTATTTCCAACGGGATACTCCGGTCTGGCAAAGATCAGCGTGGGCGCATGGCGTGATGATGCCAACGGCCCGATGCAAGTGGTGTCCGGTCCCATCGGGCGTCAGCAGGTGCATTACGAAGCACCACCGGCGGATCGGCTGGATGCCGAAACCCGCCGCTTCCTTGACTGGGTCAACGGCCCGTCAAACGATCCGCCCTTGCTCAGGGCTGGCCTCGGCCATCTGTGGTTCGTCACCTTGCACCCGTTCGATGATGGCAACGGCCGTATCGCCAGAGCCATGGGTGATTTGTTGCTGGCCCGTGCCGATGGCAGTCCTCAGCGCTTCTACAGCTTGTCTGCCCAGATTCAAAGGGAGCGCAAGGCCTATTACGAGATCCTGGAACGAACCCAGAAACGGTCGATGGATGTGACCGAGTGGCTCCTCTGGTTCCTCGAGACACTGCATCGTGCCGTCGATCAGGCCCAGCACACGCTGGACGCCGTCCTGACGAAAGCGCGGTTCTGGCAGCGCTGGGCGACCACACCCTTGAACGAGCGACAGGTGAAGCTGCTCAATCGGCTGCTGGACGGCTTCGAGGGCAAGCTCACCAGCAGCAAGTGGGCGGCTATCGCCAAGTGTTCACCAGACACAGCACTGCGTGACATTAACGACCTGCTGACGCGGGGTATGCTGCGCAAATCGGATGCGGGTGGGCGCAGTACCAGCTACGAGCTGAACGATCTGCCGGAGTAGTGGCGTTTCCTGGAATTGCCTTGGCTCGTGGGCGGAACAGCGCCTTCATGGACTCCTGCCAACTCATTCGGAAGGAGACCAAGATGGAAGTCGCTCATCTCAATCAAAAACAACTGGCCGCCCGATGGTGCATCAGCGAGGCCACCCTGGAACGCTGGCGCAGCGCGGGGATCGGACCCAAGTTCCTGAAGCTCTGCGGGCGGGTGCTCTATCGGCAGGCCGATATCGAGGCATACGAGGAGTCGTGCCTGCAGGTATCGACCACCCAGCTTGATGTCGCCCATGCCAAATCCAACTGAAGTCATCAGTCACTGGATCGACATGCAGCCGGAGGGTGCCTTGATCAGGACTCTGGATCTGGAACACTTGGTCGATCGCCATCAGGCGTCGCGGGCGCGGGTGAACAGGCGAGCCCGCACCGAAGCAGCCGTGTTGCGCTGGTTCATGACAGACTTTCCATGTAAGAACCTGTTTACGATCTTTTGAGTAGTAGTGCCAGGAAAGCCAGATGAATGAACTGCAGACTGGTGTTGAGCTTACGCTCGCAGTTTTTCCATAATCTTCTGCTCTTCTCCAGCCAGGCGAAACTACACT
>WBZO01000570.1_pt1 | contig 73421 bp, 68 predicted proteins | sample 5204261 | NCBI WGS metagenome assembly WBZO01 (sample SAMN12412400, study PRJNA552823) | activated sludge metagenome | isolation source: activated sludge from anammox sidestream of wastewater treatment plant... | place: USA: North Carolina | collected 2017-09
CCCCCGAAGCCGTTCTGGCGATCGGGCACGTTCCACATCTTCGTCGCGCTCGCCCTCGGCGTGCTCGTCGGCGGCCTCTGCCCCGAGAACGAGCATCCGTGGCTCTTCCACCTGTTCCAGCTCTTCTCGAAGGGCTTCATCGCGCTCATCAAGGGGATCATCGTCCCGATCCTCGTCTCGACGATCATCGTCGGCATCGCGCAGACCGGAGACCTCAAGGCCGTCGGTCGCATGGGGGGCAAGGCGCTCCTCTACTTCGAGATCGTCACCACGATCGCCCTCTTCCTCGGGCTCGGCATCGCCAACTGGCTCCGGCCCGGCGAGGGCCTGCCGCTCGCGCACGATCCGCACCTCGCGCTCGCGAAGCCGAAGACCGGCTGGGAGATCGCGCTCCACGCGCTGCCCTCGAACGTGATCAAGCACGCGGCCGAGGCGGACATCCTCCCGGTCGTCGTCTTCTCCGCGCTGTTCGGCATCGCGCTGATCCGCGTGGGCGCGAAGGAGGGCCAGCCGGGCAGGCCGGTGCTCGCGTTCTTCGAGGGCACCGCGCAGGTCATGTTCAAGTACACGGACATGATCATGCGCCTCACGCCGCTCGGCGTGTTCGGCGCGATGGCGTCGAACGTGAGCCACATGGCCTCGGGCGCGCCCGACGGCACGGAGGGCTGGCCGGCGGTCTTCTCGTTGCTCAGGCACTACGCCACGCTCGTCGGGAGCCTCTACCTCGCGCTCTTCGGGCTGCTGCTCCTCGTGTTCATCCCGGTGATGCTGGTCACGCGCATCCCCGTCCGCGGCTTCTTCCGCATGATCCGCGAGCCGGCGACCATCGCGTTCTCGACGGCGTCGAGCGAGGCGGCGCTGCCGCGGCTGCTCGAGAACGTGGAGAGGTTTGGCGTCCCGCGGCGCGTCGCGAGCTTCGTCATCCCCACGGGCTACTCGTTCAACCTCGACGGCTCGACCCTCTATCTCGTGCTCGCGTCGATGACGATCGCGCAGGCGGCGGGCATCCACATGAGCTTCGGCGCGCAGCTCGCGATGGTGTTCACCTTCATGCTCACGTCGAAGGGCGTCGCAGGGGTGCCGCGGGCCACGCTCGTGATCATCGCGGGGACGTGTCACGCCTTCGGCCTGCCGGGGGAGGCGGGCGTGGCGATGATCCTCGCGGTCGACGAGATCATGGACATGGCGCGCTCGGCGCTGAACCTCACGGGCAACGGCCTCGCCGCGTGCGTGATCGCGCGCTGGGAGGGGAGCTTCCGCGAGGAGACGCCGCAGGCCGAGGCCTGAGGATCGCAGCGGCAAGACGAGGCGTTGCCCGCGGCGAGCGAGCGCTTACCGTGCTCTCATGGCGTTCCCCATCCAGCTCCGCTCACGCGCGGACGTCCCCGCCGTCGTCGAGGGCTACGCGTCGCGTACGTTCGCTTCGAGGCTCGCGAAGTTCGCCGAGCACATCCTACGCGCGTCGATCAACTTCGAGGACGAAGCCGGGCCACGCGGCATGGAGAAGGTCTGCCGCGTGAAGATCATGCTCAAGGATCAGGAGCCGATCCTCTTCGAGGTGCGCGCGAGCGCGCTGCGCGAGGCGCTGGAGCGCGCGGTAGACGGCGCCGAGCGTGCGGTTCGCCGAGCGGTCGAGCGCGTCCAGGAGCTGGGCGTTGCTCGTCCTCGCGCGAAGGGGCGGTCGACCGTGAAGAAGGCCGCGAGGAAGCCCGCGGCGCGGAAGAAGACGGCCGCACCGGGGAAGAGAGCGCCGGCGAAGCCGCGCCCCGCACGCAAGCCGGCGCGCAAGAGCGCGACTGTCTCCAAGCCGAAGACGAAGCCGACGCGCCGCACGACGCGCGCCGTCCGTGCGCCGAAGGCCCGTGCCCAGCCGGCACGTACGGGCGGCGCCGGCGAGCGTCGATGAGCTCGCCGTGACGCGGCCGAACGGCGATCGCTGCGCGAGCGCGGGCGCGCACGTCGTGGCTTGCGAGGGGCGGACGAGCGCTTAGGGTGTCCTCATGGCGATCACGATCCACGTCCGTTCGCGCATGAAGGTCCCGACGGTCGTGGAGGACTACGCGTCGCGGACCATCGCCTCGAAGCTCGACAAGTTCGCGTCGCACGCGCGCCGGGCGACCGTGCGCTTCGAGGATGTCAACGGCCCTCGCGGCGGCAAGGACACCGTCTGCCGCATCAAGGTCATGCTCGACGAGATGGAGCCGGTCGTGTTCGAGCAGCGCGCGCATGTGGCGCGGGAGGCCTTCGATCTGGCGGCCGACGGCGTCGAGCGGGCGGTGCGCCGCGCGGTCGAGCGCGAGCAGGCGCGTGGCAATCGTCGCGGGGTGAAGGCGGGGGCGCGCGCGAAGGCGAGCGCGAAGACGATGGCGAAGAAGAGCGCCGCGCGGAGGAAGCCGATCGCGAATCCGCCGCCCGAGGGCGGGAGCCTCATCGGGCGCCGCGTCGGTCGGAGGAAGGACAACCTCTTGGCAGCGGCGGACCGTCCGGAGAAGCGCCGTCGCGACGCCTACGCGGACACGTCCGCGCCGGGCACGAGCGCGACCGATCGCCGGGCGGGCGGCGGATCGACCGCCCGCCGGAACGCGAAGCCGAGCTCCGCGGGCGAGAGCTACGCGCTCGAGGACTCGGCGAGGGCGCGTCCCTCGCGCAAGTCGACCCGCAAGAGCGCGAACCGCATCAAGCCCGACAGCCAGCTCGCGCGTCGCGCGAAGCGCGCGGCTCGCTCGCCGAAGGCGCGCGCGCAGAGGGCCCGTGCACGCACGACGAAGGCCCGCGGCGCCGGGTAGCCTCGCTGGGCTCGCCGCGATCCAGGCTCTCGTGTAGGTGCGCGCCGATCCGCGAGGAAAGCGGTCCCTCGTGCGAGGGCACGTCGATTGCTCGTGCACGCGGCATGCGGAACCTTGCCTTGGCGGCGCTGCTCCTCCTCGGATGCTCGAGCGCGCCGTCCGCCGGACCGAACGACGACGACGGATCGAGCGGGAGCACGCCCCGCGCGCCCGATCCCAAGGACGCCGGCTACGACTCGCAGCCCTCCCTCGACTCCGGCCTCGGCGTGCTCTCGTTCTCGCCCGAGCAGGCGTACTCCGGGTTCGACGGCGTGCACACGTACAAGGTGCCGGTCGCGGTCTACGACGCGGCCGACGACCTGAAGGTCACCGCGACGGACCCGAGCTCCGTGGCGATCGCGCCGGTGAAGCTCGCCCAGCCGACGCGCCCCGACGGCACGCACGACAACGGCCGCTACTTCATGATCACCGTGAAGAAGGCGGGCACGATCACGCTGGTCGCCGAGTCGCAGGGGAAGAAGGCAGAGGCGTCGATCACCGCCGCGCAGTACACGCCGTCGCGGTGGAGCGGAGGGGAGGCCCGCTACACGAGCGCGGGCTCGAACGGCGACCCGCCCTGCACGCAGTGCCACGCGGGCAGCGCGGGCATCGACCACTCGCCGGCGTCGATGGCGTCGGCGACCGATCAGGCGCTGGGGACGGTGATCACGACGGGCATCTCCACCGCGGGCTTCCCGATCAAGGAAGACACCAAGGGCCACCGCTGGGAGGTGACCGACGACGAGCGCGACGGCCTGGTCACCTACCTCCGCGGCCTCGAGCCGCGTGGGTTCCAGTGAGCTAGCTCCGGCGTCGGCGGCAAAATCGTCGCTTGCGCAGCGGGCGGGCATCGAGTCAGATCCCGGCCGCCATGCAGAAGAAGACGATCCGTCGTACCGCCGTCATCGGGGCAGGTGTCATGGGCAGCGGCATCGCCGCCCACTTCGCCAACGCTGGGCTCGAGGTGCTCCTCCTCGACATCGTTCCGCCGGCCTCCACGGGGCTGAAGGACCGGAACGCGTTCGCGAGCGGCGGCCTCGAGAAGGCGCTCAAGGCGCGCCCCGCCGCGTTCTTCCACAAGGACAACGCGCGCCTCGTCAAGACGGGCAACGTCGAGGACGACCTCGACAAGCTGAAGGACGTCGACCTCGTCGTCGAGGCGGTCATCGAGAAGCTCGACGCGAAGATCTCGCTCTTCGAGAAGCTCGAGAAGGTCGTCCCCGAGCACTGCATCGTGGCCTCGAACACCTCGGGCCTGCGCATCGCGGAGATGATGAAGGGCCGGAGCGAGTCGTTCCGGAAGCGCTTCCTCGTCCTGCACTTCTTCAACCCCGTCCGTTACATGAAGCTCCTCGAGATCGTCGCGGGGCCCGACACGGACAAGGGCATCCTCGAACACTGCGTGCGCTTCGCCGAGGACACGCTCGGCAAGGGCGTCGTGTTCGGCAAGGACACGCCGAACTTCGTCGGAAACCGCATCGGCGCGCACGCGATGATGGCGACCATCCACCAGATGCTCGCCGACGGCCTCACGCCCGAGGACGTCGACAACATCACCGGCACGCCGATGGCGCACCCGAAGAGCGCGAGCTTCCGCACCGCGGACCTCGTCGGCCTCGACACCTTCGCGCACGTCGCCGACAACTGCTACTCGTCGCTCACCAGCGACGAGGACCGCGAGGTCTTCAAGGTCCCCGATTACATCCGCAAGATGGTCGAGAAGAAGCTCCTCGGCGACAAGACCAAGGGAGGCTTCTTCAAGCGGGGCGCGGACAAGCAGATCCAGACGCTCGACCCCAAGACGCTCGAGTACCGGCCGAAGGGCGGCGACGACGCGATCAAGGCGGCGACCAAGGCGCTCGCGAAGGTCGAGGACCCGCGCGAGCGCGTGAAGAAGCTCGTCGCGGATCAGGGCAAGGCCGGCGACTTCGCGCGCAAGGTCCTCTACCGCTCGCTCGCATACTCCGCGCGCCGCATCGGCGAGATCGCCGACTCGGTCGTCGCCGTCGATGACGCGATGAAGTGGGGCTACAACTGGGAGCTCGGGCCGTTCGAGGTCTGGGACGCGCTCGGGTTCGCCGAGACCGCCTCTGCCATCGAGAAGGCTGGCCACAAGCTGCCCGACTCGATCCACGCGATGAAGAAGAGCGGGGCCACGGCGTTCTACAAGGACGGCCAGATCTTCGATCTGCTCGCCGGCAAGTACGTGAAGCAGAAGGAGGACCCGCGCTACCTCACGCTCCCGCAGCTGCGGAAGGGCGACAAGCCGGTGCTCAAGAACGACGGCGCGGAGGCCTGGGACCTCGGCGACGGCGTGCTCGGCCTCACGTTCAAGTCGAAGGCGAACAGCATCGACCCCGACGTCATCTCCATGCTCGGCCAGGCCGCCGAGAAGGCCGAGCAGGACTTCCGCGCGCTGGTCGTCGCCAACCAGGGCGATCACTTCTGCGTCGGCGCGAACCTGCTGCTCGTCGTGATGGCCGCGAGCCAGCAGCAGTGGGACCAGATCCGCGACATGGTGAAGGGCTACCAGTACGCGACGCAGCGCCTGAAGTACGCGCGCGTGCCGGTCGTCGCCGCGCCTTACGGCATGACCCTCGGCGGCGGCCTCGAGCTCTGCTACGGCGCGGGCCACGTGCAAGCGGCGGCGGAGACGTACTCCGGCCTCGTCGAGGTCGGCGTCGGCCTCATCCCGGGCGGCGCGGGCACGATGAACATGCTCTGGCGCGCGCTCGAGAGCGTCCCCGAGGGCACGAACGCGAACACGTACGAGTACGTGACGCAGGTCTTCAAGAACATCGCCCTCGCGAAGGTCGCGACGAGCGCGGAGGAAGGCAAGGCGCTCGGGTACTTCAAGCGCGAGGACGGCGTGTCGTTCGACCGCGCGCGCCAGGTGGTCGACGCGAAGAAGCGTGCCATCGGCCTCGCCGAGAGCGGCTACCACCCGCCGATCCCGCGCGCGTACCGCCTGCCGGGCGAGAGCGGCATCGCCACCCTCGGCATGATGGTCGACACGCTCGTGGCCGGCGGCTACGCCTCCGAGCACGACGCGAAGATCGCGCGCAAGCTCGCCGTCGTCCTCTGCGGCGGCGTCGGCGGGGCCTCGCGGGAGGTCACCGAGGACGAGATGCTCGAGCTCGAGCGCGAGGCGTTCCTCTCGCTCTGCGGCGAGGCGAAGTCCCAGGAGCGCATGCAGTACATGCTGATGAACAACAAGCCGCTCCGGAACTGACGAGCCCAAGACACGGAACCAGAGACGCGCCCAGAGCTGCGGCATGTTGCGCCGAATGGCGCACGGGCCGTAGTCTGGGAACAATGCGAAAAATCGCCCTTGTTGCGCTCCTGGCCATTCCATCCCTCGCGTGTGAGCTGATCTCCAGCGTCGATCGGTCGAAGATCGAGAGCCCCGACGGCGACGCCGGCGGCGGCGGCGGAGGAGGGGCCAGCTGCGGTGACGGCAAGATCGATCCCGGCGAAGACTGCGACGACGGGGCGAACAACGGGACGACCGCGTGCGGCTGCGCGGCGAGCTGTCACTTCGCCGCGCAGGGCACGGCATGCAACGACGACAACGTCTGCAACGGAGCCGAGGTCTGCGACGGAAAGGGGCAATGCGCGGCGCCCGGTCCGCTCGACTGCGACGACAAGAAGTCGGACACGATGGACTTCTGCGTCGCGGCCAAGGGCTGCGGGCACCTGAGCTTCTCCCAGACGGACCCGACGCCGGTCCGCGGGAACCCCATCGGAGGCACCGAGTACCTCGACGCATGCCCCCCGGGGCGCGTGCTCGTCGGCTTCAACGCCGAGCTCGGGGCGTCCTTCGACAAGATCCAGGCGGTGTGCGGCGTCGTCGCCATCAGCGCGACGGCCGCCGTCACGATCGGCGCGAGCGAGACCCCCTTCCCCTTTCGCGGCACGAACGCGAACACGGCCGGGAGCTCCATGTGCCCCCCCAACCAGTTCGTGGTCGGCTTCGTGGGCCGTGCGGGCGCGCTCGTCGATCAGCTCAGCCTGCGCTGCGCGCCGGTCACGGTCGCCACAGGCGACGGCGGCGCCTACTCCGCGGCCCTCGGCGCGATCACGGCGCAGGCGCCCGTGGGCGGGACGGGCGGAGAGCCCTTCGCCGACACGGACTGCCCTGCGGGCTCCGTCGCCGTCGGCGCGCACATCCAGGCGGGCGGCTCCGTCGACGGGTTCGGGCTCCTGTGCGGCAGCCCGACGGTGAACTGAGGACGGACCGCGGAAGGGTAGTACCCTACCGGGCGTGATCCCTGGATTCCGCGATCGATCGGGCCACGTGCTCGGGGGGCGATACCAGCTCCTCGGCCTGCTCGGTCGCGGCGGACAGAGCACCGTCTACCGCGCGCGCGATCTCAAGGACGGCGATGAGGTCGCGATCAAGGTGCTCATGCCGAACACCGATCCGGCGTCGGTCGAGCGCATGTACCGCGAGGCCTGGGCGATGTCCTCGCTCCAGGGGACCGCCGCGGTGCGCGTGCTCCACCAGGTGCGCGATCCGGACGGGACCTTCGCGCTCGTGATGGAGCTCCTTCGCGGCTGCGACCTGCTCGACTGGCTCGAGGCGCGCGAAGCGCGTGGTGAACGCGCCTCGGTGAGCAGCCTGCGCGCGATCGCGGAGCCGCTCGTCGAGACCCTCGAGGTCGCGCACGCGAACGGCATCGTGCATCGGGACATCAAGCCGCCGAACGTTTGGATCATCGACGAGGCGGCCGGCGGCGGCATCCGGCTCCTCGACTTCGGCTTCGCGAAGCTCGTTCGCTCGGTGCCGATCACCGGCGCCGACGACGTGGCGGGGACGCCGACGTTCATCGCGCCGGAGCTGTTCATGGAGGGGGCAGGGAAGGCGGATGCGCGCGCGGACGTGTACTCGCTCGCCGTGCTCTTCTATCGCGTGCTCGCGGGATGCGTGCCCTTCGAGGGCGAGTCGCTGCTCGAGCTGCTCCACATGGTGACGTCCGGTCCGCGCCCGAGCTTGCATGCCGTGCGCCCCGATCTGCCGCCCGCCGTCGACGAGTGGGTCGCGCAGGCGCTCGCCGCCGACCGCGATCTGCGCTTCGAGCGCGTGCGTGGGATGTGGAACGCGCTCTTGGGGTGCCTCACATCCGCATGAGCAGCGAGATCGTCGCGATGCTGATCGCGAGACCGAGCACGAGGATCGCGCCGATCACGGCGATGAACGGGCCGTTCTTCCGGAGTGTGTCGACTGCGCCCATGATGGCGACCTCCGGGTCACAACGTGCGGCGCGGAGGCGGGCGCGTCGAGCCGAGCCTCAACGATCGTCGGCGAGCATCCGGTCGAGCTCCACCTTGCTCGAGATGCCGAGCTTCTCGTAGATGTTGCCGAGGTGGCGGCGGACCGTGTTCGGCGCGATCCCGAGGCGCACGCCGATCTCGCGGTAGGTCTCGCCGAGCGAGAACGCGCCGGCGATCTCGCGCTCGCGCGGCGTGAGCCGATCGGCGAGCACGGCACGGCGGACGTGCACCAGGCGGAAGCCGTCGCCGGCGTCCGCGCGCACGACGATCTTGTCGCGCACGATCTTGGTGGACTCCGAAGCGCGGATCGCGGCGGCGAGACCGGCCGGCAGCTCCGGGCCGGTCCAGCCCTGCCACTCGAGGCGGAGCAGCTCCACGAGCCCCGGATCGGCCTCGAGCACGAGCCCTTCGTCGTTGACGATGGCCGCGGACTGGCCGTGCACGTCGCCGACGCGCGTGACCTTGCGGAGCTGCGTGACGCGCGCCTGGCGGACGGCGGCGAAGACGTGCGGAACGACGATCTCGATCGCCTGGCGCTCGGCCTCGGAGAACGGGTGGCTTTCGTCCTCCCGGTAGAACGAGATCACACCGTAGAGGCCGGCGTACTTCTGGATGCTCGACGTGCAGAGCACGTGGGCGATGCCCCAGCGCTTCGAGTGCTCGCGCACCTCGTCGTGGCCTTCGAAGATCGGCCCGTCGACCGCGAAGTTCCCGGTCTCTCCCGGGTGCGTGAGCGCGTAGACGGCGATGTGGTCCTGGTGCTTGATCGGCTCCCAGCTCTCCATGAACGCCCACGGCTTCTCGTAGAGGAAGATGTCGTGGCCGTGCGGGACCCCGTTCCGGATGGTGCCCGCGCCTATGAGGCCGGAGTCGAAAGGCACGAGCTCAGCCGTTCGGACGAAGGCGTACTTCTGGAACTCGCGGTACCCGAGCTCGTTCGCGCGCTCGTGGAGATCGAGGAGCAGCTGCGAGATCTGGAGGGTCGACGGCGTCGTCGACGGTGCTGCGGACATCTTCTCGAACGGAGCACTTTACCCGACCGCTCGTTCACGGATGGCGCAAATGCGTCATGTCGCGATCGAGGCGCGATCCGTATCGATCATGTTCGATGAAGCTCCATTCGATCTTCGCGCTCTTCGGAGCCACTTCCGTCGCCATCCTTGCTGCCTGCACCACCACCAGCACGTCCGAGCCCGCGCCCGCACCGGGCGTCGACGCCGGCGTCACCCCGTCCGGAGCGTGTCCCACCTCGACCACCGGACCGACCATCCACGAGGGCGATCTCGCGGCCGACGAGACCTGGACCGCGGAGGCGAGCCCGCACATCGTGCGCGGCGACGTCCACGTCCGCGAAGGCCGGAAGCTCACCATCGCGCCCTGCGCCGTCGTCCAGCTCGAGAGCGCGTCGAACCTCGACGTCGCGTTCCCGCTGACGCCGGGCCAGGGCTCGCTCGTCGCCGAGGGCACGGCGGACAAGCCGATCCGCTTCCAGGGCAAGGACGGCGCGCGCTGGGGCCACATCAACGTCGTCGCGCCCGGCACCGCGCGCTTCGCCCACGTCACGTTCGAGGACGGCGGCGGCGGCGAGACGAGGGGGCACGAGACGATCTACGCGACCGGCGACGGCAGCTTCGGGCGCAAGCCGCTGCTCTTCGTGGACCACGTCACCATCAAGGGCTCGCGCGGCGCAGGCATCCGCCTCGACACTGGCGCGGCCTTCGCGCCCGGCTCGAAGGACCTCACGATCACCGGCTCGGGCGCAAACAACGATTTTCACCCGTACCCGCTCGACGTCGGCCAGGCGGCGGTCGACACGATCCCGACCGGCACGTACACGGGCAACGCGAAGGACGAGATCCTGATCATGCCGGAGACCGTCGACGGCGCGGGCGGCTTCCAGCAGGACACCACGATGTACGACCGAGGCGTGCCCTATCACGTGAGCAACGCCGCCGATCACGACGACCTGATGATCGGCACCGGATCGAAGGACGCGATCCTCACGGTCGAGCCGGGCGTGACGATCAAGTTCGAGAAGACGGCCGCCCTCCTCATCGAGTCGCACGGCGCAGGCACGTCGTCGATCGTCGCGCGGGGCACGAAGGAGAAGCCCATCGTCTTCACCTCTGCGTCGGCCACCCCGGCCCCCGGCGACTGGCGCGGCTTCTACTTCAACGGCCCGATCGCCCCGAAGAACGCGCTCGAGCACGTGCGCATCGAGTACACCGGCGCGGACTGCTCGTGCAGCATGGTCACCTGCAGCGCGGGCGTGGCCGAGTACGAAGGCGCCATCATCTTCGGCGAGGAGCCGAAGGCGATGTTCATGAAGGACTCGGTCATCGCGCACGGCTCCGGCCACGGTGTCGTGCAGGGCTACACGGGCCTCAACCTCGACTGGAAGGGGGCCGGCAACGCGTTCGAGGACATCGCCATGTGCCCGGTCACGCTGGCGCGCAATCCGGACACCTCGTGCCCGGACCCGATGCCGCCCTGCAAGTGATCGATCGTCAGAAGGTCCCGAGGGCGCCCACGCCGGCGCCCATCGGGACGACCCGCACCTTCGCGTGCGTGCGGTGGCGGGGCTCTTCGATGAACAGCGAGGTGATCATCAGGCCGATGCCCGCGGCCTGCAGGACGCCGCTCGCGATGAGCCCCCAGTCGTTCACGTCCTCGTAGAAGCCGCAGTCGCCGAGCCCGCAGTGGCGCTCCGCCAGCGCGATCCAGGGCCCGGCGACGGGGACGATGAGGTTCCGGTCCGCATCCTCGCTGAGGGTGGCGCCGACGACGACCGACGCGGCGTACGTCCCGACGAAGATCGCCCCGCCGGTGATGAGCAGCGTGCGATGTGGCCTCGCGCGCGTTTCTGCCCCGTACTCGGCGGCCGTGACCGTCGTCGTGCCGACGGCCGGGCGCGTCGGCTCGATCCGTCCTTTGTCGACCAGCCTCTGCTCCGTCGGCGGCGAATAGATCATGCCGCGGTTCGTGATGCGGTTCCTCTCGGCGATCGTCGACCCCGGGGCGAGACCGCTCGAGCTCTCGGGGGAGGGGTTCTGCGCGTGCGGATCGAACGTCTCGTCGAGGCCCTGGGCGCTCGCGTTCGACGCGCAGGCGAGGATGAGGGCGGCTGCCGCGGGTGCGAGGAACCTCATGCCCGAGATCGAGCAACCGGTGTGCCTCGCCGCTCGATCGACTATGCTGCTTCGCCATGAAGGACATCGTCATCCTCGATGCGGTTCGCAGCGCGGTCGGTCGTGCGCACAAGGGTTCGCTCGCGATGAAGCGTCCCGACGAGATGGCCGGCGAGGTCATCCGTGGGCTGCTCGCGCGCGTGCCGCAGGTGAAGGCCGCCGACGTGGAAGACCTCGTCCTCGGCTGCGCCATGCCGGAGGGCGAGCAGGGGCTCAACGTGGCGCGTGTCGTCGAGCTCCTCGGCGGGCTCTCGATCGACGCGAGCGCGCAGACCATCAACCGCTTCTGCTCGAGCGGCCTCCAGGCGATCGCCACCGCCGCGGGCGCCATCGCGTTCGGCTCGAACGACCTCGTCATCGCGGGCGGCGTCGAGTCGATGAGCATGGTGCCGATGACCGGCAACAAGCTCTCCGTCTCGCCGGAGGCGATGGAGAAGTGCCCCGGCGTCTACACGCCGATGGGCATCACCGCCGAGAACGTCGCCAAGCAGTTCAAGGTCTCGCGCGAGGAGCAGGACAAGTTCGCGCTCTCGAGCCAGAAGAAGGCCTCCGCCGCGATCGAGAAGAAGGTCTTCGAGAAGGAGATCGTCCCGCTCACCGCGATCAAGTACGTGAACGGCGAGAAGAAGACCTTCGAGTTCAAGGTCGACGAGCTCCCGCGTCCGGACACGACCGCCGAGGGCCTCGCGTCGCTCAAGCCGGCCTTCTCGCAGACCGGCTCGGTCACGGCGGGCAACAGCTCGCCGCTCTCGGACGGCGCCGCCGCCGCGCTCGTCACCAGCGCCGAGCACGCCAAGGCGATCGGCGCGAAGCCGCTCGCCTACTTCCGCGCGTACGCGACCGTGGGCGTCGACCCCAACATCATGGGCATCGGCCCGGTCCCGGCGATCAAGAAGCTCCTCGCGAAGACGGGCATGAAGATCGATCAGATCGATCTCTTCGAGATCAACGAGGCGTTCGCGAGCCAGTGCGTGTACGTGCAGCGCGAGCTCCAGATCCCGGACGACAAGCTCAACGTGAACGGCGGCGCGATCGCGCTCGGCCACCCGCTCGGCTGCACCGGCGCGAAGCTGTCCTCGCAGCTGATCTACGAGCTCGGCCGCCGCAAGAAGAAGTGGGGCATCGTCTCGATGTGCATCGGCGGCGGCCAGGGCGCAGCCGGTCTGTTCGAGATGATCTGAGTCGGTGGCTTCGCGGTAACCTGCGGTGATGTGGCGCCGCATCTTCTTCGCCGTCAGCTGCGCCTCCGCGGCCGCGAGCGCATGCGGGTCGTTCGGCTCGGACGCGCCTGCGGCCCGTGACGGCGCCGATGCCGCGGTCGTGGGCTCGGACGCGGCCGGCGGCAACGGCGACGGGAGCTCGGCGACGGACGCGAGCGCGCCAGGTCGTTGCAACACCGAGAAGCCGTTCACCGAGGTCGCGCCCGTGCTGGGCCCCGACAAGAAGCCCATCGGCGCGCCGGCGAGCGCGTTCTCGCCGACGCTCACAGCCGACGAGTCCACGCTGATCTTCATGATGGCCGCGCCGGACGCGGGCTCGATGCTCGTCCGCGCGACGCGGGCCGGCGCCGACTTCGGCGCGCCCGAGCCGATTCCGTCGATCCCGACGAAGGGACGCGACACGTATCCGACGTTGAGCATGGACGGGACGCTCCTCGTGTTCGCGTCGGATCGCAAGGCCCCGGGCACGCTCGCGCCGCTCTTGCTCCACGCTGCGCCGCGCTTCGCCGACGGCGGGTTCGGCGAGCCGTTCTTGCTCGAGGAGCTCGCGGCAGGCGCATCGAGCGACTCGACGCCGTTCCTCTCTGCGGATGCCAAGGAGCTCCATTTCTCGAGGATCGGCACCTCCCCTGACATCCATCGCGCCACGCGGCGGCCCGACGGCGGGTTCGGCGACCCGAAGCCCGTCGACGCCGTCAACACGCTCGGTGAGGAGTACTCGCCCGTGCTCAGCGCCGATGGCCTGACGCTGTATTTCTCCTCCGATCGCAACTACACGAAGCTCTCGACGATCTTCGTCGCGCGCCGGAAGGCTCCGAGCGATCCGTTCCAGCTTCCGGTCGTCGTCGCGGAGCTCGACAACGGTCTCGTCCGCAACCCGGCCTGGCTGTCGCCCGACAACTGCCGTCTGTACTTCCAGAGCGTCGTGGGCGACGGGCGCTACGGCATCTACGTCGCCTCGCGACACCCCTGAGGGATCGTTCGTCAGTGCGGGCGGCGCTTCGGGCGCGCCTCGCCGAACGCCTTGCGCGCGTGTGCGGGCGGAGGCGCCGGGCGGTTCGGGCGCGCAGGCGGCGGGCCGTCGTTGTAGCGACGGATCATCACGCGCGGGTCGCGCGGATCGACGTCCTTCGTCGCGCGCTCGAACGCCTCGGCGACGACCGACGACACCTCGACGATCGAATAGGTCGGCCCGACCTTGATCGCGCCGATCGCGCGCCCGTCGATGCCGCCGCGACGGCAGAGCATCGCGACGAGCCGGCGTGCATCGGCGCCGTGCGCGCGTCCCCACGAGATGCGGAACGGGACGAAGCCGCCGGGGCCGCCCGTGCGCTCGGCCTCGCTGCGCGGTGCTCGCTCCGGGCGCTCGCGATGCGGACGCTCCGCGCGGGGACGCGGAGGCTCGATGGCCGAGATCTCGCGCGGCTCGACCCCGCCGCGCCGCGTGCGTGCGACGAGGCGTGCGATCACGCGGACCGGATCGGCCGTGTCGGCGAGGCGCGCCGCGAGGGCGAGATCGCGCTCGTCGGGCGCGGCCGCGTCGTCGGCATCGTCGGCGGTCAGCGCCGCGTGGAGGTGCTCGTCGCGAGCGTTCTTGATGTCGTCGGCCGACGGCACGCCCTCGAAGCGGTAACGGACGCGCGCTCGCTCGAGCAGGCGCTGCGTCTTGGCGAGCTCGGCGGGCCGGACGAGGACCGAGCTCGTGCCCTTCTTGCCCGCGCGTCCGGTGCGCCCGCTGCGATGCGTGTAGGCGTCCGGATCGCCCGGGGGCTCGGCGTGGATGACGCGCGCGACGTCCTGGACGTCGATGCCGCGCGCGGCGACGTCGGTCGCGACGAGCGCGTCGAGCCGGCCGTTCTTGAACGCACCCAGCGCGCGGTTGCGCTCGGCCTGCTCCATCTCGCCGGACAGCATGCCGATCATGAAGCCGGCCTCGCCGAGGTGATCGGCGATCTCGGCGACGTCCGCACGCGTGCGCGCGAAGATGAGCGTCTGCGCTCCGGGGCTCGCGAGCAGGAGGTTCACGATCGCGTGGAGGCGCTGGTTCGGCTGCACGAGGTGGATGACGTGCTCGATGTCGAGGTTCGCCGTTCCGAGCGGCGTGCCCTCGACGATCGCGGGATCCTGCTGGACGCTGTCGGCGAGGCGCTTCACCTCGCGCGGGAACGTCGCCGAGACGAGGTGCGTGCGGCGGCTCTCGGGGGTCGCGGCCATGATGGCCTCGATCTCCTCGCGGAAGCCCATGTCGAGCATGCGATCGGCCTCGTCGAGGACGACGGCGCCCACGCGCGAGGGGTCGATCGACTTGCGCTCGAGGTGATCGCGGAGACGGCCCGGCGTGCCTACGACGACCGTCGGCTGAGCCTTCAGCGCGCGGAGCTCGTCGCGGTAGCTCGTCCCTCCGGTGACCGCGACGACACGCGCGCGCACCGGCTTGTAGAGCCAGCCGAGCTCTTCCTCGACCTGTCGGGCGAGCTCGCGCACGGGCGCGATGACGATGACGCGAGGCCGCGCCGCGCGGCGATCCGGCCGCTCGTCCTCCTCTTCCTCCTCCTCGGAGCCCGAGACGAGCTCGCGCAGGGCGAGACCGATCGCGACCGTCTTGCCCGAGCCCGTCTGCGAGCTGATGCGCAGATCGCGGCCGGCGAGCGCCGGATCGAGCACGGCCTCCTGGACGGGGGTGAGCTGTTCGAATCCCTTGGCCTCGAGCGCCGTCGCGAGAGGCCCGAGCGTCGCGGCGTAGTCGCCCTTCAGCATTGCGAGCGCTCTCTAGCACGTAAAGGGCCCTTCAGGGGCACTCGCTACCGAGCGGCGGATCCGGATTGCAGTAGATGAAGCCTCCGCCGGTCGTCTGGGTGAGCAGCACGACGGTGTCCGCCCGCAGCGAGGCATCGATCGTGGGGAGCACGCGCGCGACCGCGTCGCTCGCCGCCTTGTTCGCGGTGAAGACGTGGAGGATCTGCTTCACCCACTTGTCCGCGGGCTTCACGCGCCCGCTCGAGACGACGATGCCCTCGAGCTTCTTCTCGAGCAAAGCCTTCACGTCGCTGTCCGGATACGACTGGTTCGACGGCTTGTAGGCGCGCGTGACGCTCACGCCGACCTTCTTGCCGTCGATCGACACGAGGATGTCGGTGATCGACGCCGGGCCGCCGTCCGCCGGGTAGTACCCGATCTGCGTCTCGGTCTTGAGGAGCGAAGCGCCCTCGCACGCGTGCAGGACCTCGAAGCTCATGACCTCCGACTCGACCGAGCTGCCGCCGGCGTTGGGCGTGTCGTAGATCGTGTCGCCGCCGTCCGAGAGGCTCGCCTTGTCGTAGGTGTCGCCCGCGACGAAGACGAGCTGGTTCTTCTCGAAGCCCGGGCTCGGAGTCGTCAGGAGCGTCTTCACGATGCCGCACGATCCGGTGAGCGTCCCGAGGATCTCCCCCGGCGCGCCGCTCTCCTGCGAGGACCCGTCCTTGCCCGTTCCGCCGTCCTTGGTCGACGATCCGCCGTCGGGGTCGACCGGATCGACCTCGTCGCCGGGATCGACGCTCGACGAGGGGGCCGGGGAGCCGCTGCTCGAGGAAGCCGGATCGGACGAGCACGCTGCCGCGGCGGTCGCCGACAGCAACAAGAAGAGGAGAGTGGCCCGCATCCCGTCGGCGTGGTCTAGCACGCCTTCCTCCGCGCGCTACTCGTGTAGGATCGCCGTCGTTCCGTGCGACCTCTCGACGTCGGCATCATCGGCTGTGGCACCGCGGGGAGCGCGGCGGCGATCTTCCTCGCCCGCGCCGGCCATCGCGTCACCGTCTACGAGCGGGTGCCCAGCCCCGGCCCGGTCGGCGCCGGTATCACCATCCAGCCGACGGGGCTCACGGTGCTCCACCGGCTCGGGCTCTACGACCACGTCGTGGCGCGCGGCGCACGCATCGATCGCCTGCTCTGCGAGACGCCGGCCAAGAGATCGATCGTCGATCTCACGTACGCGTCGATCGGCGAGCACCTCTTCGGCGTCGGGCTGCACCGCGGCGTGCTCTTCGAGGCGCTCTACGGCGCGGTGAAGCGCGAGACGTCGATCACGGTGCGCACCGGCGTCGAGGTCGTCGACCTCGCGCGCGCCCGGCGCCCCGGTCGCTGGAGCTGGTTCGTCGACGCCGGCCGCGAGCGCCACGGGCCTCACGAGCTCGTCGTCGTGGCCGACGGCGCGCGCTCGCAGCTCCGCGACGACACGGGCACGAGCAAGCGCATCGAGCGCTATCCGTGGGGCGCGCTGTGGTTCGTCGCGCGCGATCCGCACCCTGCGGACGCACCGAAGGCGCGCGTGCTCCACCAGATCGTCTCCGGCAACCAGACCTTCCTCGGCCTCCTGCCCACCGGCCGGCCGCCGGTCTCCGAGGAGAGCATCCTCGCGCCGTCGAACCGCCTCGTGAGCCTCTTCTGGAGCATCCGCGGCGACCGCGTCGACGACTGGCGGAAGCGCGGCATCGCGAAGTGGAAGGAGGACGTCCTCGCGCTCGCGCCGGAGGCCGAGCCCGTCGTCGAGCAGATCACGAGCGAAGACCAGGTCCTGTTCGCCGCGTACCACGACGTGGTCATGGATCGCTGGTCGACGCGCAACGTCGTCTACCTCGGCGACGCGGCGCACGCGACCAGCCCGCAGCTCGGACAGGGCTGCAACCTCGCGCTGTGGGACGCGATGACGCTCGCGGACGTCCTCGCGAACGAGGAGCACCATCTGCCCTCCGCGCTCGACGCGTACAGCCGCGAGCGCCGCGACCACCTCGCGTTCTACCAGGTCGCCACGCGCTGGCTGACGCCGTTCTTCCAGGGCGACGACGCCTGGCTCGGCTCGCTGCGCGACGTGGCGATGCCGGTGATGAGCCGCATCCCGATGTTCCGCCGCATCATGACGCTGAGCATGCTCGGCGTGATCGACGGCTTCGAGGGGCGCACGCTGCCCGTGGATCTGCCGGCAACGCCCGCGAAACACGGATGAAACATCGCGCGCCGTTCAATCGGCGTGAATGGTGAACGCCGGCGACACCGCGTGGCTCCTCGTTAGCGCCGCGCTCGTGCTGATGATGACCCCCGCCCTCGCGCTCTTCTACGCGGGGATGGTCCGCAAGAAGAACGTCCTCTCGACGATGATGCACTCGCTGGCGGCGATCCCGATCGTCACCGTGATCTGGGTGCTCTTCGGCTACAGCCTGGCCTTCGGGCCGTCCCATCACGGGCTCATCGGATCCCTGTCGATGGCCGGTCTCGCCGGGCTCGACGGGAGCCTCCACGGCACCGTGCCCACGCTCGCGTTCTCCGCGTTCCAGATGATGTTCGCCATCATCACGCCGGCCCTCATCTCCGGCGCGTTCGCCGAGCGCATGAAGTTCAGCGCGTACGTGCTGCTCGTCGCGACGTGGTCGGTGCTCGTCTACGTCCCGGTCGCCCACTGGGTGTGGGCGGAGGACGGCTGGCTGTTCAAGATGGGCGCGCTCGACTTCGCCGGCGGCACCGTCGTGCACCTCACCGCCGGTGCGTCCGCGCTCGTCTGCTCGCTCGTGATCGGCAAACGCCTCAAGTACCCGCAGGAGCGGCCGCTCCCCCACAACCTCACGATGACGCTGACGGGGGCGGGCCTCCTCTGGTTCGGATGGTTCGGCTTCAACGCGGGCAGCGCGCTCACGAGCGGCTGGCTCGCCGCCCTCGCGTTCGTCACCACGCACCTTGGCGCGGCCGGCGGCGCGATCGGCTGGCTCGTCGTGGAGTGGAAGCACCGCGGCAAGCCCACCGCGCTCGGCGTCGCGTCGGGCCTCGTCGCCGGCCTCGTCGCGATCACGCCTGCGGCCGGCTTCGTCTCGCCGGTCGCCGCGCTCGTCATCGGGTTCGCCGCCTCATGCGTCTGTTACGTCGCGGTGCTTGCAAAGTACAAGTACGGCTACGACGACTCGCTCGACGCGTTCGGCGTCCACGGCGTCGGCGGCCTCACCGGCGCGATCCTCACCGGCGTGTTCGCGCAGAAGCGCACGTTCCCCGGCGTCGCGGACGCGGTCGGCGACGCGGGGCTCCTCGCCGGCAACCCGAAGCAGCTCGGCGTGCAGATCCTCGCGTGCGTGGTGTCGGCCGCCTACGCCGCCGTGGTCACCTGGGTGCTCCTCAAGCTCATCGACAAGGTCGTCGGCCTGCGCGTCGCGTCGAGCGACGAGCGCGAGGGCCTCGACACGACCCAGCACGGCGAAGAGGGCTACGCCGGCTGACGCACGGCGCCGCGCCCGACCCCCGTCGGCCCTTCGACGAGCACTTTCACAGGTAAGTTACTTTTGAAAGTGCCCGCGGAAGAGGCGACGGAGGTCCCGCCGCGTCGCGATGCCTCACGCCGGCGGTGCGAAGACGGCGTCGAACAGCACCTCGATGCGGTCCTTCACGCGGAAGGCGCCCATCGGGCCCTTCACCGTCGCCGAGCCGATCGCGGCGAGCGAGACGTCGACCATCCCCTTCACGCGGACGCTCCCTCCGGCTTCGTCGGTGAGCGTGGGGCGGACCGTGCGCTCCACCGCGCGGCCGTTCGGGGGGACGATGCGGATGCGCGCGGAGCCGGCGTCGAGCGTCACCTCGAGCCGGACGGGGCCGGACGCGCGGCCCTGGAAGACGTCCTTGTGCATCTTCTCGATCACGTCGGAGGGCGAGCCGACCGAGAGGCCGCTCTCGTCGACGCGGTCGCCGTGGAGGATGCCGCCGAAGGCGATCCCCTCGATCGGCACCTCGAGGGTCGCCGTCCCCGAGTCGGGCGCCGAATCGCTGCGCGTGGCGCGGCCCTCGAGCTTCGTACAGCGGAGCTCGAGATCGTGCGCGAGGCGCGAGAACATCCCCTCGGCGAACGTGTGGATGCGCACGCTGCTCTTCTCCGGAACCAGGACGAGGTCGGCCACGACCCGAGTATACTCACGCGCGCACCGATGCGGACCCTGTATGGCTTGACGCAGTCCCCGTGGACGCACCGCGCGCGCTGGGCGCTCGAGCACCACGGGATCACGTACCGCTACCACGAGCACGTCCCGATGCTCGGGGAGGTCCTGCTGCGGCGGAAGGCCAAGGCGAAGAAGGCCAGCGTGCCGCTCTTCGCCGACGGCAGCCGCACCGTGATGGGGTCGTTCGAGATCGCGCGGCACGCCGAGGCGAACGGCCGCGGCGCGTCGCTGTTCCCGCGCGGACGGGACGCGGAGATCGCGCGGTGGAACGACGTCGCCGAGCGCATGTCGAACGTCGGCCGCGCGTGGGTGTTCGAGCGCTTCGCCTCGAACCGCGAGGCGCTGGCCGAGGCGCTGCCGTCGTTCATGCCCGGAGCGCTCCGCGGCGCGCTCGCGCCGACGACGGGCATGGCGGTCTCGTTCCTCGTGAAGAAGTACGCGGTGCCGACGGACGTCGACGCGGAGATCGCGCAGGTGATGCGGCCCGCGCTCGAGGAGGTGCGCAAGGCACTCGGCGGGGGGAAGCCTTACCTCCTCGACGGCTTCACCTATGCGGACATCACCGTGGCCTGCGCGCTCCAGTCCGTGCGCCCGCACGAGCGCGCGCCGATGGGCCCCGGCACGCGCGCGCTCTGGACGAACGAGGCGCTCGCGTCCGAGTTCGAGGACCTCCTCATGTGGCGCGACGCCATCCACCGGAAGCACCGCTGACCGTGGACGCCGCCCGCATCCTCTCGTCCTCCGCCACCGCGCTCGCCCGCGCGATCCGCCAGCGCGAGGTGACCTCGCGCGAGGTCGTCGACGTGCATATTGCACGCATCGAGCGCGTCAACGGCGCGATCCATGCGATGGTCCGCGATCGGTTCGCCGATGCACGCCGCGAGGCCGATAACGCCGACGCGCGCATCCGCGACGGCGGCACGGACGATCTGCCGCCGCTCCACGGCGTGCCGATCACGATCAAGGAGGCGATCGCCTGCGAGGGCATGCCCAACACGTCGGGGCTGTGGACGCGGCGCGATCTCGTCGCCGAGCGCGACGGCACCGCGGTGCGGCGGCTGAAGGAGGCGGGCGGCATCGTCCTCGGCGTGTCGAACGTCTCCGAGCTCTGCATGTGGATGGAGAGCTCGAACAAGGTCTGGGGCCGGACGAACAACGCCTACGACGCCGACCGCACCGCGGGCGGCAGCTCCGGCGGCGAGGGCGCGCTCGTCGGCGCGGGCTGCTCGCCGCTCGGGCTCGGCTCCGACGTCGGCGGCTCGATCCGCATGCCCGCGTTCTTCAACGGCGTCTTCGGCCACAAGCCGACCGGCGGCCTCGTGCCCAACACCGGCCACTACCCGCCGGCGACGAACGAGCTCCAGCGCTACGTCACGACGGGCCCGATCACGCGCCGCGCCGAGGACCTGCTCCCCGCGCTGCGCATCCTCGCCGGGCCCGACGGGATCGAGGAGCGGTGCATCACGCCGCGGCTGCCCGCGGAGGACGCGAAGGTCGATCTCCGCATGCGCACCGCGTTCGTCGTGCGGGGCAACGGCATCTTCGAGGTCGAGCGGCCGATGCTCGATGCGCTCGACCGCGCCGCCCGCGCGCTCGAGGCCGCCGGCATGCGCGTCGAGGAGCGGCGCGTCCCCTCGATGACCCGCGCCGTCGAGATCTGGTCGGCGATGCTCCACGAGGGCGGCAACGTCAGCTTCCGCGAGCTGATGGGCGCGGGCGCGAGCGAGTTCGCCCCGCTCCGCGAGCTCGCGCGCCTGCCGCTCGGCCGATCGAACTACACGCTGCCGGGCGTGCTCCTCTGCTTCGTCGAGCACGTGCCGCACCTCATGCCCGCGCGCACGAAGAAGATGGCCGCGCTCGGCGTCGAGCTGCGAAAGGAGCTCGAGTCGATCGTCGGCCCCGACGGCGTGCTCCTGCACCCGTCGTATCCGACGGTGGCGCCGAAGCACCATCGCGCGATGCTCGTGCCGTTCAAGTGGATCTATACCGGCATCTTCAACGTGCTCGAGATGCCGGTCACGCAGGTGCCGCTCGGCCTCGATGCGCGCAAGGTGCCCCTCGGCGTGCAGGTCGCGGCGTCGAACGGCAACGACCACCTCACCATCGCCGTCGCCGAGGAGCTCGAGCGCGCGATGGGCGGGTGGGTGCCGCCCCCGCGCTGGCCGCTCGGCGGCTGATCAAGGACACGCCTTCGTCGCGCGCGCCCACGCGTCGATCACCGCGATCGCCGCGTCGTGCGGGGTCGTGCTGCCGAGCGGCGGCATGCGCCCCGGGCCGGTCGTCTTCATGCGCGCGACGCTCGCGCACGGGTCGAGCGGCGCGGTGTGGCAGTAGTTGCAGTTTGCATGGAGGTACGACTCCGCGCGGCGCGCGACCGGCGCCTGCGAGTCGAGCGCGGCGAGCTCGTCGACGTCGCCCGGGTCGATCGGCGTCGCCAGCATGCCGGTCTTGCCCAGCGTCGCGAGGACGTTGCCCGTCCGGCCGCCGGGGAACGCGAAGTCGCGATCGAGCTGCGCGGTCTCGAGGCCGAGCGCGAAGGTTCCGCGCGCGTTCCGGTGGCACGTCATGCATGTGGCGCTGGCCTCTCGATCGAGCACGGCGTCCTTCTGATCCTCGGCCCACGCGTACGCGTAGGCGCTCTGCTCGCCGCCGGGCCGCACGAGGAGGAGCTGCGTCTCGATCTTCCGCGTGCCGTCCTTGATCGTGCGCATCGCGACCGAGCCGGGCGGCAGCACGAGGTGGCCGCCGCCCGCGACCGTCGCGTGCGCGTCCTCCGGGATCGAGAGGAAGCGGTCGGCCGCGCGGCCGTCGAGCCACTGCGGGACGATCACGTCGTAGGGGAAGAGGCCCTCCGTATCGAGGCAGCCGGTGGCGGAGAGGAGCGCGGGCATGTCCGACGGCGCCGGGCGGACGATGCGGTGGATGTTGCCGGTCGAGTACTCGGCGACGACGATCTCGCCGCCGTCGTCGAGCGAGATGGCCGACGGACGGATGCGCGGCTCGATGCCCTCGGCGAGGCGGATCGGCGTGGGGCTGGGGTTCGTCGACGGGAAGGCGAACCAGATGCCCGAGCCGATGTCCCCGTAGACGTAGAAGCCGTCGAGCTCGGGCAGCGCCTTGCCGCGGTAGACGACGCCGCCGGTGATCGCGTTCGCCTCGCTGCGCCCGTGATCGACGACCGGATCGATGAGGCCGGTGGGGTCGCACGGGTTGGGGATGAAGCACGTCTTGCCCTCGCGGATGCGCCAGCCGTAGTTGCCGCCGAGCACCACGCGATCGATCTCCTCGCGCGTCAGCTGCCCGACGTCGCCGACCCACAGATCGCCGGTGGCGCGATCGAAGCGCCAGCGATACGGGTTGCGGAAGCCGAGCGCGTAGATCTCGGGGAGGCCGCCGCCGCCCGCGAAGGGGTTCGACGGCGGGATCGCGTACGGATCGCCGCCGTCGACGTCGATGCGGAGCATCTTGCCGAACGGCGAGCCCGTGTCCTGCGCGCGGTTCTGGGGATCGGCGCTGTTGCCCCCGTCGCCGAGGCCCCAGTAGAGGAGGCCGTCGTTGCCGAACGCGATCGTGCCGCCGTTGTGGTTCGAGTACGGCTGATCGATGACGAGGATGTGCTTCTCGCTCGCGAGATCGAGCGTGGCGCCGCCGTCCTTGCTCTCGAAGCGCGCGAGCACCGACTGGAACGCGAGCCCGGACGGCGCCGGCGGAGGGAAGGGCGCGGTGTAGTAGACGTAGACGAAGCCGTTCTCGGCGAACTTCGGATGGAACGCGAGCCCGAGGAGGCCGGACTCGCCCTGGCCGGTCGCGCCGACGAGCGGCCGGAGATCGGCGACGGTCGTGACCGTCGCGTCGTCCGCGGCGATCGCCCGGAGGAGCCCGGCCTGCTCGAGGACGTAGAGGCGCCCGCCGTGCGCCACGATCTCCACGGGCTTGTCGAACGCGGGGGCGGCGAGCTTCTGGAAGCCGATCTTCGGCTGCGCCTCCGGCCGCGGGCGGGCGAGGCACGTCGTGCTGACCGGGCGCTGGTCGAGGCCGGTGGCCGGCTCGGTCGGCGCCGGAGGGGGGATGCGCACGTTCTCGCGGGGGAATTTCTCGCTGCAGGCGGCGAAGACGCCGATGGCGAGGGTGAGCACGACCAGCGGTGCGGACCGGGACCTCATCGCCCGCCAAGGATGACACGAAAGAATGTTCGGTTCCGATGTCGAAGTGGGGCGGGCCCGATTGACGTCGGTGCGGACCCACGAAAGAGGAGCCTGCCATGCCCGAGATCACGACGTTTCTCACCTTCGACGACCAGGCCGAGGAGGCGGTGCGGCTCTACCTCTCGATCTTCGAGGACGGGAAGATCACCTCGACGATGAAGCAGGGCGACAAGGTCTTCTCGCTCGGCTTCGAGCTGTTCGGAAAGCCCTTCGTCGCGCTGAACGGCGGCCCGAGCTTCACCTTCTCGCAGGGGATGTCGCTCCTCGTGACGTGCGATACGCAGGCGGAGATCGACCGCTTCTACGACCGGCTGCTCGCGGACGGGGGCAAGGAGATGCAGTGCGGCTGGCTCGCCGACAGGTTCGGCGTCGTCTGGCAGATCGTGCCGCGCGGCCTCGTCGACTGGATCGGCGACAAGGACCCGGCGAAGGCCGGCCGCGCGATGCAGGCGATGATGGCGATGAAGAAGCTCGACATCGCCGCGCTGAAGCGCGCGCACGCAGGCGAGTAGGCGAAGGGTCAGAGGTCGAGGATCGTCCCGGCCTTCGGCGCGTGGACGTCCTCGATGCCGCGCTCCTTCAGCTTCTCGATGAGCGCCTTCTGCGCGCCGTTCTCGCCGTGGACCAGGGCGACGCGCCCGAGAGCGCCGCGCTGCTTCGAGGCGACGGCGTACTCGACCAGGTCCTTCTGATCGGCGTGCGCGGAGAAGCCGTTGAGCACCGCGACCTCCGCGCGCAGATCGCGGTCGACGCCGTGGATGCGCACCTGCCGGCGCTTCTCGACGATGCGCCGCCCGAGCGTGTGCGCGGCCTGGAAGCCGACGATGCAGACGGTGTTCTTCTCGCTGCCGATCGCCGCCTTCAGGTGGTGGACGACGCGGCCCGCCTCGCACATGCCGCTCGCCGAGATGATGACGCAGGGCTCGGGAGAGGCGTCGATCGCCATCGAGTCCTCCTTGTCCTGGACGTAGCGGACCTCCTCGAAGTCGAACGGAGACGCGTCCGACTGGATGAGCGCGCGCGTCTCGGCATCGAAGCAGTCGGGGTGCAGCCGGAAGATGTCGGTGATCTTCACCGTGAGCGGCGAGTCGACGTAGACCGGCATGCGCGGCATGCGCCCCTGCTGCTTCAGCGTGTTGAGCGCATAGAGGATCTCCTGCGCGCGCTCGAGCGCGAACGACGGGATGATGACCTTCCCGCCGCGCTCGTAGGTGCGCTTCACGATGACCGCGAGGTCCTCCTCCATCGCGGCGATCGGTTTGTGCATTCGGTCGCCGTACGTGCTCTCGGTGATGAGCGCATCGACCCCGTCGACGACCTCCGGATCGCGGAGGATCGGCATGTTCTTGCGCCCGAGATCCCCGGTTAAGAGCAGGCGCTTGGTGACGCCGCCCTCTTCGACGTCGAGCGCGGTGAGGGCGCTGCCGAGCACGTGCCCCGCGTCGTAGAAGGTGACGAAGACGCCGCTGGCGACCTGGATCCTGCGGTGGTACGGCACGGAGACCGTGCGCTCGAGGACCTTCACCACGTCCTCGACCTCGTAGAGCGGATCGACGTGCTCCATGTGCGCGTGGTCGCGGTCGATGATCTTGTTGATGTAGCGCGCGTCCTGGACCTGGATCATCGCGGCGTCCTCGAGCATCACCGCGCAGAGGTCGCGCGTCGCGGGCGTCGTGAAGATCGGGCCGTCGTAGCCCTTCTTCACGAGCAGCGGGAGGGCGCCGGAGTGATCGATGTGCGCGTGCGAGAGGATGACCGCGTCGATCTCGCCGACGTCGAGGCCGAGGTCCCGGTTCTTCTCGTTCGACTCGCGGCGGCGGCCCTGGAAGAGGCCGCAGTCGAGGAGCACGGTGGCGTGCTTCGTCCGGATGACGTGCTTCGACCCGGTGACCTCGCGGGCGGCACCTACGAACTCGATGCGCATGGGGTCACGACGATACGCCGCGCGGCGCCGCGCGGGAAGCCGCCGCATCGAGCAGCGCCTCGACCAGGTCGCCGATCGCTCGCGCTCGTGCGCGGTCTCCGCTCGCGAACGCGTCGCCGTTCGCGAGGACCACGGCGCCGGCGCCGATCGTGCGATCGACGTAGAGGCCCGTGGAGGCGGCCGCGTCCTCGCCCTCGTGGCCCTCGACGCGGAAGCGCCCGAACGCGCGCACCTGCCAGCCGAGCGCCTCGCCGGGCGGCCTCGCGCGGAGCATCTCGAGGGTGCGCTCGCGCGGGAGGATGCGCGCGCCGTCGAGCTCGCCGCCGCGGAGGATCGCGCGCGCGAAGCGGGCGAGGTCGCTCGCGGACGAGCGGAGATCGACCGCCGGATACACCGCGCGCTTCGGGCGCCAGGATGTGGAGCTCATCTTCAGTGGCACGAACACGCGCTCGCGCGAGAGCTCGGAGAACGGCTTGCCCGCGGCGCGCTCGACGGCGAGGGCGGCGAGCGCCGCGCCGGCGTTCGAGTACTCCATCCGCGTGCCCGGCTCGTCGGCGCGGTACACGAGGCCGCGGAGGTACTCGCGCAGGAAGGGCTCGAGGCCGACGTCCGCATGGCCCTCGAGCCTGGTGAAGTCGTCGCGGATCGACGACGTGTGATCGAGCAGCATGCGGAGGGTGATCGGCGTCGCGTGCCGCGGGTGCGCGACCCGGAAGCCCACGTGGCGCGAGACGTCCTCGTCGAGGGCGAGGCGCCCCTCGGCGACGAGCTGCATCGCGCAGGTCCCGACGATCGTCTTGGCGATCGACGCCGCCTCGAGGGGGGCCTCCGCGGTGACGTTGCCGGCGCCGCCCACGACGGCGTCATCGCGCGTGACCGACGCCCAGGCGATCCCCGGCACGGCGGCGCGCACGCGGAACGGCTCGACGGCGATCGTCGCGGCGGACGGCTTCGCCGCCGATCGCTTGCACGCGGCGACGAGCGCCGACAGCAGAAGCGCGCGACGGGAGATCACGCCGCGAGGGTGGCGTCGCGGGCCTCGCGCCGCGTGCGGAAGCGCGGATCGTCGGCGGCGAAGACGGCGGTGAACGCGACGAACGCCGCCCAGAGCGCGGCGAGGTGGAAGAGCATCGCGCCGCCGCCGAAGCTCGTGAAGAGCACGCTCGAGATGGGCGGCCCGAGGAGCATGCCGGCGGCGTACGCCGCGTTGTAGAAGGCGTTGGCGCGGCCGAGGTCCTGCGGAGGCGTCACGAGGCCCTGGAGCGCGAGGCTCACCGGGGAGATCGACGCGAGCGTCGCGCCCGCGACGAACACGGCGGCGCACATGAGCGGGAACGACGGGAGGAGCACGAAGCTCGCGACCATCAGCCCGCCGATGGTGCCGAGCACCCGCATGACGAGCAGGTGGCCGTGGCGATCGCCGAGGCGGCTCACGAGCGTCGAGGCGACGAGCATGCCCGCGGCGAAGAAGGCGGTGACGAGGATCGTCCGGCCCTCGGGCACGCCCTTCTCCTTGATGAGGTAGAGCGGCAGGAAGAGGACCACCGAGGCCTGGAAGTAGCCGTAGGAGAACGTCGCGAAGCAGGACGTCTTCGTCCGCCACACGACGGCGATCGCCGTGCTCCTGGGCGAGTCGTCGGGGGCCTCGGCGTCGCCGTGCGCGGACGCGGGGCGAGGCCCGTCGCGGTCGAGACGTGCGAGGACGACCGCGGCGGCGACGCACGCGAGGATGCCGGCGGCGACGAACGTGGCCCCGCTGCCGAACGCGGGCACCACGGCGGTCGCGAGGATGGGGCCGAGCACGTACCCGATCGCGAGCGACATCGCGTACAGGCTCATGACGAAGGCCTTGTTCGAGGCGTCCGAGCGCGAGAGCAGGGCGGTCTCCGCCGCGACCCAGACCCCGACGGAGAAGGCGCCGTCGAAGAAGCGGGCGACGCTCAGCGCGCCGAGGGTGTCGAGGAAGGGGAAGGCGCCGACGCAGCCTGCGTAGCCGAGCAGGGCGACGACGAGCGTCTTCTTCGCGCCGAACCGGGCGATGAGCCAGCCGGCGGGGATGGCGAACGACACGATGCCGAAGGCGAAGAACGCGGCGAGGCCGCCCATCGCGATCTTCGGGATGTGGTGCGCATCGAGGTGGATCGCGAGGACCGCGATCGACACGCCGTAGGCGACGCCGAGCAGGAGGATCGCCGCGTAGATGATCCAGATGTTCCTGTCGGGGATGCGCCGCAGCACGCGACGTTTCTAGCTCAACGGTCGGTGATCGTCACGCGCATGCGGTCCGGCCGGAACTCGTTGTCGAGCTCGCCGTCGACGACGCGGAGCGCCTCCGTATCGCGCGCGGCGAGGAGGAGATCCTTGTAGCTCGATCCCCGGCCGTTCAGGAGCGTGACGAGGAACTGTCCCATCGCGTGGCCGCTGCGCCAGGAGGGCGCCTCGATGCCGTTGGTGATGAGATCGAGGTTCTTCGTGCCGCCTTCCTTGAGCGGGATGTAGTCCTTTTCGTAATAGTTGTAGGATACACATCCGTCGACCCAGAGGAGCTGGTAGCTCGACGGGAAGTCGGCGGCGGTGAAGTTCCGCGGATCGAGCGGACCGTAGCCGATGCTCGAGTGGCCGTTGTAGAGGAACACGTCGCTGTTCTTCGTCGCGAACTTGTGCGGGCGCGAGTCGTACGAGGCGCCCCAGTAGACGAGGTACTGGACGGCGAAGTCGCGCGGCTGCTCGTCGCCGACGGCGACCTTGATCGGCTTCTCGACGGCGATCCACTTCTGGTAGATGCGCTCGGCGAAGAGCTTCATCAGCTCCTGCTTCTCGGTGTACGAGAGCGAGAGGGACGAGCCGCCGGTCTTCAGCTTCACGAGGTCCTTGAACGAAGGGTTCGAGACGACCTTGCCCGAGGCGAGGCGGAAGCTCGAGAGATCGACCTGGTCGGGGCCGGCGACGACCTTCAGATCGCCCTGCGCGTCGATGACCTCGGACAGCGTGGTCATCAGCTCGCCCCAGTTGTAGTCGCCGGACGGCGTCGCGCCCGCGCCGTGGTCGATGAGGCCGTACACGAGGCTCACGACCAGCTTGTCCTGCTTCACGCCGCCCTTGTAGAGCCGGTGGTAGTCCGGATACGAGCTGCCGCGGTTCGTCTTGTCGGCGCCGAGCTTCGCGGTGATCGGGAGGTAGAGGCGATCGACCTCGCTCTTCGCGACCTCGGTGCGCGGATCGGCGAGGCGCGCGCGGTCGTCGTCGACCTTCTTCTGCTCGGCGCGGATCGCGTCCTGGCACTGGGGAACGCGCGGCTCGAACACGTACCAGATGCTCGACGCGAACTCGCGCGCCTCCTCGTCGTTCGACGTGCACTCCCGGAGGATGCGGTCGGTCTGCGAGCGGTAGCCCGGGTTCATCACCGCGAGCGGGACGCTGGAGCGCCGCGCGAGCGACATGCCGACGACGGCGTTGTCCTTGTACGTGTACTTGACCTCGATCATCTCGCGCGAGGCGGCTCCCGGCGACGAGGTGTCGACGACCTTGACGTTGCGCTTCACGAACGTCGAAGGATCGACCTCCTTCAGCTCGCGGCTGTTCACCGCCATGTCGGTCGTGCGCAGCGGGCCGAAGGCGGTCTGGGTCTGTGCGCGGACGGCCTGCAGGATCGCGTCGTCGCCGGCGCTCGGCTCGACGTAGACCGTGCCCACGAATTCGAGGGTGCGCGAGCGCGCCGTGACGCTCGTGAGATCGTTCTCGTCGCCGGCCGTCCCGTCGCCCTCGTTCGAGTCCGCGGTGCATGCCGCGGTGGACGCGAGGAGGCCGAGGACGAGCGCACCGATGCCGGAGCGGAGGAGGCGGGTCGAGAACATGGTGCCCGCCGCATCGCACGATGTGTGCCGTCGACCCACACCCCGGGACGGCCGCCTAAATAGAGGAGGGAACGGGCCGGACGGCCGCGGCGAATGGACGGAGGACGATCCAGGCGGCTTCGCCGGGATCCACGCTCAGGTGGGCAGCCCCGGCGCTCGCGCGATCGCGTCGCGGATGCGGGCGGCGGTCTCGCGCGCCTGTTCGTCGTCATCGTACTTCCGTCGCGGCCAGAAGAACCCCTTGAGGCCGTCCTTCTTCTTGCGGGGCACGACGTGCACGTGCAGGTGAGGGACGCTCTGGCTGACGACGTTGTTCTGCGCGACGAACGTGCCCTCCGCCTCCATCGCGATCGGCACCGCGGCGGCGACGAGCTGCACCCGCGCGAAGAAGGGCCCGATCTGATCGGGCGGCAGCTCGGGCAGCGTCACGACGTGCCCCTTCGGGGCGACGAGCGTGTGGCCGAAGAAGATCGGCCGCGTGTCGAGGAAGGCGATCGCGCTCTCGTCGTCGTGGACGACGAACGCCGGCACCTCACCGGCGATGATCGAGCAGAAGACGCAGCCCGTGCTCACTTCTTCTTGTTGATGACGGGCCAGCCGCCCCACACCGCGCTGTACTCGCAGCCCGGGCTCCACATGAGCCAGCCGGTGCCGCCCGATGCCTCGGCGTGCTTCGCCTGGTCGACGACGTACTTCGGCCCGTAGTGCGTGACACGCAGCGGGAACGCCTGGAGCCAGGTGCGCCAGATGGTCTTCGCGCCGGTGGGCTTCAGCTTCTCGACCGCCGTCTTGTTCGCGATCGCGACGACCTCGGGGTGATCGGCCGGCTCGCTCCAGCCCATGTAGCCCTTGCCGTAGTGCGACGCGTAGGCCATGAGGCTGATCGCGTCGGCCTCCGGCGCGACCGTTGGGATGTCCTGCCCCAGCCGATCGATGTCGTCCTGGATGCCGGTCGACGCCACTCCGAAGAAGTCGAGCGAGAGCTTCGCGCCGGCGGCCTCGGTGACGGCGTGCACGCGCTTCACGAAGGCCTTGATGATCTGCGAGCGCTCCTTCGGATCCGGGAGCATCGCGATGCTCTGCTTCAAGTGGACGGGGAAGCGCACGTAGTCGAGCTGGATCTCGTCGGCGCCCGCGTCGAGCGCCTCCTTCGCGATCTCGATGGCGTAGTCCTGCGCCTCCGGGTTGTGCGACTCGATCCAATCGACGTGGATCGGCTTACCGGTCGGCGTGAACTTGATCGACAGGCGCGAGCCCGGGAGGTGCTTGTCGACCCACGGATCGTGGAAGCACGGGATGCGCGCGATGACGCGGATGCCGCGCCAGTGCGCGAAGCGGATCGCGCGCGCGAGATCGGGGATGTTCTTCTCGCGGATCGCGCCCGACTCGACGGCGATCTTCGCCTTCGAGGGGTAGTTCACGTAGCCCTCGTAGTCCTTCACATCGAGGACCACCGCGTTGAGCCCGCGCTCGGCGAGCTTGTCGAGCGTGTCGACCCACTTGATGCTCGCGTAGGAGCCGGTGACGAACACGCCGCGGAGCGCCTTGTCCTCCGGCCAGCCGAGGCGCTCGTCGCGCGGATCGCCGATCGGGTGCGTCAGCGGGCTCGGGATCTCGATCTTCGCGCCCGGCGTGAGGTTCTTCTTCGCGAGCTCCTTCTCGAGATCGCGCTCGTAGTAGATCTCGGTGAGGGGGAGGTAGGCCTTGGCGAGCGACGTGGCGGTGTCGCCGGCCTTCACTTGATGGATGATCTTCGGCGGATCGCCTTCGACGACGCTGCCGCCCTTCGGCAGATGCGCCTTGATGTACGAGACGGGATCCATGGGCGCGGCGGCCCCGGCCTTCGCGCTCGCCGCCTTCGGCGTCGCCTCGGGCGCGCCCGCGTCGCTGCTCTCCTCGGTCGCGGCGGCGGCGGTCGTCGACGGAGCCACCGGCGACCCGTCGGGTGCGCCGTCTTTGGCCGTCGCCGGCGTCGTCGTGCGCGACGTGCACGATGCGCAGCCGAGCACCGTCACGAGATGAGCAACAAGAGCCAGCGACCTCACCATCCCATACGCTCCTTCAGCATGGCCACGAGGCGATCGGACATCAGCTTGTGCGTCTTCAGGCTCGGGTGGAACCCGCAGCCGAGACCATCGGCGTGATTCTGCTCCGGGAACTCGAGCATCTCCAGATTCGTGTCGCCGGCTTCCTTCAACTTCGCAACTGCGACTTTCATGTACTTCCGCGCCTGGGTCAGGTTCCGCCGACCTTCCGGATAGACGTCGCTGAGCATCGGCCCGAGCGCGCAGACGATGAACGCCCTCGGATAGGCCGCGCGCACCTTCGCCACGAGCTCGTGATAGAGCGTGACGAAGCGCGTCTCGCCCGGATCGATCAGGGCGAAGTTGTTCGTGCCCACGTTCACGACGACGACCTGCGGCTGGTACTGGGCGAAGTCCCACGTGCTGTCGTCGCGCGCGGGGAGGGACTTGCCCAAGTACTCGCGCATCTCGTGGAGCGTCTTGCCCGACCACGCGATGGTGGTGTGGTCCGCGTTCAGCGCGCGCGCGGCGAGCGCGCCGTACGCCAGGTACTCGTTCTCCTGGCTGTTGACGAACCCGCAGCTCGCGCCCGGCCCCTCGTTTCCGTACCCCGTCGAGATCGAGTCGCCGATCACCTCGATGCGCCGCTCGGGCGCGGGCGGCGGCGCGAGGAGCTGCCCGCCGGGGCCGACCTCGAAGCCGACGAAGACCGCCTCGCCGACCTTCGCCTCGGTGCGCTTCTCGACGACGACGTCGTGGACCGCGTCGGGCAGGCCCTCGGCGAGGACGTAGAGGTCCTTCGCCTTGTCGGTGCGCAGCACCTTCTTCGTCTCGCCGTCCACGACGACCTGGAACAGATTGAAGCCGTCGTCCCTGAGGCGCAGCGAGATCGAGGTGCCCTTGAAGCGCGCGATCATCGCGCTGCCCGGCCATGCGAAACGCATTCCGCCGGCTTCCTGCACGAAGCGACCCATCAAGCGATGCGTGGTCGTGGCGGTCGGCGACCCCGACGCCGCCTTCGTGATCGGCGCCGCGGCCGCGGCGGCAGCGGCCGTCGGGACGAGGCTCGGCGCGTCGGTGGCAGGGCTGTCCTTGCGCGTGCACGACGGCACGACGAGGGTGGCGACGATCATCGCCAGCGCGGTGGAACGCATTCGTCTTGTGAATCGATCGTATCGAGGGACGACGCGTCCGGGGAAATCCTCGGCGTCGATCAAGGAGAGGAGGGGCAGAACGGTCGCGCTTGGCCGACCCGGATTGCGGTCCGCGCCCCGCAGGTGAGGCGTGCTAGAAGCGGCGCGTCATGGAATTCGATCCCAACGCGCCCGCCCAGCCCGGCTCCGGAGTCTTCGGCCTCCCGCACGGAGAAGAGGACGCCCTGGTCGTCCTCGTGCCCGTGCCCTGGGAGGCGACGACGTCGTACGGCGGCGGCGCCTCCGAGGGACCGCGCGCGATCCTCGAGGCGAGCGCCCAGATCGATCTCTACGACCTCGACGTCGAGAAGCCGTACGTGCACGGCATCCACATGCTGCCGGAGCCCGAAGGGATCGTGGCCTGGAACGGGCAGGCGAAGGCCCTCGCCGAGAGGGTCGTCGAGGCCGGCGGTGCGGGCGACGAGCCCGAGCTCCGCGCGGCGGTCGCGCGCGTGAACGAGCTCTCGGGGCAGGTGAACGCGTGGGTCGAGCACGAGACCGCGCGCCTCCTCGACGCGAAGAAGATCGTCGGCATCGTCGGCGGCGATCACTCTGTGCCCTACGGTGCGATCAAGGCGATGGCCGCGCGCAAGAAGGGCGGCTTCGGCGTCCTCCACTTCGACGCGCACTCGGACACGCGCAAGGCGTACGAGGGCTTCACCCACTCGCACGCGTCGATCATGCACAACGTCCTCGAGGACGTCCCCGAGGTGAAGAAGCTCGTGCAGGTCGGCATCCGCGACGTGTGCGAGGAGGAGATCGGCTACACGCGCGAGCGGAGCGGCCGCGTCTCGGTCTTCTTCGATCGCGACATCGCACGGCGGAAGCTCGACGGCGAGAAGTTCTCCGCGATCGCGAGGGAGATCGCGACGGAGCTGCCCGACGAGGTCTGGGTGTCGTTCGACATCGACGGTCTCGATCCGCGCTTCTGCCCGCACACCGGGACGCCCGTGCCGGGCGGCCTCGACCTGCACGAGGTCGTCGCCATCCTCCGCGAGGTCGTGCGCTCGGGCCGGAAGCTCATCGGCTTCGACCTGAACGAGGTCGCGCCGAACCCGGGCGATGCCGAGGACGAGTGGGACGGCAACGTCGGCGCGCGGATGCTCTACAAGCTGATCGGGTTCACCCTCGCGAGCCAGGGCAAGGCGAAGCTCCTCTAGCGCCGTCGCTCCTCGCGACCTATGTCCCCGCGCGATGGCAATGCGGTCTCTCGAGCGTGGGAGGGTCCCCGATGCAGCCGCGCTCTTCGAGACGATGACGCTCGGCGTCGTCTTCCAGGATGCGAGCGGTCGGATCGTCTCCGCCAACCCGGCAGCCGAGCGCATCCTCGGCTACTCCCTCGAGCAGATGCAGGGGCGCACCTCGAGCGCCGTCGAGTGGAAGGCGATCCACGAGGACGGCTCGGATTTCTTGGGCGAGAGCCACCCCGCGATGGTGGCGCTCCGCACGGCCCGGCCCGTGCGCGGGGTCGTGATGGGCGTCGATCACGGCCGCACCGGCGAGCGCGTATGGATCCGCATCGACGCGGTCCCGTGCTGCGAGCCCGGGCACGAGGAGCCCCATCTCGTCTACACGACGTTCGAGGACGTCACGGCATACAAAGCAGCCGAAGAAGAGCTCCGCGCGAGCGAGCAGCGGCTGAGGCTGGCCAACGAGATCGCGCGGGTCGGGACGTACGAGGTCGACGTCCTTCGCGGCGCCGTCCACGCGTCGAAGCAGATGTGCGATCTCTACGGTGTCGCGGACGGGACGATCCGGACGCTCGAGGACTGGGTCGCGCTGGTGCACCCGGGAGATCGCGAGCGTATGCGCGACGAGCTCGCGCGCTCGCTCGAGCCGCGCGGGGACGGATGGGTCCGCGCCGAGCACCGGGCGTGCACGACGGGCGGCGAGGTGCGCTGGCTCGCGTGGCTCGGCCGAACGTTCTTCGACGAGACGGGCGGAGCGAGGAGGGCGGTGCGCCACGTCGGTGCCGTCAACGACATCTCGTCCCGCGTCGAGGCGGTGACGCTGAGGGAGGCGGCGCGGCGGAAGGACGACTTCCTCGCGCTCCTCTCTCACGAGCTCCGCAACCCGCTGACTCCCATCGTCGGGTGCGTCCGCCTCCTCGAGCGTACCGTCCAGGGAGGTGAGAAGGTGACGCACGCGCTCGCGGTCCTCGACCGTCAGACGCGTCAGCTCTCGAAGCTCGTCGACGACCTGCTCGACATCACGCGGCTGGCCCGGGGAAAGGTCCAGCTGCAGCCGGAGCCGCTCGACTTGAACGAGCTCGTGCAGACGGTCGTCGAGGATCACCGGACGATGTTCGAGGACCAGGGGGTCGCCGTCGTGCTCGAGCCGCCACGCGCTCCGGTTCCGGTGAAGGTCGATCGCGCGAGGCTCGTGCAGGTCACCGGCAACCTGCTCCAGAACGCCGCCAAGTTCACGGCGCGCGGAGGCCGGGCCCGCGTATCGGTCGCGGAGGACGCGGCGTCGGGCCAGGCCGTGCTCGAGGTGACCGACACGGGCGTCGGCATGACGCCCGACATGCTCGCCCGCGTGTTCGAACCGTTCGCCCAGGCCGAGTCGTCGATGGCGCGGAGCCGCGGAGGGCTCGGGCTCGGCCTCACGCTCGTGCGCGCGCTCGTCGAGCTCCACGGCGGGACCGTCCGCGCGCACAGCGCCGGGCTCGAGACGGGAACGACGATCGTCGTCTCCCTCCCGCTCGACCGACCCGACGAACGCCCGTCGGACGAGACGCGCTCGAGCGTCGCGGCTCCGAAGCGGAAGCTGCTCGTCATCGAGGACAACGTCGATGCAGCCGAGATGCTCCAGCAGGTGCTCGAGCTCGAGGGGCACGACGTCGCCGTCGCGCACAGCGGGCCCGACGGCCTCGCGCAGATGCGACGGATCCATCCCGATGTGGTGATCTGCGACCTCGGGCTCCCCGGCATGAGCGGCTATGACGTCGCCCGCGAGGTGCGCAAGGACGCGAGCCTCGTCGGCACGTTCCTCGTGGCGCTCAGCGGCTACTCGCAGCCGGAGGACGTCGAGCGCGCGATGGAGGCGGGCTTCGACCGGCATCTCGCGAAGCCGCCGAAGCTCGAGCAGATCGAGTCGTTGCTCGCGAGGCCGGACCGGCGCCGCTGAGGGTCAGCGCGCGGGGCGCAGGCGCCCGCACGCATTCGCCGATGCGCGCATCGCGGACTGGTACTTCTCGGTGCCCTTCGCGCGCTCGACCATGAGCTCGCCGGGCGACATCCTCTTCGAGAGCTCCGTCCAGGAGCACGCGCAGTACTGCTGCAGCTCGGGCTGCTTCTTGGTGCAGCCGCTCATGAACGCGCGCTCGATGATCTCGGGCGGGAACTTGGACGCGCAGGCGCCTGCGACCTTCACGTGGATCTTCGCGAGATCGTCGGTCGTCGGCGTGCCCCTGGCGCGGACCGCGTCGTCACCGTAGGTCTGGCGGGCGACGTCCCACGCGCATCCACAGTACTCCTCGCTCCCGGGCTGCTCCTTTGCGCAGTCGGTCACGAAGGCGGCCTTCGCGCTCTCGAGATCGCCCGCCGCGCCGTCTCCGGTGGCCCCGGCATCGGCCGACGGCGCCTGCGCGCTCCTCGCCGGAGCCTCGGACGAGGCGCCGCCGCATGCCGCGAGCAGGGAGAACGAGAGCGAGAGCGAGAGCGCTGCCCGCATCACTTCGCCGGTGCCGCGGGCTTGAGCTTCCCGCACTGCTTCTCGAGCGTCGTGGTCACCTTGTTCTTGTCGATGATCCCGGCCTCGATCTCGGCGGGGGTGGCCATCTTCTTCAGCTCGTTCCAGGCGCAGCCGCAGAACTTCTCGAAGCTCGAATCGCGGGTGCACGCCTTGAGGAAGCCCTCCTTGACCACCTTCTCGGAGATCTTCGAGCCGCACGTCTTGGTGACCGCGGCGCGGGCCTTGTCGAACTTCTCGCTCTGGATGATGGCCTCGTCGCCGAGGTCGCCCGCGGAGAAGTCCTTGCGGAACTCCGTCCACGAGCACTCGCAGTAGGCGTTCATCTCCGGACGATCGCCGATGCAGCCCTGCATGAACCCCTGCTTCACGGCGCTCTCCGGCATCTTCCCCTTGCAGGCCGCCATCACGCGCGGGTGGCTCTCGACGAGGTCCTTCTCGCTCGGGCCCTCGGTCGCCATCTTCGCGTCGCCCACGATCGTGCGCATCTCGTTCCACGCGCACTCACAGAACGGGCCGGTACCTTCGCCTCCGCGCGAGCACCCCTGCAGGAACGCCTTGTGGTTCTCCTCGAGCCGATCGCCGCCTGCGGCCGCCGTCGAGCCGGCGCCGGCGTCGCCTGCCGGAGGCGGCTGCGCCGGAGCTCCGGCGTCGTCGCCGGGCTTGGGGGTCTCGGGGGTGGGACCGGGACCGCATGCGGCGGCGAGGACGAGCGCGGCGGAGGCAGCGAGGAGGTAGCGCATGAGGAAGCCGGTATAGCCGACGAAGCGGGCCTTGGTACACTCGGCATCCGATGGCGACCCCGACGCAGAAGGACAGCCCGCTCCTCACGGTCCGCACGCCCGTTCCGTGGAACGAGGTGCGGGCAGAGCAAATCCAGCCTGCCATCGAGCAATTGCTCGCGGCCGCGCAGGCGAGGCTCGATGCGATCGCGACCGCGCCCCGCACCTACGATGCGACATTGGGCGCGCTCGATCTCGCGACGAACGAGCTCGACTACGCGATGAACGTCGCGGGGCACCTCGAGTCGGTGCTCGGTACGCCCGAGCTGCGCGAGGCGTACAACGCGGTGCTCCCGGCGGTGAGTGCATTCTACAGCCAGATCCTGCTCTCGAAGCCGCTCTACGACGCGCTCAAGGAGCTCGCGGTGACGGACGAGGCCAAGAGGCTCGACCCCGCGCGCGCGCGCTACCTCAAGAAGACGCTCGACGACTTCCGCCGCAACGGCGCGGAGCTCGACGACGCGGGCAAGAAGCGGATGGCGGAGATCGACGTCGCGCTCTCGGAGAAGACGACGAAGTTCGCGCAGAACGTCGTGGATGCGACGGCGGCGTTCGAGCTCGTGCTCGAGGACGCGTCGAGGCTGTCCGGCCTGCCGGACGGCGCGCTCGAGGCGGCGAAGAAGAGCGCGGAGGACAAGGGCAAGAAGGGCTACCGGCTCACGCTGCAGGCGCCGTCGTACGGGCCGGTGATGACGTTCGCCGACGACCGGGCGCTGCGCGAGACGATGTACCTCGCGAACGTCACGCGCGCGGTGAAGGAGAACCCGCCCCTCATCCGCGAGATCCTCGAGCTCCGGCGCGAGAAGGCGAGGCTCCTCGGGTTTTCGCACTTCGCCGACCTCGCCACCGACGATCGCATGGCGAAGAGCGGCGCGAAGGCGCTCGCATTCGTGAACATGCTCCGCGAGCGGCTGATGAAGGGCTTCGAGCGCGAGAACGCGGAGCTCCAGGCCTTCGCGGAGAAGAACGGGCATCAGGGGCCGCTCGAGGCGTGGGACACCGCCTACTGGGCGGAGAAGATGCGCCGCGCGCTCTACGACTTCGACGAGGAGACCCTTCGCCCGTACTTCCCGCTCGATCGGGTGCAGAACGGCCTGTTCGAGATCGCCACCGCGATCTACGGCATCACCATCGAGCGCGACGCGAGCGCGCCGGTGTGGCACCCGGACGTGACCGCGTGGACGGTGAAGGACGAGTCGGGCAAGGAGCTCGGCGGCTTCTACCTCGATCTGTTCCCGCGCGAGACGAAGCGGGACGGCGCGTGGATGGGCGGCGTCGTCGATCGTCTTCCGGGGACCAAGAACGAGCTCGAGAACGTCGCGGTCGTCGTCGCGAACGTCACCCCGCCGCGCAAGCCCGGCGCCCCGGCGCTGCTCAACCACCGCGAGGTGGAGACGCTCTTCCACGAGTTCGGGCACATGATGCACCACGTGCTCTCGGAGGTGCCGATCCGCTCGCTCGCGGGCACGCGCGTCGTGTCCGACTTCGTCGAGCTGCCCTCGATGATCATGGAGAACTGGTGCTGGGAGCCCGCCGCGCTCGATCGCTTCGCGCGCCACTTCGAGTCAGGCGCGCCGATCCCCGACGACGTGAAGAAGCGGATGCTCGCGGCGCGCACCTTCCGCGCGGCGAACGCGCTGATGCGCCAGCTCGGCTTCTCGAGCGTCGATCTCTCGCTCCACACCGAGTACGACCCGAAGGTGCACGGCGAGGTGATGACCCACGCGCGCGACGTCTTCGCGCGCTTCTCGCCCACGCGCCTGCCCGAACAGTACGCGATGCTCGCGGCGTTCTCGCACCTGTTCGGCGCGGCCTATGGCTACGCGGCCGGTTACTACTCGTACCAGTGGTCCGAGGTGCTCGAGGCCGATGCCTTCAGCCGCTTCAAGAAGGAGGGGATCCTCGCGCGCTCGGCAGGTGACGCGTTCCGCAAGGACATCCTCGCGCGAGGCGACACCGAGGACCCCGCCGTCCTCTACCGCACGTTCCTCGGGCGCGATCCCGACGTGAACGCGCTCCTGACGAGGCTCGGCGTCGCGGCATGACCGCTGGGGGGCAGCGGGCGCTCCAGCGCCTGCTCTCGCGCCGCTGGTTCGAGACCGGCCTCGGCGGGCTCATCCTCGTCTCGGCGGCGCTCACCGTCATCGAGACGACGACGCCCGTCCCGCAGCGATGGGTCGTCTACGCGGTACACGCGATCAGCGCGCTCTTCGTCGTCGAGCTGCTCGCCCGGCTCCGCGTCGCGCCGAGCCGGCGGAGCTTCTTCCGCGAGTACTGGCTCGACGTCCTCAGCGTCCTGCCGCTCTTCGCTGCCGCGCGCCTCTTCTTCATCGAGGGAGCCTCGCTCGCGGCGCCGCCGTGGCTCGCGGCGTTCGCGCTGCTCCGCATCTTCCGCCTCCTCCGGCTCGCGAAGATCGCGCGGCACCTCGCCATCATGTTCCCGAGGGTCGTGCGCCGCGGCGCTCGCGAGGTGTTCTTCGCCTCGGGCTTCGTCCTGCTCGCGATCGTGTTCGCGAGCTCGGCCCTGGTCACGTTCGAGCGCGAGTCGAATCCGGCGCTCGGTACGTTCGGCAAGGCGTTCTGGTTCAGCGTCTACTCGGTCGTCGCGGCCGAGCCGATCCCGGGGCCGCCGCAGACCTTCGGCGGCCACGTCGTCGCCGTCGGCGTCATCCTGACGGGGCTCTTCGCATTCGCCACGCTCGTCGGTACCATCTCGGCGTTCGTCACCGATCGGATACGCAGCGGCGACCTCGTCATGGACTGGGAAGATCTCCGGGACCACCTCATCCTCTGCGGATGGAGCCGCAAGGCGGGCATCATCCTCCGCGAGTACTGCGCCGCCTACCCCGACGACGACAGGCCGGTGGTGGTCATCGCCGAGCTCGAGAGCGGCGTGCCGAACGTCGACGAGGCGTTCCGCGGCCGCGTGCAGTTCCTCAACGACGACTTCACGAAGATCGAGGCGCTGGAGAAGGCGGGGGTGAGGCGGGCGGCGCGCGCCATCATCCTCTCGGACACCGCGCGCGGGCGGAAGGAGCGCGACGCCGACGCGCGCACCGTCCTCGCCGCGCTCACCATCGAGCGCATGAACCCGAAGGTCTACACCTGCGCGGAGATCCACCGCCGCGAGCATGCGCATCACCTCCACATGGGCGGCGTGAACGACTACGTCGTCAGCGGCGAGCAGAGCGCGTTCCTCCTCGCGCAGTCGGCGATCACGCGCGGCGTGATGAAGGTGTTCTCCGAGCTCCTCACGCACGAGCACGGCAACCGCTTCACGCGTTGCCACGTCCCGAAGAAGTGGCAGGGCAAGACGTTCCTCGAGCTCATGACGCACATGAAGGAGGAGCACGACGCGCTCCTCGTCGCCGTCCAGAAGGGCGACGACACGGTCGTGAACCCGAAGGACTACGTCTTCCACGGAGGAGAGGACGTGGTCCTGATAGCGGCGACCGAGGTCCGCCTGTAGCTACTTGCCGACGGCGGCCGAGGTCGGCGTGGTCCCTTCACGCATGCACATGCCGCTCGACATGAACGTCGAGCCGCTGCAGACGTAGGTGGCCGTCTTCTCGCAGCCGGTGGCCTTCCAGTTGCCGTCGTTGATCTGCTCGACCTTCACCGCTCCGGACGTGCACTCGAGATCGCTCGCCGCCTTGGTGCGGACGAGATCGGGCGACACGCTCGTGGAGCACGCGGCGGCGAGGCAGGCGAGGAGGGACGCGGTGACGATGACGACGGGACGACGGCTCGACATGGGAGGCTCCTTGGTGAGTTCATCCCCAAGAGCCGCCTCGCCCCCGGCGGTCGCAGCTTTTCTTCGCTCTCCTCATCTCGCCTGGAAGTCCGGCGCGTGGCCGCCGAGGCCGACGCGCACCTCCTCCTCGACGATCGCGCGTCCCCGGCGGATCGCGCGCGCCCGGGCCCCGGGGACGACGAGCTGCAGCATCTCGAGCGAAGCGCGTGCGGGGGCAAGGACGAGCGGGCCCCACTTCCACGCGTCGTCGGGGAGGCGGAGGGCGTCGGAGGCCTTCTTGCCGAGGACGAAGCGGGCGAAGCCGGTGAGGAAGCGCCCCTCGATCGCGCCGCCGATGCCGCCGCCGCGGCCGGGCAGGCCTGTCGACCACGCATCGATCAGCGCGGCGGCGAGGGCCCGGCTGTCGTCGTCCGGACCGGCCTCGGTCATGTTGAACATCCACGCGAGCTCGAGGCCCTCGGCGAACGTCTTCGGCAGGAGGTCCTCCCGCACACCGACGAGCAGCCCGACGTAGCGCCAGAGGTGCATGAGCGCCTCGCGTTCGCGCCGCGAGATCCGGTAGCCGAGCGCGGTGAGGCCGCCGATGTACGCGATCGAGAACTCGAGGTTGGTGCCGACCATGTCGCGCTGGTTGATCGGCGTGCCCCACTCGTCCGTGCGCCACGCGCCCGAGCGCTCGAGATTGCGGCGCACCATCGAGTGCATGATGCGCACGCGGATGGTGGTCTTGAACCCGTCGGACGAGCGGTCGACGGCGCCCGACGTGGCGACGTCGCGGAGGAACCGGCCGGTCTCGGCGATGCGTCGCCGCGCCATCCTCATGAGCGCCCCGGTGGCGACGAGCGGCTTGACCGCGCCGCTCGAGAGGTAGCCGCTCATGAGCGACGCGCCGCCCAGCGCATACGTGCCGCCGCGGCCGACGCGGAGCATCGTGTCGGTGGCGAGCCGCAGCGCGCGGCGATCGACCCACGGCGGGACGCGATCCACCTCGGCGAACAGCGCGGCGAGCGGGGCGGGGGCGTTCGGGACCTCGTCGATCCCGCGCTCGAGGGCGCGATCGAGCAGCGCTCGGCCCTCGCCGCGAGGCGCCTCGTGCATCCAGTCCGCGACTGCATCGGCGAGCGGATCGCCGTCGAGCAGCGCGTGCTTGAGGTGGTCCATGCGGGGATCGTCGCGCCGCAGGCGCGCGCCCAGCAGGCGCAGGGCGATGTCCGGGAGCGGGAGGAGCGTCCCTTCGCCGGGCGGACGCCATCGCGAGGGGACGCGGGCGGGGTTCGACATCGGCTTCCCTCCACTACGAAGCTTATGCCGGGCGGCGGTATGCTGCACGGAGGATGTCGTTACCCGAGGTCCGCTACGGCACCGTGATCGGCCGCGACTTCATGATCCTGCGGCTGCTGCGCAAGGGATCGATGGGCGCGGTCTACATCGCCGAGCAGCTGAGCACGTCGGGGCAGCGCGCGGTGAAGCTGCTGCGGCGCGAGTACGTCGCAGACGACACGCTCTTCAAGCGCTTCGAGCGCGAGGCGCAGATGGCCGCGCGTATCCCGAGCGAGCATGTCACGCAGATCATCGCTTCCGGCGTCGACGAGAAGCTGAAGGTGCCGTGGATCGCGATGGAGCTGCTCGAGGGACAGCACCTCGGCGATCACGTCGCCGAGAACGGTCCCATGGATCGCGAGGCGGTGCGCGTCACCTTCGAGCAGATCTGCCATGCGCTCGGCGCGGCGCACCAGATCGGCGTCGTGCATCGCGACCTGAAGCCGGCGAACATCTTCCTCAGCGAGGCGCGGCGCGTCGGCTCCCAGAAGGTCGTGAAGGTGCTCGACTTCGGCGTGGCGAAGGTCGTCAAGGAGAACCTCACGCTGTCCGGATCACCGCTCGGGACGCCGAGCTGGATGGCCCCCGAGCAGACGCGCGGGGAGGCGGCCACCGTGACGACGGACGTGTGGGCCCTCGGCCTGCTCGCGTTCTACATGCTCACGGGCAAGATGTTCTGGCGCGCGTGCCAGCGTCCGGACGACGACGTCGCGATCATGAACGAGATCCGCGACGCCCCCGTCCCGATCGCCTCGATCCGCGCGCTCGAGCTCGGCGTCGGCGAGCGCGTCCCGCCCGGGTTCGATCCTTGGTTCGCCCAGTGCGTCGCGCGCTCGCCCGACGAGCGCTTCTTCACCGCGGCGGCGGCGTATGCGGCTCTGGCCCGGTCGCTGGCGACGTAGCGTCTTCCGCCGGCGGGGCCGGGCCGTCCGTTCGTCCGGCGGTGGGGGCGCGGAGCGCGCGGAACGCAACGAGGACGAGCGCGACGCCGATGACGATCGTGAGCGCACCGATCACCGAGGAGTCATGCGAGAGGTGGATGCCTCCGAGGACCGCGGTGAGGCCCACCGGAAGAGACACGTAGCCCAACAGATGCTTGTTCATGATGTGGATCTCCGACTGAGGTTTGGGACGACGACGGGGGCGTCCCGTTCGGAGGTCCTCGGGCGGTCGGTGATGCACATGGGCGAGCGACGTCGGGCTTCGACGCTGCACGCGGCGCGGCGAGCATCGCAGACGATGCCGGGCCGATCGCGAGCGACGGACGCGCCGTCGGGGCGGCGACATCGATCGGTCCGGGCCCGCCTCCGTCGGGGCGGACGAGGACGATGGCGCTGCCCGGCGCGCGCGCAAGCTGCGCACCTCGACGATCAGGGTGCGTCCCGTGCGCGGGCAGCGCGATCGCCGAAGCGACGAGGTGGAAGAGGAACGTCGCGAGGACGAGCCAGCGCCCGATCACGTCGGTCTCTTCCTCTCTCTCCAGAGATGCAGGAGCGAGCCGAAGACGATGACGGTCGTGTAGCTGGAGAGCGCGACCGCCCCGAGATGGAGCCTCCCCGCTTGCGTGAGCGTCGCGCCTCCGTCCACGCGCCCGAGCTGGTGCTCGAACGCGCGAAAGCTGGGGCTGTCGCGCGGCAACAGCTCGAGGAAGTCCGAGCGGAGCTCGAGCTTCGAAGCGTAGGCCCACGACGCCGCCATCAGCGCCAGCGCGACGCCGAGGACGAAGAAGGGCGCACGCCCGCCGAGATCGACGAGGCGATCGACCTGACGCCTGATCATGACGAACGACGCGAGCCCGCGGATCGGAAGAGGCTCCGACCCACGCTCGTCTCGAGCATGGACATTTCATTCTCCTCGAAGAGCGACGTCGGATGGACCGGCGAAGCGAGGAGCTCTCAGATCAAGAACACCATGTTCGCGACGTGCGCCTTCACGCGCCGAACGGCGACGTCGACCGTCGCGGGCGGTGCGGAGAGCCGCACGGTCACGGTGCGCTGACGGGTGAAGGCAGGGAGAAGCGAGCGGAGCGCCGCGGCGTGCTCGGGCGGATCCGACGCGGCTGGCCGTCCGAGGCGGCCGCGCGAGAGCTCTCCGCCGCGGTCGAGGTGCGCGCGGTCTTTGCCGTCCCTGGTGCGCTCGACGTGCTCGAGCGCGACCCTCGTGCGAAGCGCCTCGATGGGCGAGGCCCGCAGCGAGCCGCCGAGCAGCGTCAGCACGGCCACGATGCCGGCGACGAGCCAGCGGAACGTGACGGGGGCCGAGCGACGCATTCCCAGAGCTTAGTAGAGGCCCCGGAGTCTTCGCAAACGCGAGCTCACTTGTTCATGAGCACGTGCATCTTCGCGAGCGACTCGGCGAGGCCCGCACGGAGTGACGCCGGATCGTCCTTCGAGCGGACGAACGCGCGCCAGGCGGCCTCGGCCGCCTCCTGCGTCTCGCGATAGCCGTCGAGGAGGCCGAGCAGATCGTCGTCGCCGAGCGAGCGCTTCGTCGTGACGAGGAACCACACGTTGAACTCCTTGTCGGCCGCGAGCCACTTCTCGAGCGCCGCTCTCGTGTCGGCGTCGACGGTCAGCGACGGGAGCTCGTCGCGGATCTCTTCGGCGAGGGAGCGCGAGGTCATGTGGATTCCGCGTACGTCATGACGAGGTACATGACGCACTCCTTCCCACCAGCGTTGGCGTACGTGTGCGGCACGTCGGCCTCGAACACGATCGCGTCGCCTGCGTCGAGGCGGTGCGTCTCCTTGCCGATGAGGAGATCGAGCGTGCCCTGGGCGACGACCAGGTTCTCGAGCGTCCCGGGCGCGTGTGCGTCGGCGGCCTCCTTCGCGCCGGCGGCGAGGCGGAGCTCGTAGAACTCGGCGCGGCGCGGACCGTCGAACGGGAAGAGCGCGCGCGAGCTGAAGTGTCCCCCGTGGCTCGTGAGCACCTTCGCCTGGGTCTTCTTCAGCACCGTGGTGCCGCCCGCCTCGCGCGCCTGGATGAGCGTCGCGAACGTGACGTCGAGCGCGCGCGCGATCTTCCAGAGGACGTTGATCGTCGGCGCGCTCTGTCCGAGCTCGATCTGCCCGAGCATCGCGCGACTGACCCCCGACCTCTGCGAGAGCTTCTCGAGCGAGAGCCCGCGGCGCATGCGGAGGCGACGGAGATTGCCGCCGACCACCGGCGCGAGATCCCGCGACGCCTCGTCGACGGCGTCCGGCGGGTAGGCCCAGTCGGACGCCGTGGCCGCGGCGACGGCCGTGCGGTCCTTGGACTTCCGCGAGCTCTCTCGAACCGATTTCACCGCGCGCTCACCCGAGGGCCCGGCCAGCATCCGCTCGGCCGGGGGTGTCTGTCAAGGTGGACCTCCGTCCGCTTTGACGGACAGTCGCGACCTCGAGCGCGGGCGGCGATCTACTGCATGCACTTCTTCCACTGCGCGGTCGACGTCGCCGCCATCGCGCAGGTGAACTGCGAGCGCGTCGCGTCGCACGGCGCGTCGCCGTGCTGCTGCTTCGCCATCGACTTCGTCATCGAGACGAGCTCGGCCTTGTCGAGGCCGGCGAACTGCGGGTTCGATCCGATCTCGAGCTCGATCGCCTTCTCGAAGGCCTTGTCGCACTCGGCCTTCGAGATCTTCGGGCCGGTCTTGCTCGGCTTCGCGCCCTTGCCGCTGCCTTCGGCCGCGCTCTTGTCGCCGCTCTTCCCGCTCGCGCTGCTGCCGCTGCCGCTTCCGCCGGCGCCGCTGCCGCTCGCGCCCGAGCCGCTCTCCTTCGGCATGTCGCTCACCTTGTTGACCTCCGGCGAGGTCGGATCCGCCGGTGCGGTCGTCGCGGACGAGTCGGACGCGCTCGTCGTCTTCGGCCTGCTCGGGTCGTCGCCCGCGAGGCGCGACTCGGACGTCGAGTTCGCCGGGGTGTTGTCGTCGGCCTTGTACGGATGACGGACTTCGGGGCCTCCGCACGCGGCGACGAGGAGCGAGGACAGGAGGAACGACGGAAGGAGGAGAGAACGGCTCACGCGATCGAGGATATCCGACGATTCGAGTTGACGAACGGCGCGCGGCAGCGCAGGTTGCGCTCGTCGGATTTCATAATGAATTCCAACACTTCATCAAGCTTATGCTTCATCAATCCGTGAAGCATCGGCCTCTGGGCGCCACGCTCGGCGTCGTGCTCGCCCTCGCGACGCCCGCGATCGCGCGCGCGCAGCAGCCCGCACCTGCCGCACCCGCGCAGGAGCCGGGCGAGCCGCCGAAGAACGAGCCGCCCAAGGACGAGACGGTCACCGTGCGCGGCCGCGCACCGGCGCCGAGCCGTGGGGCGAGCGATTTCAACCTCCGCGTCGGCGAGCTCGATCGCGTCCCGCGCGCCGAAGGCGCCGCGGGGCTGCTCAAGCTCGCTCCGGGCATCCTCCTCACGAACAAGGGAGGCGACGGGCACGCCGAGCAGATCTTCCTCCGCGGCTTCGACGCGCGCGAAGGGCAGGACGTCGAGCTCACCGCCGCCGGCGTCCCCATCAACGAAGCGGGGAACCTGCACGGAAACGGCTACGCCGATCTCCACTTCATCATCCCGGAGCTCGTCGAGTCGCTTCGCGTGATCGAGGGGCCGTTCGATCCGCGGCAAGGCAACTTCGCCGTCGCCGGGAGCGCGAGCTACGAGCTGGGGCTCGTGCGTCGCGGGCTGACCGCGAAGTACACGACCGGCTCGTTCGCCACCCAGCGCATGCTCGTCCTCTGGGGACCCACCGGGCAGAGCACGCGCACGTTCGGCGGCGCCGAGCTGTTCGACACCGACGGCTTCGGCGAGAACCGGGGCGCGCGCCGAGGCAGCGCGATGGGCCAGTACGAAGGCAAGCTCGGCTCGAGCGGCAGTTACCGCGTCGGCGCCCAGGCGTACTCGGCCCAGTTCAAGAGCGCGGGCGTCGTGCGCGCGGACGACGTCGACGCCGGGCGCATCGACTTCTTCGGCACCTACGACACGCGGCAGGGCGGCGACTCGTCGCGCTACTCGGCGTGGGGCGACCTCGAGACGAAGTCCGGCGACACGGTGCTCAAGCAGCAGGTGTTCCTGATCTTCCGCGACATGCGCCTGCGCGAGAACTTCACCGGCTTCCTGCTCGACGTGCAGAAGCCCGTGCAGAGCCCGCACCCGCAGCGCGGCGATCTGCTCGACCTGCACGTCGACTCGGAGACCTTCGGCGCGCGGGGCTCGGCGCGCTGGCGGGCGAAGGCGCTCGGACAGCCGCAGGAGCTCGAGCTCGGCTACTTCGCACGCGCCGATCGGACCGCCTCCACGCAGAGCCGCATCGAGGCGGCCACGAGCGTGCCCTACACCACCGAGACCGATCTCGACTCGCGCCTCGGCGACATCGGCGTCTACGGCGACGCGGGGCTCCGCCCGCTCGGATGGCTGAACCTTCGCGGCGGCGTTCGCGGCGATCTCTTCACCTACGACGTGCTCGACAACTGCGCGCAGCAGAGCGTGCGCCAGCCCTCGGCGGCGAACCCCCCGGGCGACGCGAGCTGCCTCTCGCAGCAGGACTTCGGCCGGCATCGCGAGCCCTACGATCGGCGCGCCACGTCGAGCATCGCCGTCCTCCCACGCGGCTCGGTCCTCCTCGGGCCGTTCGAGGGGTTCACGACGTCGATCGCCTACGGCAGGGGCGTCCGCTCGATCGACCCCGTCTACATCAACCAGGACCTCGCGACGCCGTTCGCGAGCATCGAATCGTACGAGCTCGGCGTCGGCTGGACGAAGGGCATCGGCGACGTCGAGATGATGGCGCGCTCCGTCTTCTTCCAGACGCACGTCGATCGCGACCTCATCTTCAGCGAGACCGCCGGGCGCGCGACGCTCGCGAACGGAACGACGCGCACCGGCTGGGTGGGCGCGGTGCGCGCGACCGGACCGTGGTTCGATCAGGCCGCGAACGTCACGCTCGTCCGCTCGATGTTCGATGACACGAAGCTGCTCGTCCCCTACGTGCCCGACGTCGTCGTGCGCTCGGACTCGGCCGTGCACCACGAGCTGCCGTGGAAGCCGGGCGGCGACCCCCTCACCGGTGCGCTCGCCGCGGGCATCACGTTCGTCGGCCGGCGCGCGCTTCCGTACGGACAGCGGAGCGACACCATCTTCACCGTCGACGGCTCCGCCTCGATCGCGTGGCGCTCGTTCGAGCTCGCGCTCGTCGCGACGAACCTCCTCGATCGCCGCTACCGCCTCTCGGAGTTCAACTTCGCCTCCGACTTCCGCGGCCAGCCGCAGCCGACGCTCGTGCCCGCGCGCCACTTCACCGCCGGCGCGCCGCGCGGCGTGTTCCTCACGCTCACTGCCACGCTGGGGGGCGTATGAGGCGGCTCGCGCTCCTCGGCCTGTTCGCGCTCGTGCTCGTCGCGTGCATCGGCACGACCGGCAGCGAGCTCGTCACGTTCCAGGCCTTCGCCGCGGGTCCCGCGAACGCGAACCGCGAGCCCATCACCTTCACCAACGGGCTCGGCTGGACGATCACGCTCACGAAGGCGAAGCTCCACATCGGCGCCGTCTACTTGAACCGCTCGGTGCCCGTCTCCGGTGGACAGGAGCGCGAGTGCTTCCTCCCCGGCGTCTACGTCGGGCAGGTGCTCCGCGGGCTCGACGTGGACGTGCTGTCGGCGACGCCGCAGCCCTTCCCCGTGCGCGGGAACGGGACGGAAGACCTCGCCGTGACGGGAGAGGTCTGGCTGACCGGCGGGCGCATCGACGCGCTCGACGACCGCACGCCGATCCTCGAGGTCGTCGGGACCGCGACCCGCGGCGACGAGTCGATGCGCTTCGAGGGGACGATCACCATCGAGCGCAGCGGCTATCGCGCGCCCGACGCCAACGACCCGGCTCGGCCCGGGGCGAACCCCCTCTGCGCCGAGCGGATCGTCACGCCGATCCCCGTCGCCATCACGCCGCGCGACACCGGCGCGCTGCTCGTGCGGGTCGATCCCCGCGGGTGGTTCGCGAACGTCGAGCTCGGCGAGCTCGAGAAGGTCTCGCCGGAGAGCGATCTCCGCCGCTTCCCCGCCGAGAACACCGGACAGCCGGCCACGAACCTCTATCGCGGCCTGCGTTCTGCATCCGGCGTCTACACCTTCGAGTGGATGCCCTGAGCACACTTCACGGAATCCACAACTGTCGAAGCGTTCACATCCTTGCGTAACTCCAGACCTCGAGTAATCGGAATGTGTCCCATGCGTCGGATCGTCACCTCGAGCATCGCGCCCCTCTCGCTCGCCGCGCTGCTCGCCTGCTCGTCCTCGGCCGACCACGGCAAGCCGAACCTGACCGTGACCATCGCCGGCGAGGGCGCCGCGCTGACGGGCTTCCCGTTCCCGGCCGCCGCCAACGAGCCGTCGTTCGTCGACGGCTGGGACGTACGCTTCGAGCGCATCCTCGTCACCGTCGACCACATCGCGCTCTCCGACAACCCGGACATGAGCCCGACGGATCAGTCGGTCACCGGCGCGGTCCTCGCGCGCGCGCACGGTCCGTGGGCCGTCGACATGACGAGGCCGGGCGCACCGACCGACATCCGCACCGAGACCGACGCGATCACCCCGCTCGGCGGCGATCACGGGGCGGCGGACGTCAGCGAGAACCCGAACGCGCAGGCGCTCGTGCGCATGCAGGGGCTCGACGACTCGCGCAGCTTCGACCCCAGCGTGCGCTACGGCTTCAACTTCGACTTCGTCCCCGCGACGAGCGACGCGAAGAAGACCAACCTCGATGCCGCGGCCGAGGCCGACTACGCCGAGATGGTGCAGAAGGGCTGGGCGGTGCTCTACGTCGGCAGCGCGACGTTCAAGGGCGTCGACTGCAGGTCGTCCGACGCCGCCTTGCCCGAGTCCGAGCGCTACGACTTCACGAGGCTGCCGAAGACGGTGAAGTTCCGCTTCGGTTTCCACACGCCCACGAAGTACGTCAACTGCCAGAACAGCAGCCTCAAGGGGCGCGCGTTCGACGGCGAAGAGTCCCAGCGCGGCGTCCAGCTCCGCGCGCAGGGAGACACCGTCGCGCAGATCACGCTCCACGTCGATCACCCGTTCTGGAACACCGTCGATCACGACGCCGCGGAGCTGTACTTCGATCAGATCGCCGCGGTCGCGACGCCCGACGGTACGGTGACGCTCGAGGACCTCGCGACGGTCGACTTCACGAGCTTCAAGGATCGCGCGGGCAAGGACCTCCCCTGGCGCTCGTGCATCGCGGAGAAGGCGCCGAACGAGGGGACCCGGAAGTTCGACTCGGGCAGCGTCCCCGTGAACCCGCAGGCGTCACCGGACGCGGCGCTCCGCAACTACGGCGACTACGTCCAATATCAGCAGAGCACCGAAGGCCACCTCAACGCCGACGGCCTCTGCGCGGTCAAGCGGCTCTTCCCGGCGCCCCGCTGACGATCACCGAGGGCACCGGCACGCGGTCCACGCGCAGGAGCGTGCCGTCGGCGATCTCCTGCCACGGCTCGTCGGTCATGCGCTCGGACGCGATGAGGATCGCGTGACGGCGCTGCGTCCACTTCGTCACGATCATCGCACTGGCGGACTCGCGCTTCTCGCGGACCGGGTCGTTCGGTGAGCGTTCGAGCAAGAACAGCGAACGGCCGAAGCGGTGCGCGAAGCTCGTGCGCCCGTCCGACAGGAGGAAGTTGAACGCGCCGACGTTCGCTTCGCGGAGCCTCCGCGCGGCACCGTCGATGACGTGCGTCGCGCGCGTGCGCGCGTCGTCGTCGGGGAGCGTCGTGAGCCCGGCGTCGTCGAGCCGCGTGAGCAGATGCGCGAAGAGGAGCTCGCTGTCGGTGTCGCCGGTGATCTCGTCGAGGCGTGCGCGCGACGTGCCGGCGCGGAGGGTGGCGACGTCCTTCACCGTGCCGTTGTGCGCGAAGATCCATCCGTCGCGCTCGAACGGGTGCGTGTTCTCGATGCGCGTCGGGCCGACGGTCTTCTGCCTCACGTGCGCGACGAGGACGTGGCCCTCGCTACGCGCAGCGGCCTCGAAGAAGCGCGAGTCCTCGTACGCGCGCTCGGTGCCCTTGTGCACGCGCCACGTCGCTCGCGACTGCTCGTACGTGGCGATGCCCCAACCGTCGGGGTGCTCGCGCGAGAGGCGCGCGAGGCTGCGTGGAGCCTCCTTCAGGCACAACCCGAACTCGGTGGTCTCCGACGCGACGATCCCGACGAGCCTGCACATCGACTTCGATTAACTCTACGCCACGATCGAAACACGTCGAATTTCAGGCGTCTCCAGGGAGTCCCTCGCACTCGGATCGCCCTGGCGCGGGCCATGGGCGCAGGTAGAATGCCCAGTCTTCGCACACGGAGTGATCCCATGTCGTATCGTCATCTGTCGCTCGGTGTCGTCCTTGCCCTGGCCGCACCGGCCGCCTTCCTCGCGTGCTCGAGCAACCCCGATCGCTCCGGCTTCGGCGACGGCAGCTCGGGAGGGACGAACGGCGACAACGGCGGAACCTTCGGCAACGGCGGCGACGGCGGCACGTCCGGCAAGGCGTGCGTGCCGAACCCGGCGAACTACGACATCCCGGGCAACAACTGCGACGACGACGGCGACGGGACGATCGACAACCCGCCGGCGTGCGACGACTCGCTCTCCACGAGCGGCGACGCGGCGGACTTCGCCAAGGCGATGGGCATCTGCGCGGACGCGAAGAGCAAGGGCTACGGCCTCGTGTCGGCGACGTTCACGCAGGGCTACGGACGGAGCGACGCGCCGAAGGGCGAGCAGCACGGCATCCTCGGCAAGTTCGGCAACGTCATCAAGCCGCGCGAGGGCAAGAAGCTCGGCGTCCTGAGCACGGGGTACGCGCAGGAGTACAACGGCGGCTCCGGCAAGGCCTTCGGCGGCTTCGAGGACGGTCCCTTCGGCCCCGAGCCCACGGGCAAGGACTGGTGGATGTCGACGCTCAATCCGGGCAACGGCTCCGCGCCGCCCGGCTTCCCGAAGCCCGCGGCCGGCTGCAAGCAGTCGAACGAGGTCAACGACGTCATCAACGTGAAGCTCGAGCTGAAGGCGCCGCCGAACGCGAGCGGGATCAAGTTCGACTTCAATTTCTTCTCCGGCGAGTGGCCGGCGTTCGTCTGCAGCGAGTTCAACGACGGCTTCATCGCGTTCTTGACCGCGAAAGGGTTCAACGGCGGCAAGGGCGACAACATCTCCTTCGACAAGGACAAGAACCCGGTCAGCGTGAACAACGGCTTCTTCGATCGCTGCACGCCCAACGTGCAGACGGGCTGCGCCGAGAACAAGGACATCAAGTCGGTCTGCCCGGGCGGTCCCGACGAGCTCGGGGGCACCGGCTTCGGCATCTCGGGCAAGTGGTGCTCGAGCCCGCCGTACCAGCAGGGCGGCAACGACACGAGCACGAACGGCGGCGCCACCGGCTGGCTCACGTCGCAGGCGCCGGTGCAGCCGGGCGAGACGTTCACGCTCGAGCTCATGATCTTCGACACCGGCGACGGCGTCCTCGACTCGAGCGTGCTCCTCGACAACTTCACGTGGGTCGAGGGCGAGGTCACGACGGCGACCGATCGTCCGCCGCGCTGATCGCCGGGCTCGTCAGCCCGTCTTGCGGAAGTGGACCTCGGCGTGCGACTCGCGGATGAACGCGAGGATGCGCAGCGCCGCGTCGAGCGCCTTCGGCGCCGGCTCGAAGCACCATCGCAGCGAGGCGGTGCGGCTCGGCGGATCGACGTGCAGCGTCGGGACGCCGAACCGCGCGAGCGCGAGCAGGTGCGAGCGGATGCACGGGACGAGGAAGCGGCTGGCCGCGAAGCGCGATCCCTCGATGAGGAAGAGGCCGTCGAACGACGCGTCGCCCACCTCGATCTCGTGCTTGATCCCGAGGGTCTTCCCGAACGCCATGAACAGCGTCTCCGGACGCAGCAAGAGCCGCGGCATCGCGCGCGGGATGCTCGTGACGAGCTGCATCGACACGTCGGCGAGGTGACCGTTTCCGTTCGCGAGCGCCGCGCCGCGCAGCGCGAACGGGATGCCTCGGTGCCGGAAGCGCGCGAGGCAGGCCCACCATCCGTCGACCACGAGCTCGGCGTCGCGATCACGCTCGCGCACGATCGCTTCGAACCCAGCGACGAACTCGCGGCCTTCGTCCGGCGAGAGGATCGGCCCGGCATCGCCGTCCGGCGGCGGGTCCGGTACGCCCTCCGGAACGGCGAGCCACTCCTCCTCGACCGATGGCAGGCGCGCGATCAGACGATCGAGCTCGCTCTCGTACGTCGCGAGCTGCCCTTCGGCGCGCGCGAGCTCCTCGAACGACTCCGACTCGACGAGATCGAGGCCATCTCGGAGGACCGACAGTCGATCGCGAACGTGCGCCTCGAGGCTCTCCCAGAAGTCGCCTGTGACCTCCGCCTCGCGCTCGCGGATCCGGCTCTCGAGATCCGAGAGCCGGGCGCGGATGCCGACCTGCGCGTCCCGGTAAGAGTCAGCCGGCATCCTCTAGTGTGACGGCGTCTACTCGGTCGGCAAGCCTTTGCTCGTCCACTCGCGCCATCCCCCCGCCATGGAGGATACCTTGCGATAGCCCATCCGCTGAAGACTTTCCGCCGAGAGCAGGGATCGGAAGCCGCCGCCGCAGTAGAGGACGATGTCGGCGTCGTAATCCGGGATCGCGGCCTCGATGTCGCGCTCGATGATGCCGCGGCCCATGTGCTTCGCGCCCCTGATGCGGCCGCGGGCGAACTCGCTCTCTTCGCGCACGTCGACGAGCTCGAACTTCTCGCCGCGCTCGAGCCGCTTCGCGACCTCGTCCGTCGAGACCTCCTTCACGTGGGCGCGCGCTTCGTCGCAGAGCTTCAAGAATCGCGGGGAGTGAGCCATGGCCGACCTCTAGCATCAGTGCGCGGATTGCGGTACGTCCGGTCGCACCATGGCCCTCGATGCGCGCGTGCGCTTGGCGATCAAGGAGTCGTTCCCGGCAGACTTCCTCTCCGAGGATCCGTCGGACCTCGCCGAGTACGGCCGCGACTGGACGCGCGTCGTCGCGCCCGCGCCGAGCGCGATCGCGTTCCCGCGCACGACCGACGAGGTCTCGCGGCTGCTCTCGCTCTGCAACCGAGAGCGCATCGCGGTGGTGCCCTCCGGCGGGCGCACCGGCCTCGCGGGCGGCGCCGTCGCCGCGAACGGCGAGATCGTCGTCTCGCTCTCGCGGATGCGCAGGATGGATCCCGTGGACGCGCTCGGCGCCACGGTGCGCGTGCAGGCCGGGGCCGTCACCGAGGCCGTACACCAGCACTGCGAGGCTCACGGGCTCACGTGGCCCGTCGACTTCGCATCGAAGGGCTCGAGCACGGTGGGAGGCAACATCGCGACGAACGCCGGCGGCGTACGCGTCATCCGCTACGGACTCACGCGCCAGTGGGTGCTCGGCCTGGAGGTGGTGCTCGCCTCCGGCGAGGTCCTGGAGCTCAACGGCGCGCTGGAGAAGAACAACACGGGCCTCGACCTGCGCCAGCTGTTCATCGGCAGCGAGGGCACGCTCGGCATCGTGACCGAGGCGACGCTCAAGCTCGCGCGCGTCCCCGGCAAGTCGACGGTGATGCTCTTCGGCGTGAACGACGTCGCCGCGGTGCTCGCCCTCTTCCGCGAGGCGCGTCGCGGCCCGTTCACCATCGGCGCCTACGAGTTCTTCTCGCAGCGCTGCCTCGATCGCGTCCTCCGACATCGCACGCTCCGCCCGCCGCTCGGCACCGCGTGCGAGTACTACGTGCTGCTCGAGGTCGAGGACGTCGTCGAGCCCGGCATCGAACCGTGGGTCGAGAAGGTGTTCGCGGACGGGCTCGCGGTCGACGGCACGCTCGCCCAGCACGGCGGCGAGGCGCGCGCGCTCTGGGAGCTTCGCGAAGGGATCAGCGAGAGCCTCAGCGCCACCGGCCTGCCGCACAAGAACGACGTCGCGCTGCCCATCGCGAAGCTCGACGCGTTCTGCGCCGAGCTCGATTCGGTCTTCGCGGCGCGTTACCCGGGATGGGAGATCTGCCTCTTCGGCCACGTCGGCGACGGCAACCTCCACATCAACGTGATGAAGCCCGACGCGATGAGCCGCGAGGAGTTCTTCTCCAAGACGAAGGAGGCCGATCGCGATCTCTTCGGCCTCGTGCAGCGCCACCAGGGCAGCATCTCTGCCGAGCACGGCGTCGGTCTGCTCAAGAAGCCGTTCCTCGGCTTCTCGCGGACCGCGCCGGAGATCGCGGTCATGCGCAGCGTGAAGAAGGCGCTCGACCCGAACGGCATCCTCAACCCGGGCAAGATCCTCGACGCATGAAGCGCCTCGCCTCCGCCGTCGTGCTCGCGCTCTCGCTCGCCTTCGCGTGCGACGACGAGCCCGAGAGGACGGAGGTGCCCGTCGCGATCGCGCCTCCGTCCCGCCACGCGGCCCTGCGCGATGCGCTGACCGACGACGCGAAGGCGTTCGCGTTCTCGAACGGCGACTGGCTCGAGGACCTCGGCGATGCACCGTTCTTCGGCGTCGCGTGGCTCTCGCATCGCGGGGAGGAGCCCGAGCGGCTCGCCGCATCGATCGCGCGCGCGCGGACGCTGCTGTCCGGCGAGCTGCTCGAGGGCGATCTCCAGGACAAGGTGATGGCCGCGCTCGGGCTGATCGAGCACATCTCCGTGAGCGGCGATCGCAGCGAGCTGCCGCTGCTCGACGAGTTCGTCGACCGCCTGGACTCGCTCACGCATACGCTCGGCGACTACCTCGAGGCGGGAGCCGACCGGAGCTGGGCCATCCGCACCTACGGACCGACGGCGGTGACCGCGCTCGTCGCGCTCGTGGAGGCGCAATACGCGCTGCTCGTCGGCGGCGACCGCGCCGCCGAGCGTCTCGAGCGCGCGCAGGCCATCGACGCGAAGATCGCCGCCCGCGCGTTCGGGGATCTCGGCACCGTACGCGGCTACGCGATCGCCCCGGGCCGTCCCGAGCTCGAGATCTACCCGAACGTCTCGATGGCGATGCTCAAGGCGCGCCTCTTCCGCATCACGAAGGACGAGGGCTACCGGCTCGAGGCGCGCGCGCTCTACGCCGCCATCCAGCCGCTGAAGGTCTCGGACGCTCCGGCGCGCTATCGATCGCCGTACGCCGTCGACCTGGTGCACGCGAAGACGCCGGACGTCTCGACGCTCTCGAGCCAGAACTACCTCGCGCTCTCGCTCCTGCTCCTCTTCGAGATCACCGGCGAGCGTCGCTTCGTCGACGAGGCGGATCGCGTCTTCGATGCGATCGAGACGATGCGCGGGCCCTGGTGCGCGTCGCAGGTGAACCCCGGCACGACGCCCGATCGCTGCACGACGGGCCTGCTCCATCACGTCGTCGACGGCCGTCTCGCACAGCCCGGCGACGGCACCCTGTTCTGCTCGGGGTGCAACCTGCAGACGCTCTACGTCCTCGGCTACCGTCGCGCGCTCGCGAACGAGCCGTTCTGATCACCCGAGCGGTGCGAACAGCGAGACGTGCGTGCCGTCGGGATCGCACACGATCGCGTAGCGCTGCCCCCAGAAGGCGTCCCACGGCTCCTTGTGCCCCGTGTAACCGGCGCGCACGATCGCGGCGTAGGTCGCGTCGACCTCCTCCGGCGATCCGCACTTGAACGCGAGCTCCATCCGCTGCCCGCGCGGCTCTACCCATGCGGGATCGAGCGATTGGGCCATCGACGCGGCGTTGAGCGAGATGCGATAGCCGTTCGGTGTCTTCGCCTCGACGTAGTCCTCACCCTCCTTCGCGTCGGGGAACGCGAGGCCGAGCAGGCGATAGAAGGGGACGGCGCGAGGGACGTCGGAGACGACGATCCCGACCATGTCGGGGAGGAGGGCCATGCGCGGACGGTTACTGCGAAGCCGCGCGCGCGTCTTGTACGAATCGGACAGGCGTGACCCCCGCGAGGTCCTTCGCGTCGCGGGTGAAGTGGGCCTGATCCGAGTAGCCGGCGAGCGCCGCCGCCTCGACCGCGCTCGACCCGCCCCAGATGGCCGAGGTGGCGCGCTGAAGCCGCATGACGCGCGCGAACAGCTTCGGCGCGATCCCGACGCGAGCAGCGAAGCGACGGGCGAGCTGGCGTTCGGAGAGGCTCGCGCGCTGCGCGGCCTCGCGTACCGTCGCGCCGCTCGCGAGCGCGTCCGCGGCGGCGCGGATCGAGAAGTCGGCCGCGCCCGCATGACGTGCGAGGCGCTGCTCCAGCGCACGATCGACCAGCGGCGCGACACGCGCGAGCACCGCGGTCGTCGACAGCGATCGATCGTCGAGCACGCGGAGGGCTCGGTCCTCGAGCACGCGTCCCTCGTCGCCCCACGAAGCGACGAGCGGAGCTTCGCCGTCGGTGAGCTCGGCGGGGGCGAGCGGCGCGGCGCGCGCGGCCTCACCGGGGCGGAACCGGACGCCGAAGACCGCGCGCTCTCCCGGCGATGCGACGATCGCGCGGGACATCGTCCCCACGATCCGCGCGCCTTCATCGCCGGCGAGCAGGATGTCGATGCATCCGTCCGGGAGCACCCGATGCGCGTCGAACGGCCCGGAGATCGCCCAGTAGCACGCCACGAGCGAGCGGAGCCTCGGCGGCGGTGCGATCTCGGCGTACGGCACGCCCTCGTTTTAGGACATGTCCGCGGTCGTGCAAGTCATCGCGCGGGAGGCCGCGGGGGACCCGATCCGGCGCCCGTCCGCTCGATCGCGGTCGCGATCATGTCGAGATCGGTCTCCGAGAGACTCACGTCCGCGGCGCCGATCCAGCCGTCCACCTGCGCCGGCGAGCGCGCGCCCACGATCGCGCCGGTCACGCCCGGGAACGCGAGCGTCCAGGCGATCGCGACCGAGCCTACGGACGTCCCGAGGCGCTCGGCGATCGGCCGGAGCGCATCGGCGAGCGCGAGGTTCCGTTCGAGCGCGTCGCCACGGAACTCCGAGGAGCGCGAGCGCCAGTCGTCCGGACCGAGCCGGGCCGCGCGCTCGGCGCTGAACGATCCGGACAGCAGCCCGGACTGCATCGGGCTGTATACGATGACGCCCGTGCCATGGCCCTCGCACCAGCCGAGCTCGGCGCCGGCGATCTCGCGACGGACGGCCGACAGCGGCGGCTGGAGCGTGTCGACGTGGCCGATGCGCTCGGCCCGCTCGAGGGCTGCGAGGCCGTGGTTCGACAGGCCGATCGCCCGCACCTTGCCCTCGCGCTTCAGGGCGACGAGCGTGCCCCAGTAGTCCTCGATCGGCGTGCCGTCCGCGGGCGGCCAGTGCATCTGGTAGAGATCGATGCGTTCGACGCCGAGCCGCTTCAGCGAGGCCTCGAGCTCGCGACGGATCGTGGCGGGATCGCCCACGCGGATCGGCGTGCGCGGGCTCTTCGGATCCGGCACGAGCCCGCACTTGGTGAAGACGTACGGCCGATCGCTCTTCGGGACGTCCCGGAGCGCGCGCGCGACGACCTCTTCGGAGTGGCCGAAGCCGTACGCGGCGGCCGTGTCGATCCAGTTGATGCCGCGCTCGACGGCGCGCCGGATCGCCGCGATCGACGCGTCGTCGTCCTGCGGACCCCAGCCGAAGGCCCAGTCCGCGCCGCCGATCGCCCAGGCTCCGAACCCGAGCCGGGTCACCTCCATGTCCGTCCGGCCGAGTCGTCGCCTCTCCATCCCGCGGATGGATGCACGATCGCGGCCGAGCGTTGTCGGGCTCAGTAGAGGATCCGCGTCTTGATGCAGGTCGGGAGCTCGCCGATCGCCTTCTTCACGTCGTTCGCGACCTCCTTGTCGAGGTCCATGACGAGGTAGCCGATGTCCGGATCGGTCGCGAGGACCTGCGCGAGGACGTTGGCGTTCATGTCCGAGACGATGCGGTTCACGTCGCGGAGGACGCCCGGCACGTTCTTGTGCATGTGGAGCACGCGATGCGCGCCGGCGAGCGGGGCGACGTCGATGTGCGGGAAGTTCACCGCGCCGGTGGTCGCGCCGGTGTTGGTGAACTTCGTGAGGACGCTCGCGACCTCGCGACCGATCATCTCCTGCGCCTCGAGCGTCGAGCCGCCGATGTGCGGCGTGAGCACCACGTTCGGCAGACCGCGCATCACGTTCTCGAATCCATCGCTGTTGCTCTCGGGCTCCTCCGGGTAGACGTCGAGCGCGGCGCCTGCGACGTGGCCCGCCTCGATCGCGGCGGCGAGCGCATCGAGATCGACCACGGTGCCGCGGCTCAGGTTGAGCAAGTAGCTCCCCGGCTTCATCTTCGCGATCTCGGCCTTGCCGATCATGCCGCGCGTCTGCGGGGTCTCTGGGACGTGCAAGGTGACGAAGTCGCTCTGCCCGAGGAGCGCCTCGAGCGAGTCGACCGCGCGGTTGTTGCCCATCGGAAGCGTCGGGCGGATGTCGTACGAGATGACGCGCATGCCCATCGCCTCGGCGAGCACGCCGACCTGCGAGCCGATGTGGCCATAGCCGATGATGCCGAGCGTCTTGCCGCGGATCTCGTAGGAGCCGGTCGCGACCTTGCGCCACTTGCCCTCGTGCACCTCCCGCGAGCGATCGCCGAGGTGGCGCGCGAGCATCACGACCTCCGCGATGACCATCTCGGCGACGCTGCGCGTGTTGCTGAACGGCGCGTTGAAGACCGGGATGCCGTTCTGCTTGGCGGCCTTGAGATCGATCTGGTTGGTGCCGATGCAGAAGGCGCCGACGGAGAGGAGGCGCTTGCCTGCCTCGAGCGCCTTCGCCGTCACCTTCGTCTTCGAGCGGATGCCGAGGAGGTGGACTCCCTCGGCGAGCTTGGCGGCGAGCTCGTCCTCCTTGAGCGCCTTCGGGAGCGCCTCGACCTGGAAGCCCTCGGCCGCGAAGATCTCGTGCGCGCTCTGGTGCACGTTCTCGAGCAGCAGGACCTTGATCTCGCCCTTGGGGAACGAAGTCTTCTCCATCACGGGGCGGACCTTACCAGATCACCCGCGGATCTCGTGGGCGAGCTTGCCGAGCTCGGCGATCGCCCGCGCGATGGCCGGTGAGAAGGGATGACCGGTGCTGATCCGCACGCAGTGCGCAAAGCCGCCCTTTTTCGCCCGCGCCGAGAAGATCGGCCCCGGCGCGATCGCGATGCCGCGATCGAGCGCGCGGAGCTGGAGCTCGACGGCGAGCGCACGACCTCTCTCCTCCTTCAGCTCGACCCAGAGGAAGAACCCGCCCTGCGGGCACGACACGCGCGTCCCCTCGGGGAACGCCTCGGCGATGGCCTCGCGGTAGCGTGCGGTCTGCGCGGCGAGCACGCGCCGGAGCTTGCGCACGTGCCGATCGTAGCCGCCCTCGGCGAGGAACTCCGCGACGGCCATCTGCGTGGGGGAGGGCGACGCGACCGAGTGCGCGAACTTGAGCCGCTCGACCGCATCCTGGAAGCGGCCCGGGGCGACCCAGCCGACGCGGTATCCGGGCGCGAGCGTCTTCGACACCGAGCCGCAGAGCAGCACCCAGCCGTCCTTGTCGAACGCCTTCGCCGGCCGCGGCCTCGTACCGTCGTGCGCGAGGTCGCCGTAGACGTCGTCCTCGACGAGCGGGATCTCGCGGCGCGCGAGCATCTTCACCAGCCGCTCCTTGTTCTCGTCCGGCATGCGTGCGCCGAGCGGATTCGTGAAGTTCGGCGCGGCGAGGACGGCGCGCACCGGCGCACCGCGGACGGCGTCGTCGAGGGCGTCGAGGTCGAGGCCGGTGCGCGGATCGGTCGGGATCTCGACGGCGCGCAAGCCGTTGCCCTCGACGAGCCGCAGGAGCCCGAAGTACGCGGGCGACTCGACGGCGATCACGTCGCCCGGCTTGGTCACCGCACGAAGGCTGAGGTACAGCGCCTCGCTCGCGCCGACGGTGGTGACGAAGTCGTCCTCCTCGAGGAACGTCCCCCACGTGACCGCGCGTCGCGCGAGCTGCCTGCGGAGCTGCGGGCAGCCGCGGAGCTCGTCGTAGCTCGCGCCCGGGCCCGCGCCCTCGCGCGCGATCGCCGAGAGGATGGCGTTGAGCTTGCGCGTGGGCAGGAGCTCCGGCGCGACGTAGGCGGTCCCCAGCGGGACGAGGCCGCGCGCGTGGATCATCGCGCGGACGAGATCGTCGGCGTCGGCCGAGATCGACACGCGTGCGGGGGCCGGCGCGGGGCGCGACGTGGTCGGCTCGGGCGGCTCCGGCCCGCGCCGCGCACGCACGTAGTGTCCGGACTTCGGCCGCGTCTCGACGAGGCCGCGCCCCTCGAGGACGAGATACGTCGAGAGCACGGTCGCGACGCTCACGCCGCGCTCCTCGGCGAAGCGCCGTACGCTCGGCAGGCGCTCGCCCGGACGGAGCGCGCCGCGCGCGACCATGTCGGCGAGCTCGTCCGCGAGGCGCTCGTAGAGGAAGGCGTTCTCCACGAGCTCGAGTGTACCGTCCGTGTTTCAGAAGCATGCAGTACAGATTTCGAGCAACCTGGACGGTGCAGACGACATCTGTACCGGTCTCGATGCGTCGAACGTGCCTCTGTACCGGTTCAGGTCGAAGCGCCATGTTGGACGCCCGATGAGCGCCGCTTCTCCTCCTTCCTCGACGACGCTCGCTCCTGCGCGCGCGCCGGCCGCCGTGCTCCTCGCGCTGACGGCGCTGTACGTCGTGTGGGGCTCGACCTATCTCGCGATGCGCATCGCGGTCGAGGCGCTGCCGCCCTTCGGCATGGCGGGCACGCGCTTCGTCCTCGCGGGGGCCGTGCTCCTCCTCGTGGTGCGGGCGAGGGGAGGGCCGATGCCTTCGCCGCGCCAGTGGGCGATCTCCGTCCCGCTCGGGGCGCTGTTCTTTCTCTGTGGCAACGGCCTCGTCGTCGTCGCCGAGAGGACGATCGACTCGAGCATCGCGGCGGTCGTGTGCGCGACCACCCCGCTGCTCGCGTCCGGGATCGGCGCGGCGACCGGCGAGCGCCCGTCGCGCGGCGAATGGGTCGGCACGCTGCTCGGGGTGGCCGGCGTCTCCATCCTCGCGCTCGGCTCCCCGCTCGCCGCGTCCGGCGTGCGTGGTCTCTTCGTGCTGCTCGCGCCGCTCGGGTGGGCGATCGGCTCGACGATCGCGCGGCGCACGGGGGCGACCGGCTTCGGGTGCGCGGCGGCGCAGATGCTGTCCGGCGGCGCGTGGATGCTCGTCGTGAGCATGGTCGCCGGCGAGAGCGTGCCTGTCGCGCTCCCCGCCCGCGCGCTGCTCGCGTGGGCGTACCTCGTGGTGCTCGGCTCGCTCGTAGGGTTCTCCGCCTACGTCTATCTGCTGCGCACGACGCGTCCGGCGGTCGCGATGAGCTACGCGTACGTGAACCCGATCGTCGCCGTCCTCGCCGGGGCGGTGCTCGGCGGCGAGCACGTCGGATGGGCGACGCTGGCGGCGACCGCGCTCATCGCCGCCGGCGTGATGACCGCCGTCGTCCTGCGGGCGCGCTGAGGCGGCGATCAGAGGCGGCGCGCGGCGCGAAGGCCCCGACGGCTCTCGGGCGGCATCGCATCGTGACCGCGCGAACGGGCGGCGCGCAGCGAGTGCCGGAGCGCATCGAAGTGATCCGGAGAGGGCACGCGGAAGTCGTGCGCGCCGAGGATCCGCTCGAAGAGATCGCGCGCGCGCGGATCGAGATCCAGGAGCCACCGCGTGAGCGCCACGCGCGCAGAGGTCGGCAGCTCGCTCGACCCGACGAGCGCATCGTTCGGGATCGGCCCGAAGGTGGCGATCGCCTCGATCGGGCGGAGCGGCCTTCCGTCGTCGTCGGTCCACGGCGCGCGCGAGACCTTCTTCGTGAGCGGATCCACGTGGCAGTACGTGGCGCCCACGTCGGCCTCCCCGCTGGCGACCGCGTCGATCACCGCCGGGTGCGCGTGCACGAACAGCTCGCGGGAGAAGAACCGGAGCACGTCATGACCCTGCGCCGCGAGCTGCATGCGGGGCACGAGGTAGCCCGCCGCGCTGTCGCGCTCCACCCAGGCCGCGCGCCGTCCCTTGAGCTCGGGGACGGTCTTCGGCCCTCCACGTCGCACGATGAGCGCCGAGTGGTAGGCAGTGAGCCCACGTCGGGCCGGGATCGCCAGCGGGGTCGCGAGCCGCAGGTTGTCGACGAGCTCGATGGTGGGCACCGGCGGCATCCAGGCGATCCCGAGCTCCTTGCGCTCGAGGGCGCCCAGCAGCTCGCGATGTCCGGACGCGATGACCGGCTCGAACGTGACCCCCGCCTCGTTCGACGCGCGCTCGCACAGCTCCTCGAAGAGCAGGCGGCCCGCGTCTTGCAGCTCGGTCGAGGGCACGATTCCGAAGCCCCAGGCGGTCGTCACGGCGATCGACTCTAGCATGTAGATCGTTTCTCGCCGTCGTCCGTAGGACCCCGGACGACGGGAGAGCCATGCCAATGAAGCCTCGGGTTTTCGCCCTTTTCGGAGTGATCGCGTTCGGTCTCACGCTCGCCGCCGGGTCGGCCTCGGCCTGCCCCGTCGGTCAAGGCGACGACATCCGCAGACCCGTCGCGCCGGTGGTGAACAACGTCTCGGTCCAGGCGAGCGAGCTCTTCGAACGGGCAAGCCGGCTCGAGACGGCCGCTGCCTCGCGGGAGGAGAGCGCGCGCAGCCGTGAGATGCAGGCCGACACGCTCGCCAACCGCGCGCGGATGATCCGCAACCAGGCGGTGCTCGTCGGGTTCTCGGATCGCGAGAACATGATGGCCGTCGCCGAGGAGCTCGTGATCCGCGCAGCCGACATGCGCTCGCGCGCGGCCGAGGATCGCGCGCAGGCGAGCGAGCTGCGGATGCAGGCCCGCACCCTGCGCGAGCGGGCGCTCCAGCTCGTGCGCCTCCAGAACGGCGGTGGCGGCGGCTGGCGCAACAAGCGCGTCGTCCGCGACTTCGCTCCGCCCCCGCCGCCGCGGCCGACGACCGACGGTACGACCGTCCTCTGATCGACGCGGCCCGGTCACGGTCGGGCCTCTCTCTGCGATAAGGGAAGAGGCTCAGGATGCGTCACCTCTTCCTCGCGTCGCTCGTTCTCCTCGCTGCGTGCACCCACGCGGATCGATCCGCGGCGGTCGTCGATCCGCCCGCTCCGCCCGCTCCCTCCGCGCCGGGCGGGAGCGTCCCGTCCGCACCCGCGCCCGCACCGAGCGCGCCGGCGCCGATCGGCCCCTCGAAGGCCGTGTTCGCGTGGGGGCCGACCGCCGGCCCGCGCGATCGCCTCGACGTGCGGTTCGCAGCGCCGCCGGCCGGATTCTCCCGCGTGCACGTCGAGGAGCGGAGCTTCGGCGAGATGCTCCGCGCGTTGCCGCTGCAGCCGCCCGGCTCGCCCGTCGTCGACTGGCGCGGCACGCCTCTCTACGAGCAAGGCGCGCATCCGAACATCGCCGCGGTCGCCGATCTCGACATCGGCAAGAAGGATCTCCAGCACTGCGCCGACGCGATCATCCGCCTCCACGCCGAGTGGCGCTACGGGCGCGGCGATCGCGACGTCTCGTACCGCTCCGTCTCCGGCGCTCCGCTCGCGTACCGGGACTGGCTCGCAGGCGAGCGGGCGGTGCTCGATGGCGGGAAGCTCTCCGTCCGGCGCGTCGCCGCGACGCATGCGGACGAGCACGCGTTCTTCCGCTCGTACCTCGACGACGTGTTCGCCTGGGCCGGCACCGCATCGCTCGAGCGTGACGCGACGAAGGTCGCGATGACCGACGTGCGGCCCGGCGACTTCTTCGTGATGTCCGGCTCGCCGTTCGGGCATGCGGTCCTCGTCCTCGACGTCGCGAAGGCGGACGACGGACGCGTCGCGCTCCTCCTCGGGCAGAGCTACATGCCCGCGCAGAGCTTCCAGGTGCTGCGTCCGTCGAAGGACACGGCGTGGTTCGTGATCGATCGCGATGCGGCGTTCGTCGAGACGCCGTTCTGGAGGCCGTTCCCGGTCACTTCGCTCCGGAGGCTCGCCCCGGCGAAGACCGGCGCGCGCGAGCGCACCATGAACGATCCCTGCACCGGCTGCGCGGCCTCGTTCCCCTCCGGGACGGCGCCCGCTCCGCTCCTCGTCGTGCTCCACGGCGACTCGGGCCATGGCCCCGCGGACCTCGTGAAGAAGTGGGAGCCGTTCGCGGCGCCGCGCGACGTCGGCGTCCTCGCCCTCCAGTGCCCGCGCGATCGCGGATGCAAGGGGAGCTTCTGGCAGTGGGACGGCGATCCGGCGTGGCTCCTCTCGCAGGTCGAAGCGTTCGCGGGCAGGCACCCGGTCGATCGCGAGCGCATGTGGCTCACCGGCTGGTCGGGCGGCGCCTCGTACGTCGGGATGCGGACGCAGGCGTTCGAGGATCGCTTCGCCGCGATCGTCGTCCACGGCGGCGGGATCCCGCCACGCGCGAGCGGCTGCGCGAGGGAGAAGACGCCCGTCGCGTTCCTCGTGGGAAGCGCCAACCCGCTCCACGGGCTCGCCGTTCGCTTGCGCGAGCACTACGACGGCTGCGGAGACGAGGTCCGCTGGTCGCTGCTCCCCGGGGCGGATCACGCCGCCGAGTGGAAGGCGCTCGACGACCACGGCGGCGCGATCCTCGACTGGCTCGAGGACAAGCGCCGTCGCCCGTCGTGACGTGACGCTCCGGAGACGGTCGTTCTCCGAACGGGTGATGCCTCGTCCGTGCTACCTCCTCGGCCGCATGGGAACGCTGATGTTTTTAAGAGTTGTCCTCGGCTCCGGCCTCGTCGTCCTCGCGTTCGCGTGCGGGCAAGGGAGCTCCTCGAGCGAGCCCGCGCGCGGCGCCGGTGACGGCACGAGCGGCGGCGCCGGCCCGGTCGCGACGCCCGATCCGGGCGCGGGCGCGCCCGGCGCCCCCGCGAGCGACGGCTGCCACGTGGGCGATGCGATCTGCACGGCGAAGGACGCGCGTCGCGCGTGCGTCGACGACGGCAAGGGCGGATCGAGGTGGGTCGACGAAGCCTGCGCCGCGGGCGCGGGTTGCTTCGCCGGCGCGTGCACGCCGGGCAAGTGCTCCGACGAGTGCACGCTCGGCGGGACGCAGGGCGGGAAGACCTGCGCGCCGTTCGACGTGAAGACGGGCAAGGCGGCGGCGAGCGATCCGGCGACGAAGCTGCACGACCGCGCGCGCGGCTACCTCGCGTGGACGAACAAGGGCGCGATGCTCGCCGGCGGGATCGGCAGCGCGCGCTATGCCGATCCGCCGGTGTACGCGCAGGTCGCGTCGATGGACGGCATCGGCGACTCGGCGATCTGGACGGGCGCGTTCCTCGGCTCCGAGGCGCTGCGCCTCCGCGCGACCGGCGCGCCGGACGCGCGCGCACGCGTGAAGAGCCTGGTCGACACGCTCCATTCGTGGCTGAACGTCGCGGGCGAGCCGGGCATGCTCGTGCGCTGGGCGAAGGAGTCGGCGACGACGTTCCCGTTCACCATCGGCGACTACGACTGCAGCGCCGAGCGGGTGCACTGCGGAGTCGACCACCAGGGCAAGAAGTACGACTTCATCGGTCACATCAGCCGCGATCAGTACCAGGGCGTGATGTTCGGCCTGGCGCTCGCCTACGACGCGCTCGGCTCCGCCGACGAGGACGCCCGCGCACGGATCCGCGGCGACGTGGTGACGATCGCCAAGGAGCTCATGAAGGAGCGCTCGCTCCCCGTCGACCTGACGTTCGACGGCGTGAAGATCCCGACGAAGGGCGTCACCGGCCGCTACATGGTCGTGAGCCCGCGCGAGATGAAGAACGGCGCGATCCAGCTCCGCGTCGACCTGAGCAAGCCGGAGGACTCCGAGATGTACGGCTTCCAGGAGTTCTATCCGGACCTGGCCGATCTCGTGCGTCAGATGCCGGGCCTCTCGTGGGTGCCCGCGATCGAGCGTGCCTCGAGCGCGATCATGCTCGCCTCCTTCTTCCGCGTCGCGATCCACGCGACGGACGGCGTCGCCGCGATGGCGAAGGATCGTCAGGACCTGCTCGCCTTCTACACGCAGCACGCGGGCGAGTGGCTCGGTGTGGCGAAGAAGTGGCAGGACGGAGGCTCGTGCGGCAAGAGCTACTACGCGAACAACATCGCGATGATGCCGCTCTACAACCTCGCGCGGCTCGAGGACGATGCGGCGCGGGCCGCGGTCGTTCGCGACGAGGTCCTCGGAGAGGCGATGTGGCCGGCGTTCGAGAACACGAAGAACGCGTTCTTCAGCTTCATCTACGCGGGCGTGACGCCCGGCGCGGCCCCGGGGGTGGTGACGAGCGCGCGCGCCCAGATCGCGCAGTTCCCCCCGGCGCCGCGTGTCTTCCACGCCGTCGATCTGAGGAGCGACCCGAGGTACGCCTCGCGCGAGCAGGGCTGCACCGATCAGGTGAAGCACGACACCGCGGTCGACGTCGGCGACCGCGTGCCCGCCGATTTCATGTGGCAGCGCGAGCCCTGGGGGCTGTACGCGGCCGGGGACGTCGCGCAGACGCACCCGGGCGTCGACTATCTCGTGGCCTATTTCATGGGCCGGGCGCACGGTTTCCTCCCCGACGACACCGACGGCGTATGCCTTGCTTGGCAATAGGCGATCACGGGGAAGAAATGTTCAGCGCCGGCGTATGAATCGCCGACCGCATGACCTCCAGCAACTTGCTTGCCGCGCTGGCCCCGGGGAGCGCCACTCGGCTCGTGCAAGCCTTCGAGCTCCCGCTCGGTGACTCGTCGCCGGCCCTCGTCGGGATCCTCGTCGGCGCCTTCGCGGGGGTCGCAGTCTTCGTCGCCGCCGTGGCGATCGTCACGCGCGCCAAGCGCACGCGCCGCATGAACGCGGTCGCCGGCATGGAGTCGGTCGTCATCCCGACGTACCCGACGTACCCGCACCGGCCGCTTCCGCCGGTGGTACCGTCGAACGCGCTGTCCGCGCGAGCCTTCGCCAAGATGGGGTTCGCGTTCGGCGAGCGCATCGAGGGGGCGGCGGAGGATCCGTTCGAGGAGATGGCCGTCGCGGGCGCGGCGCAGGTCCCGCTCGCCGACGAGACGGGCGACGCGATCCCGGTCTCGATCTCCGTCAACCAGACGCAGCCGCTCGCGCTCCCGAAGGGACCCTTGCCGGCCGGCAGGGCCGACGAGTCGGCGCCGAATCCGCTCGCGGTCATTCCGGCGACGTCGAGCGCGATGATCCGCGCCGCGGAGGAGCTCTCCGACCTCGACTACGACGAGGACAACGGCGACACGCAGATCGGCGAGCCCTTCTTCGACGAGACGCCGAAGCCCCGCACCATGGGCGTGCGCCCGAAGATCAGGCCCATCCAGCCCGCCGGGCCGCGTTTCGTCGCGGTGACTCCGCCGGAGGCGATGGCGCCGGAGCCGCCCACGGTCCGTCGCCTGGCCGACGTGCCTTGACGCGCTGCGTGCCGGCTCGCATGTTGAATCCGTCGTGTGCCCTCGCTGCCATCAGAACGCGCCCCTCGTCTATCGCGGTGTGAACGCGTTCTGCACCGCGTGCGGGGCGCCGAGGATGCCCCTCGCCGCGAGCTCGATCAACCTCGCAGGTCAGCCGTCGCAGGTCGGCGGTACGGTCGCCCGCGTCTTCGGTTGGCTCGTGCTCGCGTTCGGCTGGCTCGCCGCGCTGCTCGTCGGCGGGTTGCTCTACGCGGCGTTCGGCTCGGCGAGCATCGCGCACTGGGTGGTGGGCGGCCCGATCGCGATCATCGCCTCGCTCATCGCCTACGGTCTCCTCAAGAGCGGCAAGCAGCTCAAGGACTCCGGCGCGCTCGCGGAGATGACCACGAAGAACCAGGCGATCTTCGCGCTCGCGAACACGAAGGGCGGCGTGCTGACGGCATGGGACCTCGCGCAGGCGATCGCGACGACGCCGCAGGAGGCCGACGACACCCTGACGAAGCTCGCGAAGGAGTATCCGGATCACGTGACCGTCGACATCGACGACAACGGCACGGTGCTCTACCGGTTCCCGTCGGTGCACTGGCGCAAGATGCGCGTGGCTCCGCCGCCGCCCCAGGTCCGCATCGACTCGCAGGAGCCGGCGCGCGAGCCGCTGGAAGAGGAGCTCGAAGTGCCCGGGGCAGGCGCGCGCCGTCACGCGCGTCCATGAAGCGCGCGCTCGTCCTCTTCTCGCTGCTCTCTGCGTGCTCGTCCCGGTCGTCGCGCACGGCGATCACGGAGACTCCTCCTCCGCCCCCTTCTGCATCTCCTCCGCCGAGCGCCGCGCCGTCCGCATCGGCCCCGCGAGAGGTCGAGGACGCAGGCACGGAGCCCGCGGATCCCGAGCCGTCTTACGACGAGCTCGTCTCCGCGCTCGGCATCCCCGCGGCCGCGTGCGCGCCTCTGGCCGGTGACGCGCGCGCGCGGTGCGCGATCGACGAGCGCTACAAGGCCGATCCGAAGGCGGGCGCGCTCGCCAACGAGCTCTGGGCGAAGTGGAGGATCGCGCCGGGGGTCGAGGCCGCGCACACGATGGACGGCGGCTATCGCGGCACGATCCGGATCGAGCCGGCGGTCCCGGTGAACGGCGACCGGAAGCACATCGAGTGGATCGCCCTCGCGATGCGCGATCTCGATCGGTTCTGGACCGACCTCGAGAAGCTCGGCCCTCGGCGGACCACGAAGCGCTATCGCTTCCGGCCCATCACGCTCCGCTTCATGCGATCGATGAACGGGAAGCGCACGCCGAGCGCCTACGCGCACGACTGGACGGTGGCCTGGAACCTCGAGGGCTCGCTGCACACGTCCGCCGATGCGGTGCGCGAGACGCTGGTGCACGAGATCTTCCACCTCAACGATCGCGCGCACGCGGCGACGAGCGAGGGCTGGTGGTCTTCGCTGACGCTGTCGAAGGACTACGACGCGATCGTGAAGAAGTGCGGGACCGCGCTCGGGTGCCTCGCGCCGTATGCGCCGAACGGCACGATCGTGCGCGGCGGCACGTACTACGCGTTCCAGCCCGGCAACGGCGTCGTCGAGTACGCCGCCGAGCTCGCGCTCCGCTACTACCGCGAGCAGCGCGCCGTCATGCGGAGCCTGCCGAGGGAGAAGCCCTTCAAGTGCGGACCTCCGGAGAACGCGCGCGCGTGGGAGGCGATGAAGGGCGAGTTCTTCGGCGGCATCGACGCCGTGCCTCCGTGCGGCACGTGAGCCCGGGTCGAGGAGCTACGGCTCGTCCAGGCGATCGACCTCGCGCAGCTCGGGGAAGAGCAAGGACCAGATCACGACGACGAGGCAGGTGCCGAGCCCCCCGACGAGCACGGCGATGCGCGGCCCGAGCCACGCGGCGGTGACGCCGGACTCGAACTCCCCGAGCTCGTTCGATGCGCCGACGAACACCATGTTCACCGCGCCGACGCGGCCGCGCATCTCGTCGGGCGTGCGCGTCTGGATGAGCGTCGAGCGCACGACGACGCTGACCATGTCCGCGGCGCCGAGCACGAGGAGCGCGACCAGCGACACCGAGAAGCTCCGCGAGAGCCCGAAGGCGATGGTCGCGATGCCGAAGAGGAACACGCAGGCGAACATCGCGTGACCGGCGCGCCGCTCGATCGGATGCCATGCCACGGTCAGCGCGACGACGGCGGCGCCGGTGGCGGGCGCGCTCCGCAGGACGCCGAGGCCCCACGGACCGATGTGGAGGTAGTCGCGCGCGAAGATCGGCAGCAGCGCCACGGCGCCGCCGAGCAGCACGGCGAAGAGGTCGAGGGAGATCGCGCCGAGGATCGGCTTGTTCGACCAGACGTAGCGGATGCCCGCGAGCAGCGTCGTCCACGAGGCCGCCTCGCGCCTCTTCGGCTCGCCGCGCGGCGTGACGTGGCCGATCGCCAGGACGGCCGCGAACGCGAGAAGCGCCATCACCGCGCACGTGACGTACACCGTCGAGGCCCGGCCCGACGCCGCGTAGAGCACGCCGCCGAGCGAGGGGCCGGCGATCATCGCGAGCTGCCAGTTCGACGACGAGAGGGCGATCGCCCGCTCGAGCTCGCCGCGCTCGACGAGGTTCGGCATGAGCGCCTGGCCCGCCGGACCGCTGAAGGCGCGGATGGTGCCGAGCATCGCCAGGACGGCGTAGATGGGCACGAGCGATCGGACGCCCGCATACGAGAAGGTCGCGAGGGTGGCCGCGGAGGTCGCGACGCCGAGATGGCAGAAGAGGAGGATGCGGCGGCGGTCGTGCCTGTCGGCCACGTGACCCCCGGGCAGCGCGAGGACGAAGCCGGGCAGGAAGAGCGCGAGACCGGAGAAGCCGAGGGCGAGCGCCTGGCCGGTGATCTCGTAGACCTGCCAGCCGACGGCGACCGACAGCATCTGCGTCGCGATGATCAGGCAGGTTCGCGAGAAGAGATAGAGCGCGTACCGGCGGTTCCGGAGGAGCGCGAGGACGCCAGCACGGGCCATTCGTCGATTCCCCTATCTAGCGGAATCCCGGCCGCAGTGGCGCACCGCGGCAACGCAAGAGCTCGGCCGAGCGGTCGAGATGTGGCCGTCTCATGACCAATTCCTGACGAACGGTCTCGTAGGGTGAAACCCATGGAAAAGCGCGCTCAGGCGCCCCAGGCGACGTACCACTGGGTCACGAGCATCCCGTTCTTCGCCGTCCACGCGGCGGCGGTGATCGGGGTCGCGATGCTCGGCTGGTCGTGGAAGGGCTTCGCCCTCGCGATCGCCCTCTACTACGTCCGGATGTTCGGCGTGACGGGCGGCTACCACCGCTACTTCTCGCATCGGACGTACCGTACGGGCCGGGTCTTCCAGTTTCTGCTCGCGTGCCTCGCGCAGTCGAGCCTCCAGAAGGGCGCCCTGTGGTGGGCCGCACACCACCGCACGCACCACAAGTACTCGGACACGCCGAAGGACCCGCACTCGTTCCGCGACTACGGCTTCTGGTACTCGCACGTCGGCTGGATCCTCGCCAAGGAGACGGAGGAGACCGACTACAAGAACGTCTCCGATCTCGCGCGCTATCCGGAGCTGCGCTTCCTCAACAAGTGGCACGTCCTGCCGGGCGTCGCGCTCGCGGTGGCCCTCTACTTCATCGGCGGGATGCACGCGCTCGTCTGGGGCTTCTTCGTCTCGACGACGCTCCTCTGGCACGGCACGTTCACCATCAACTCGCTCTCGCACATGTTCGGCAAGCGCCGCTACGAGACGACCGACGACAGCAAGAACAACTGGATCCTCGCGCTCGTCACGATGGGCGAGGGCTGGCACAACAACCACCACCACTACCAGCGCTCGTGCGCGCAGGGCTTCTTCTGGTGGGAGATCGACATGACCTTCTACATCCTGAAGGCCCTGTCGATGTTCGGCATCGTCCGCGACCTCCAGACGCCGCCGCAGAAGATCCTCGACGGCACGGCCAAGCCGCACCTGCCGGCGAAGCGCCCGGTGCCCGCGATCCCTGCCTCGACGAAGACGGTCGACGCCGCCGCCGAGTGATCGCCGGCTCCACCCGGGGCCGCCGAGAGGCGAGGAGCGACCCTCCTCGCCTCGTTCGTTTTGTGGCGCGTCACCGCCGGAAGAACGACGCCTGCTGGAACCGCAGCCCGGCCAGGATCTGCTCCACGCGTACGTCGGACAGCGCGCCGATCCGCTCGCCCAGGCGAGCCTTCTCGACGGACGAGACCTGCGACACGACCACGACGCTCCGCTTGGGGAGGTTCCCCTCGCCGGCCTCGAGCAGGACGTTCCCCGGCTCGCTCGCCCGGTGCAGGTTCGAGGTCAGCGCGCACACGACCACGGTGGTGACGCGCGAGTGGTTGAAGACGTCGTCCTGCACGACCACATGAGGATGGGCGTAGCTCGGTACGGGCTCGCGGTCGTCGGGGGCGATCCAGAAGACATCGCCGCGGTTGATCGTCCTTTCGTACCGCTCCACCAGAAGGCAGAGCATGCCGTCGGACACGCCCGCGCGCGAGCGGCCCGGCGACGGACCGCGGTCGGGTGTGGTGGATCGCGCGGCCCCCACGGTTTTCAAGAGAATCCGCTGTCACTGAAAGCCGGTTGCGCAAGTTGGTAGAAACATTGCGCATGCTGCGCGGTATCAGGGTTGCACACATGGGCTCCAGGAGAGAGGGAGCGCCATGCGAGTCATTCACCGTACGGTCCTGGGGTTGGCTTCGGTCGCAGCGGTACTGGGCGTCGCTTCGAGCGCCCACGCGGCGAGCACGTCGGCGAACGTCTCGTCGGGGACGACGTCGCTGCACGCCGAGGTGAAGCAGCGGCTCGGCACCGAGATCGACTCGGGCTGGATG
>WBZO01000571.1_pt1 | contig 73394 bp, 53 predicted proteins | sample 5204261 | NCBI WGS metagenome assembly WBZO01 (sample SAMN12412400, study PRJNA552823) | activated sludge metagenome | isolation source: activated sludge from anammox sidestream of wastewater treatment plant... | place: USA: North Carolina | collected 2017-09
GCCCGCCACCGCCGCGTCGCGCTCGATCGCGGCGAGCAGGGCGTGGGCCGCGGCCGCCCGCTCGCGCCAGTCGGGATGCCGCGTCCGGGCGAGGGTCTGCTCGAGCGGGGCCGACGGCTGCGCCACCGCCGTCGCCGCAACCCCCAGGATCATCACGATGGTGCGCCACATGGTGAACCTCCCCAGACCCGCCCGTTACCAGAAGGGCGGACAGCCGCCACGATAGTCCACGTGGAAATGGTACGGGGTTAGGCCACGTGGTTCGACGCAGCCATAGCCGCACCCGATGAACTTGGCATTGTGCCGCAGGTCCTCCCAGGCGCTTTGTCCAGCGATCCCGTCCGGCGTGTCGAGATCGGCGGCGTCCCCGTGCACGTGCCGTGCGTTGTTCCAGTTGCCGACGCCACCGGTGATCCGGATTTGATCGCCCGGGGAGCGATACCCGCTGTTCAGCGTGGGCACACTGCCGAAGTTGCTGACGATGCAGAAGACGTTGGCCACCATCCACTCGCGCAGGAGCGCGACGTCGAAGCTGTTGCTGGTGTTCCAGGTGTTGTGTTCGCGCGCTCTCCCAACCGGGTAGTGGCTCAGCGACGGCAGCTGACTCGACAGCTCGCTGCATCCCGGTTGCCAGCCCACCCCTCGGTCGACGTAGTCCCTGACGATCAGGGTGGCATGGTCTTCGTTGCCGCCCGGGCAGGTCGGCAGGATCCACCCGCTCGCACTCGCCCAGACGAACCCTCCTTCAACGTAGCATTCGATGCGCCGTTTCGTCTCGGAGTACGGAATGGTGCCCTGTGCCCGGGCCGATGGGCTGTAGCCGCTGGCGGAATTGGACGCCACGAGGCTGCCCTCCACCCAGATGCTCACGAAGACCGTGATGTCCTGATCGGGGTTCACGCTCGTCGCGCCGCCAAGGCATGAGAGCTGGTGAACCCCGGTCGCCGAGGTGTTGAACCCCGCCTCGTAGACGGGCTGGCCGTCGACCTCGGGCGGCGACACCCAGGGGGCCGTGGCCTGAGCGGTGACGCTGGCCGGGAGCAGCAGCGCGGCGAACCCCGCGGCACACCGGATCGCGTGGGTTGTCATCGAAGGTTTCATACACACCTCCACACAGGACTCGCGGGTGCTCACTCGACAGGTGCATTGCCGAACACGAAGGCCCGAGACACGCCCGGCCAAGCGCGTTCGGTTGCCGCGCGGCCCTGGCAGTGCCGGGGAGTCGGATGTAATGCTGGGGTTGCCCGATCTCCGGGCAAGGAACGTTCCGACGTGCGACGGGCTGCAAGCGCGCGAGAAGACACCGCAAACCGCGTCACGCTGCCGGATACCCGGCAGCGCTGCGACAGAACAAAGTAGAGCCGAGCAGGGCGTATGTCACTCTCGGTGAAGAGTTTGCGGTTACGCGCCGAGTGGTGATCAGGACCTGGCCGTCAGCGCCGGATTTCCGGCAGATCGCCGGGAATCCGGCGACAGAATCCGCGTGAACGCGTGTAGCGTGCGCGAAGGGGAAATCGGGGTCGGGTCGATTTTCGCCGGGGATCGGCCACCGCTCACCGTCCGGCGGAGCGGGCGGGTTGGCAGTGTCCGGACCGGCGCTGCCCCCATCCCTCCTGTTGGCGACCTACAACCGTCGAGATCCCGGTGCCTGATTCGCTGTGATTTGGAGTTTGGTACCGGTACGGGGAATGGACGATGTGTTCCGCGTCCGCATCGACCGGTGGGTGCCGAGGAAGGCGGCGTGAGCCGCCCCGCTGGCGCCAACGACGAGCAGGTAGAATCCCGGAGCACCGATGCTGACCGACGCTGACCTGCCGACACTCGGGTGGATTCATCCATCGGACGTGGAGTACTACCGCCGAACGCGCTCCATCGTGTGGTTGATGGCAGGCCCGCTCGTCGTCGAGCGCGAGCCGGAGCCGATAGTCGTGCAGTGGGTCGGGCTCATGAAGACTGGGGAACTCATCGCGGCGGACGGGTGGCGCGAGCGCATCTGGCCGCTCAAGAAGGGCACGTCTGGCACGCGCGTCGGGGAGACCGTCGAGTGCGTCGAGCGGTCCGGTTCGCCGCTTCGGATTCGTGGCATTGTCGAGGCGGACCTGACGACGCTCATTCTGCCGTTCGCGTTTGCCGAGGTGTCGTCAGCGAACCCGGCGACCGCCGCAGCCGAAGCGTTCCGGTGGCCGACGCGCTGAGTGTCGAGACCGCCGCGCTGCGGCTCTGGCTGGAGACGAACGCTCACCTTGCATCACCGCGCGTCCGCGCGTAGGGTCGGAGTCGGCGGCGGCTAGGGAGGCCACCCGAACGGCACGCTCCGCACGTGCCTGCCGCCGTTCTCCGATGCGGGCTGCCTGCGGAGCAGCCGATGCCGAAACGCTCTCCCCGAGTCCATCCCCTTCCCCGCGCTGGCGCGCGGCGACCCGGCTTCGCCGCCGGAGTCGCCGCCGTCGAGCGACTCCTGACCATCACCGACGAGAACCGCGACGACATCCGCCAGACGCTCGTGGCGCTCGATGCGAAAGACGTGGACCTCGCCGCGCTGGCCGACATCATCGCGAGTGCCCTCGACGCCGAGAAGGCGCGTCAGGCCTTCGATACGCTCCACGCCGACGCGCGACGGAGCCAACGCGACGCCGCTGGCCTCGTGAAGACGCTCCGCCCGCGACTCAAGGCGGCGGTGCGCTGGTACGAGGGCGCTGGACGTCCGGAGTTTGCCGACGTCTACCGCCTCGCGTTGGTGGACGTCGAGCGCGGGCCGCTCGGTCTGGCCGCTCGCGGCAAGCGGTTCGACACGCCATCCGGCAAGGCGGGCAACCCGACGATGCGTCGGCGCGCCCGGCTCATCGCGGCGCTGACGGCCATCCGGCTCGCCGACCCACTCCGGCGCGTGAAGCACGTCACGAAGGCCGAGGCGACGGTACTCGTGGACGCCATCGCGTTCTCGTGAACGCACTCCGTAGAACGCCGACCAATTCTCCAAGATTTCTTCGATTGGTGGCCTTTCGCTAAGCGGAGTCGCACGCGAGACTAGCTCTCGTCATGCGACCGAACAGCGCAGGCGACCTCATCCTTCGCGGAATCCAGAGCCAGCTGGACGACGTCGGGCCGAAGGCCGTTGACGACGTCACGAAGCGGTCGATGTCGCTGTTGCGCGATGCCGACAAGCTCGTGCTGCTCGCGGCCATCGTCGAGGGACTCGCAGTCCTGACGGCGGAGGTTCGTGCCGCGCGGCTGGAGGCGGAGCGGCGCGGAGAGGTCTGAGACGAGAACGCCCGGCGGTGCTGACGACACCAACCGGGCGCAGAGCGAGGTAGCCCCTTGAAGGTAGCACAGCCCGACGTCCGGGCCACGACTGTGGTGAGGAAGATGCTCGGCGTGAAGGACACGTCAACGTCAAGGTTTCCGATGGCGGCGCGGTTCCTGCTCTTCCTGCTGGCCGACAACATGTGGGCCAGTGTTGGCTCCGGTGACGACCGTTACTGCGCCTTCCCCGGGCTCACGAAGCTGGCCACGGAGATGGGCTGCAGCAAGAACACAACGCGGAAGGCGATTCGGCTCTTGGAGCAGGAGGGGTTGCTCAGCATCGAGCGCGGCGGCGGCAAGAAGCGGCTGGTGAAGGGGCGGGCGGTCCGCACCCACGTCTACCGCCTCGGGCCGACGACGATGGCTTTCATCGAGCGCCAGTGGCCGGTCACCGGAGCCGGTCCGACGCTCCGGGCGGTGGGCCAGTGACCGGAGCAAGAGTTCACGGATTGAACCCTCGAAGGGTTCAAGTCCTGAACCCTAATCCTGAAGTACCGAAGCTATCCGGTTCTTCACTTCGTTCAGAACCGGACGCTCGCGGGACATCGCTCGCGTCTACTTCTTTGCCAAGAAGGAAGACCGGACTGGTACAGCGGTACCGGGTCGGTACAGGGCGACGGCTCAATCCCTTGAGGGATGTGGCCGTGAGCGCGGCGGACCACGGCGTACACGTGTAATCGAAGGAGGTTCCTGATGGCACTGCACACAGTGAGCGGCGCGGCGGTCGAGGACGTCGTCGTCGACGGCCCAAATCCTCCGGCCGAGGCGAGCGCGTCGCCGGACGACATCTGGTCGCTCGGCTCGATGTTCGTTGACCAGAGTACGAGCCCCACGTTCTTGGCCGAGGACCGCGCGCGTGTCCGCGCCGAACTGGAGGCCGCGCGCGCGAAGGTCGACCCTGCCTTTGACCGCATCCGCAGCATCTTCGCGGACGGAGACCTCCGCGATGAGGCCAAGGTGAAGCGCGCGAGTGAGGCGAACCGCGCCATCGAAGAGGCGCTCGCCGAGTACGAGCAGAGCTACGAGGCTGAGCAGCAGAAGCTCGTCGAGTGGGAGGCGCGCGCGCCACGGCTGGTGCCGAATCCGGACGGCATCGGCTTCCGCGTCGGGCCGGAGCAGAAGGTGACGCTCGACCCGGCCATCGCCGTCGAACTTCGCGGCGAGCTTCGACGGCTCGATGCTGGCGAACGGCGCGGTGCGCTTGTCGCGGCGGCTCGCGCCGGGAACCACGAACTCCTGCAGGCCGCGCGGAGCATGAACGCCGCGTTCCCGCTGGTGCCGGACGACGTCTGGCAGCAAGTCGATGAGATTCTGCTGCAGAAGTCCCCGGCGTTCGCCGCCATCGAGTCCGCCCGCGCCGCGCTGGCCGCGCGCGAGTCCATCCTGCTGGCGCTGCGCCGCGTGGCGGCTCGCTTCCGAGGCGGCCGGTGATTCCCGCGTCGGACGCCGAGGCGCGGATTCGGCAGCATCTGGCCTCCACGATGACGGACCTGATGCGCGCCTCGCTGATGGCGCGGGACGTTCACGCGCTCTGCCAGCACGTCCTGAACGAGCGCGAGCGGCTCCGGCAGCAACCGGCGTCAGCGGCGCGAGACCGCGCGCTGGTGGTGCTCGACGCGCTGCCCTTGGGCGTCACCAATCTGCAGGCGGTGGACATGGTGCGCGGTCCGGAACCGGGAGTCTTCTGGGCGACCGCCAGAGCGCTGCTGGCGTCCACGGACCACCTTCTCAGCGCAATCGACGCGGCGCGAGCCGCACAGGAGTGACGATGGCTACCTTGAGTGCCGACATCCAGAATCAGTTCGACAGCCTCGCGGCGAAGCTCGCGCGGCTCAAGGTCGAGAACGACCACCAGCACGTCGATGCCGGGAAGCTCGGCGGCGACCACGCGCAGCAGCAGTCGTCGGCAGCGGCCACGGAGTTGGCTGCGCTGAAGACCGCCATCATCGACTTCGTCGCGCCGCTCAGCTGAGGACGCCGGTGCCCGCGCGCACGAAGATGACTCCGGCGGTCCGCACGCGCATCGCGGACCTGATGCGCGCGGGCGGGTTCCTCGGCCCGGCGGCGGAGATGTGCGGCATCTCGCGGGCGACCGCGTGGCGGTGGTACCAGCAGGACGAGGACTTCCGGCGCGCAATCGACCACGCGAGCGCGGAGGCCGAACACCGCTGCCTGCTCGCCATCAACCGAGGCGACGACGACTGGCTACCGAAGGCGGTCTGGCTCTCGCGGCGCTTCCCCCGGCAGTGGGGGTGGCAGCGGCGCTGGGCCGGACCGGGCGTGCCGGGGTTCGACTCATGGTCCTGACGACTCGCCAGCAGCGCTCGCGGAACTGCTCGACGGTGCGGAGACCGTCGAGCGCGGCGAGGTCGGTCCAGAACCGCAAGTCCTCGACGCGGCCGACGTCGAAGACGAACGCGCGCGCGTCCTCGCGGCGCTCGGGCCGGTGGTCGTTCAACTCGCGGGCGGCGGTGACCAGCACGGCGGCCGCCAGCCGCCGGACACCGGCGACCTCGGCCGGGTCCATCGCGGTGACGCGCCGGACCGGCGGCGGCGAGGGCCGTCCCGGTGGTGGTGGTTCCGGCGAGTCACGTCCGCCGAAGAGGAGCCGGTACTTGGCTGGCGGGAGCGGGACGAGGCGGGCGGCGGGGTGGGCGAGAACGTCGAAGTCCGGCGCGAAGCTCACGGCCTCCATCGTAGCCCCGTCTCCGCGTGCGTAAGAGCGACGAACGATGGCGACGACCGAATCCCCGTCCGGCGGCTCCGACCGCGTAGACGGCCGCGTAGACGGCCTCGCTGACGCGCTCGCGGAGCTACTCGTGGCGGCGGTCCGGATGCGCCAAGCGGCGGGGACGGTCGTATCGGTCCGGGGAAACGACCGTGGCCGCCCCGAACCCGTGTCGTCAGCCCTCCCGGAATCCCGTCGCCGGTCGCACCAGAATCGCCCCAGAGACGCGCACGGGCGTCCCCGCGTGTCTGCCTATGCCTCGTCGTCGTCGAGGCGCACAGACCGCGTGGCCGCGACTGATTCTTTTGAGGGCTCTCGCATCAGCGACGCGGGGGCCTCGGCTGGTGGAGCGGCTTCCTCGGCGACCGGGATGGTGCCGGGTGGCGGGCGGTCGGTGCTGGCGTTCCGGCGCGTGGCGGCTGAACAGCGCGTCGCGCCGGTTCCCGACCGCGTGCCGGACGTTGCGGCTGAACAGCGTCGCGAGCCGCTTCCCCTCTTCGACTGACGGGCGGCTTGGCAGAATCGCCGTCCGGCCAGAGAATTGAGCGGACCGGAGCGCTGGTGGAACAGCGACCCCGGCCCTGAGCCACGTCGCGAGGATAGGTCGCTGACGCCGCCTGCACCCACCGTAGCACGGCGCGCGACTCCGCCCGGAGGTACCCGATGCGCTGCGCCATCTACGCCAGAAAGAGCACCAGCGAGTCGTCCGTCTCGGCCGACGCGAAGAGCACCACCCGCCAAGTCGAGGTCGCCACCGAGTTCGCCGTTGCGCGCGGATGGACGGTCGACCCCGCTGCCATCTTCATCGACGACAACGTTAGCGGCGCGGAGTTCGCGAACCGTCCCGGCTTCGTCCGGTTGATGACGGCCGTCGCGCAGAAGCCCCGGCCGTTCGACGTCCTCGTCATGAGCGAGGAGTCTCGGCTCGGCCGCGAACAGATTGAGACCGCGTTCGCGCTCAAGCAAATCGTGACGGCCGGTATCCGCGTCTTCACGTACCTGAACGGACAGGAACGGACGCTCGACGGCCCGATGGAGAAGCTCCTGCTCTCCGTCTCGGCGTTCGCCGACGAGATGGAGCGCGCGAAGGCGGCGGTCCGCGTCGCCGATGCGATGACGCGGAAGGCGAAGCTCGGGTACTGCACCGGAGGGACGTGCTTCGGGTACGAGAACGTCGCCATCGTTGGACCAGACGGCAAGCGGTCGCACGTCGAGCGCCGTATCGTGCCGGAGGAAGCCGAGGTCGTCCGGCGCATCTTCAAGATGGCGGCGTCCGGCATCGGCCGCGCGACCATCGCGAAGACGTTGAACGACGAGGGGGCGTTGGCTCCGACGCCGAAGCGTGGGCCGCGTGGGTGGGCAGGGTCGTCGGTGATGGCCGTCCTGAACCGGCCGCTCTACATCGGCATCGTCGAGTACGGTCGGCGGAAGACGCGGGACCGGTGGGGCCAGCGGAAGGTGACGAAGCGGCCGACGGCCGACGTCATCCGCGTCGAGGTGCCGCATCTCCGCATCGTCGATGACGCGCTCTGGCAGGCGGTCCGCGCCCGGTACGAGACCGCGCGACAGGACTACCTCCGCGCGACCGGGGGACGGCTCTACGGCCGGACGGTCGGCAACGACTCGCCCTTCCTGCTGACCGGCCACGTCTCCTGCCCGCAGTGCGGCTCGCCGATGCAGGTGGAGACCCGGCGCGGCGGGAAGCTCCACGTCCTCGCCTGCTCCGCGTTCCAGCGGCGCGGCAAGACCGTCTGCGACTTCGCGACGACGATTCCGATGGCTGTCGCCGAAGACCTCATCCTCGATGCCGTCGCCTCCGACGTGCTGCAGCCGGACGTGGTGACGCTCGCGCTGGAGCGCGCGGCGACCCGGCTGGCGAGCGGCGCGGCCGACCGCGAACAGCGGCGGGCGCGGCTCCAATCGCGGCTCGCCACGCTCGACGCGGAGACCGCGAACCTCACGGCTGCCATCGCCGGGGGTGCCCCGGCCGGACCGCTCACCGAGGCCATCGCCGAACGGGACGCCGAACGCCAGCGGCTCCAGCTGGACCTCGCGGCCGTCGATGCGCTGCCGCGCTTCACGGAGGCGGACCGCGCCGCGCTCCGCGACGAGATGACGGACCTGCTCGCCGACTTCCGCAACCTGCTCCGCGCGAACGTCTCGCAGGGGCGGCAGTTGCTCCGGAAGGCGCTCGCCGGACGGCTCACCGTGACGCCGGAAACCCGAGACGGCGCCAGCGGTTATCGGTTGTCGGGGGAGGCATCGGTGGCAGGCTTGCTGCCCGCGAGAACCGATGCGGTACGGATGTTGGTACCGGTACGGGGATTCGAACCCCGGTCCCGTGGCTGAGAAAGGCAGCCGGACCCCTCGACGGTGTCCGGCTGCCTCGGTTTTCCTCAGGATTTCGCGAATCGTGGTCCGACGAGTCGGGTCGAACGGGCCCGTTTGGTGCGCAAAGTTTCAAGTTTCTTTCAAGGGGGTGGAGACGGCGTCGTGACGGTCGCTGGAAGCGCTGTCTGGCTTTCGGTATCCTCGGCGAGTGAGCCCAACGGTCCTCCGTGTTCGCGGGTACCGGTTCTACTTCTTCGCCCGAGAGGAACCGCGGCCCCACGTCCACGTTCAGCACGCCGCGGGCGAGGCGAAGTTCTGGCTGGAGCCGATCGTTGAACTCGAGCACGACTACGGCATGGGGTCGGCTCGGATAAGGGCCGTGCAGAAGCTGGTCGAGGAACACCGAGATGAAATCCGCGCCGCGTGGAAGAAGCACTTCGGTCGTTGAAGTCGCCAACGTGTCGCCACATGGCTTCTGGTTGCTGATCGGCGACCGGGAGCGATTCGTGCCGTTCGCGCAGTTCCCCTGGTTCCGACACGCGACGATCGGCGAGTTGTCGAACGTGACGTTGCCGAGCGCGCACCACCTCTACTGGCCGGACCTCGACATCGACCTGGCGGTGGATGCTCTCGACTATCCGGAGCGATATCCCCTCGTCAGCAGGGTGTTGCCCGAACGACCGGCCGCGCCGGCTCGAGGCCAAGGGAGGCCACGCAAGGCGAGCGACAGGAGCGGCGGACGCGAGGCCGTGTAGCGCGAGCCGGTAGCGTGGCAGCCATGCAGATTCGCCCCATCAGAACGCCCGCGGACCATCGTGCCGCGCTCGAGCAGATCGAGCGACTCATGCATGCGCGGCCGGGCACGCCCGCCGGAGACCGCCTCGACATCCTCACGACCCTCGTCGAGCAGTATGAGTCTCGACACGAGCCCATCGAGCCTCCGAACCCCATCGATGCGCTGCGGCATCACATGGAGAGTCGCGGGCTAACCGGCCCGATCTGGATCCAATGATTGGGAGTCGTGCCCGCGTGGCGGAAGTGCTCAACCGGCGGCGGGCTCTGACGATCGACATGATTCGCCGACTTCACGCCGAACTCGGCATCTCGGCTGACGTCCTGATTCGGCCTTATAGGGTACGGTCGTCGGCAGCCTGACGCGGAGTTACGCCAACGACATACCCAGCACAAGTGGACCGGACAAGTGAACGAATTCGAGGTGTTCGCGGGTATCTCGATGGACCCGGACGTGCGGTTCGGCAAGCCATGCCCGGTCGGCACCCGCATCGACGTGGCGACTGTCGTCGGTGCGGTGGCCGCCGGCGAGACGGTGGAGACCGTCGCCGAGGAGTACGCGCTGTCCGTCGAACAGGTGCGTAGCGCGTTGAGCTACGCCGCGCATGTGGCGGCGCACTGGCCTCCGGCCGTCAGCCCCGTGTCGTGAATGGACACAAGATCCGTTCGGAGAGGATTCTGAATGGGCGATGTTGACCTCACGACACTGACCCTTCGCGAGTCTGACCTCCTCGCGCACGTCGAGTCCCTTCTCGGCACCATCGAGGACAAGAACGCGGCCTTGCGGGCGGACGGCACCGCTGCGGCCTATCGCGAGGTGGCATCGGGTTACTTGCAGTTCGCTCGGTCGGGATCCCTGGAGGCGCTCAAGCGAGCGCTGTTCCTTTGCTGGGATGCGCAGGTGGAGCCACCGTGCTTCACGGGCCTTGGCGACATCGACGGCGACCAGATTCCGCAAGCCAAAGAACTCATGATCCGCAGGCTCGAGTCGGGCGACTTCGACGACGAGTATGTGGCCATGATCGGATGGTATGCACGAATCGCCGACTGGTGGTTCAGCGGAATTGAGGCTGTGCCCGGCCTTTCGGATCGCATCCGGGGGTTGACCGCCCTCGCCAGGTCGTCCGGACGAAGTGGTCCCGATCCTGTGTCGCGACGGCATCCGCGAGACGGCCATCGCGTAAGTGCCATGCTGCGCGTCGACCGTGGCACCGTACACGGTTCTCCGCTGCGCTCCGACCGCGTGCACCGCACGCGGCTCGCGCGCGTCCACCCTCGCGTGCCCGGCTGCCCGGTACCAGCGAGCGCGAGACCTTGACGGCGCCGACGTCCGACGCGTGTCCTGGCACTTACGCGATGGCCGTTTCGAGGCTCATGCCTGCGGGGCTGACGTAGTGGCAGGGCCGAGCGTGTCGCCGTCTTGTAGACCGTCCAGGACGCCAGGCTTCAGCAGCTCCAAGAGCGGCTGGTTGATGAACAACCGGTCCCTGCCGGCTGACACCGGTGTTAGCACTCCGATCTCCGAGAGCGCGGTCAGATAGGTGGAGGCCGTTTGTCGCTTGGCGATCCCGGCCTCGACGACATTGGCGATGCGGCAGTAGGGCTGCGTGAAGACGACATCCACGAGTTCCCGGCTGTAGATCTTCGGTGCACGGTCACGCAGTCGCGCAGCCGTGGACTCCTGCAGGTCACGGATGTCGTGGATCTTCGTGCTCGTCCAGCGTGAGGTCCGTTCGACCAATCCGAGGACGTAGCACACCCACTCCTGCCAGCGCGCTTCGGTGGTCACGTCACGGAGCCGCCGATAGTACTCGGCCTTTGAACGGACGATGGCCCCGCTCAGGTAGAGGACGGGAAGGCGAAGGAGGCCTTGCTCGACCAGGAACAGCAGGTTCAGGATGCGGCCCGTTCGACCGTTCCCGTCTTCGAAGGGGTGGATGGCTTCGAACTGGTAGTGTCCAACCGCCATCCTGACGAGCGGATCCAGGTCGCGCCGCTCGTTCAGGAAGGTCTCCCAGTTGGCGAGCAGTGACCGGAGGCGTTCCTCGCCGGTCGGCGGCGTGTAGACGGTCTCGCCAGTGCCGGCGTTGCGAAGCGCCGTTCCAGGGAGGCGCCTGATGCCCGTATCGATTCCCCTGAGCACCGTGCAGATCTCGATCGCCATGTTGGTGCTGACCGGCCGTCGCTCCAGCATGGCGTGTCCCCGGCGCAAAGCGGTGCGGTAGCGCAGGGCCTCCTTCGTGGCGGGATCAGAGGCAGCCCGTTCGTCGGAGGCGAGTTGGAACAACCGGTCCGTGGTGGTGACGATGTTCTCGACCGCCGAACTGGCTTGCGCCTCGAGGATGGGGATCGTGTTGATCAGGATCGCCGCGTTCGGGATGAGCCCCGTGGCGGCGCTGAGTTCCGCGAGCGCTGCCCGCGCCGGGATGCAGGCCTTGAGCACGGCCTGCGTCTCGAGTTCGACGGCCGGTGGGAGGGGCGGCAGATCGTCGAACGGCACGTCGGGGCGGAAGTCAGGGCGGGTCATGTCGATGGCATCGACATGGTCTGCTTACGTGTTGACAAAATCAAGCTTTTTCGACATGTCGCCGTCGTTGGTTCATCGTGTATTGACAGCTAACACATGTAAGTATCTATTTATCAACTATTTACATGATGTGTCGTCGACATCGACACATTGCTGACAACATGTCGAAATAATGCAGTTTCGTCGACATATGTCTGGATCTTAGTTTCTGGACCTTGAATAGCCGGAGGTCTTATTCAAGATTCGACCTGTTCGCTTGAATAGCCGGCGCTTGTCGACAGACCTACACCCACCCCACCCTTCATCCGCTGACACCACCGCACTCGGCGTCTGTAAGTTCTCGCCCCTAACTCGCGTCTACATAGGCATAGGTCCTCGTCACGTCCTCAGGGCGTGCGCCCGTGCCACTACTGGCTGGCGGCTCCAGCTCCCGGCCCACTTCAGTCTCTCCCCCTCAGGACCTCTCTCGCCCCGATCCCGGTGTCCGTTGTGCCGCGCGTCGGGAGTGGGCCATCCGCGGGTCCGGCCGTGTCGGGCCGGGTCAGCGAACGGGCCGCCGTCCGTGGATCCGGAACACGAGGAGAGTGCGACCATGAGGCTCTGGCTGAACGTGAGGGAAGGCGCGGAGTACGCCGGCGTGAGCCGCGACACCATCTACACCGCGTGCGAACACCGTGAACTGCACCACGTCCGCATCGGCGGCCGCCGTTCAATCCGAACGAAGGCGGCCTGGATCGATGCGTGGCTGGAGCGTCACGCTCGCGGAGGCGACATCCGGCCCGCCTCCGCACCGGGCACGCTGCACGGCAGCGTGTCGTAACCAGGCCGGGAAGGAGGCAGCCGATGGGGCTGTGCAAACTGTGCGCCCACAAGGGGCGCGCACGCGACCGCTGCACCCACGCGTGGTGGGGCAGCTTCAAGGGGAACCGCGTCAGCCTCGCGAAGTGGGCCAACCGCGAGGTGGAGTCCAAGGCCGAGACCGACATCGTCCTCGGCGAGCTCAAGGCCGCCATCAGGGCCGGCACGTTCGACGAACGCGGGCTGAACCCTCCGCCGGACACCGGCCCGATGACGTTCCGGGCCTTCGCCGAGGTCTACAAGAAGCGTCACGTGCTGGCCAAGGGGCTGGCGATGGCGAGCACCATCGACTACCGGCTCAAGCCACTGCTCGAACGCTTCGGAGATCGCGACATCACCGCGATTCGGACCGCCGACATCGAGGACTTCGTCGCGGACATGAAGACGCCGCGCGTGGTCAACGGCATCGACGGCCAGCGACTGGCCCCTGCGTCGATCAACCGCACGCTGGGGATCCTCCGGCACATGCTGAACTGGGCCGTGGGTCGCGAGTACCTCGACCGCACGCCATTCCGGCGCGGCACCGAAGTGCTGGTCAGGATGGAACTCGAGGACAACAAGCGCCGACGACGGATCTCGGAGCGGGAGGAGGCTGCGCTGCTCGCGGTCGCGTCGCCCTACCTGCGCTCGATGATCATCGCCGCGCTCGACACCGGGATGCGCCGAGGCGAGATGCTCGCCCTGCGCTTCGGCGACATCGACTCGCAGGCCAGGCGCATCGTGCTCCGCGGCGCCACCACGAAGAGCCGCAAGACCCGCGTGGTCCCCATCGGTACGACGAGGCTGATGGCGGTCCTCGAGTGGCTGCGACTTGACGCGGAGGGTGGCCGGAAGACCGACGACACGCTGGTGTTCAGCAACGAGGTCGGGGAGGCGTTCAGGACCATCAAGCGCGCGTGGACCCTCACGGTGCTCAAGGCCCACGGCGTCGACCCCAAGTGGCGCAAGGGCAGCTACAAGGACCTCGACGCGGCCTGTCTTCAGAGGCTGCGCGAGATCGACCTGCACTGGCACGACCTGCGGCACGAGCACGCGTCCAGGCTGGTCGAGCAGGGCGTCCCGCTCGCGCAGGTCCCCGACCTGCTCGGGCACGCCTCGATCCTCACCACCGAACGCTACGACAACCAGAAGATGGAAGCGCTCCAGGCCGCCGTCGAGCGGCTGGAAACGGGCAAGACCTTCGACCCGGCACGTGCCCAGTTGGACGTGTCCGCCGAAGCACGCTCCGGTCCGCGCGCGACATCGGACCCGTCCGCCGAAGCACGCTCGAATGCACGTGCGAAGGCGGAAGTTTCAAGAATCTTTCAAGATCAGCCCCGCCAGCCCTCGAACGGCGGACAGGCTCCCGCCCACTGAGGTTTCGTAAGTGCTTGATTCAGTTGTGGCTTGGAGTTTGGTACCGGTACGGGGATTCGAACCCCGGTCCCGTGGCTGAGAACCACGTGTCCTGACCCCTAGACGATACCGGCACCCGGGTCGCAGGAACCGCCAGTCTACCCGCCCGGCGGGGGATCGTCAAGTTGTGCGAGGATGGCAGGAACCATGCGCATCGCCGGGACCGTCCTGCTCTTCGTGCTCCTGCTGGCCGCGGGCGCCTTCCTGCTGGCCGGCCGGGCCGCGCCGCCCGCCATCGAGTTCGCTCAGCCTGGGGCGCTCGTCGGACGGGAGGGAACGCTCGCCTTCACCGTGGCGGCGCCGCGCGGCGCGCTCTCCAGCCTCGAGGTTGCCCTCGAGCAGAACGGGACGCGCGTGCCGCTCGGGACGCTTGCCGACAACGCCCTCACGCTCGCGCAGGCCGGCGAAGACCTCGTCTCGGTGTCGCGCCCGCTCGGCAGGACAAGCGTGCCGCAGCTCGCCGAAGGGCCCGCCCGCATCGTGGTCACCGCCGCGCGCCCCGTGCTCTTCGGCCTGCGCCAGGCGGCCGCCACCGCCACCCGCGACTTCACCGTGCGCCTCACGCCGCCGCGCGTCGGCATCGTGTCGCTGCACCACTTCATCAACCACGGCGGCTCGGAGCTGGTCGTCTACCGCGCCACGCCGCCCGACGTCGTCTCGGGCGTGCTGGTCGGCGACCGCGAGTTCCCGGGCTACCCGGCCTCGGCGGCCGGCGTCACCGGCGCGGACCCGTCGCTGCACGTCGCCTTCTTCGCGCTCGCCTGGGACCAGGACCTCGGCGCGCCGATCAGGCTCTTCGCACGCGACGCCGCCGGCAACCTCGCGACGGCACCATTCGACTACCGCGTGTTCCCGAAGCCGTTCCGAGCCAGCCGCATCGACATCCCGGACACCTTCCTGCAGCGGGTGGTGCCCGCCATCCTCGAGAACACGCCGTCGCTCACGGTCGACGACCCCGGCGACCTGCTCGCCGCCTTCCTGCGGATCAACCGCGATCTGCGGCACGAGAACAACGCCACCATCGAGCAGCTCGCCGCCAGGACCGGCGATCGCATGCTCTGGTCGCAGCCGTTCCTGCAACTGGGCAACTCGAAGGTGGAGGCGAGCTTCGCCGACCAGCGCACCTACCTGTACCACGGCGAGGAAGTGGACCGGCAGGTGCACCTCGGGTTCGACCTCGCGGTCACGGCGCACATCCCGGTGCGCGCCGCCAACGACGGCGTGGTGGTCTTCGCCGGCTGGCTGGGCATCTACGGCAACTGCGTGGTGGTGGATCACGGGCTCGGCGTGCAGTCGCTCTACGCGCACCTGTCGTCGGTCGACGTGAAGGACGGCGACCGCGTGAGCCGCGACTCGGTGCTGGGCCGCAGCGGGATGACGGGACTGGCCGGCGGCGACCATCTGCACTTCACGATGCTGGTGCACGGCGTGCAGGTGACGCCGGTGGACTGGTGGAGCCGCCAGTGGGTGGAGGATCGCATCCTGCGGAAGCTGCGCGAGGCGGGCGCGCCGGCCGGGGCCCAGGCGGCAGCGGCGGGGACCCCGTGAGCGCCGGACGCTATAATCGCCTGATGGACTCAGAGGCGATGGTGGTGCCACTGGCCCGCCCGGGTCGCGTCGCCGACTTCATCACGATCTCCAAGCTGCGCCTGAACGCGCTGGTGGTGGCCACGGCAGCGGCCGGCTATTACCTCGGCGATGCCGGCGACGGCGGCTGGATGCGCGCGGCGAGCGTCATCGGCGGGACGACGCTGGTGGCTGCGGCCGCTTCGGCGCTCAACCAGGCGTACGAGCGCCGCACCGATCGCCTGATGGAGCGCACCCGCCTGCGCCCCCTCGCCGACGGCCGGCTGCGCGCGCGTGACGCGGCGGTGTTCGCCATCGCATCGGCGACGCTCGGCCTCGCCTGGCTCACACTGGGCGCCAACGCGCTGAGCGCATTCGTAGCCTTCGCCGCCCTGATCACCTACGCCGGGATGTACACGCCGCTGAAACCGATCACGCCGCTCGCCGCGGTGGTCGGCGCGGTGCCCGGCGCCCTGCCGCCGATGATCGGATGGACGGCCGCCACCGGTCAGCTCACGCGCGAAGCCTGGGTGCTGTTCGCCATCGTCTTCCTGTGGCAGATGCCGCACTTCCAGGCGATCGCCTGGCTCTATCGCGACGACTACGCGCGCGCCGGCTTCCCGCTGCTGGTCGTCACCGAACCCGACGGGCGCAGCGCCGCGCGCCAGGTGCTCACCTACGGCGCCGTGCTGATCCCGGTGAGCCTGGTGCCGGCGGCCATCGGCCTCGCCAGCCCGATCTACCTCGCGGGCGCGTCGGCGCTGGGTGTCGGCTACCTGCTGCTCGGCGCACGGTTCGCGCGGCGCCGCACCCGCGCCACCGCGCTGCGGCTCTTCCTGGGCTCGCTCGTCTACCTGCCGCTGATGTGGGTGCTGATGCTCGCCACGCGAGCCTAGCAGCCCGCCGTTCATGCCACCCGCCATCGCCGTCGACAACCTCGCGCACCGCTACGGGACGCACGAGGCGCTGCGCGGCGTGAGCCTCGAGGTCGGCGACGGCGAGATCGTAGGCCTGCTCGGCCCCAACGGCGGCGGCAAGACCACGCTCTTCCGGATCCTCTCGACGCTGCTGCCCCCAACTTCAGGTACGGCCCGCGTCGCGGGCTTCGACGTGCGCCGCGAGCCCCGAGACGTCCGGCGGCAGCTCGGCGTGGTGTTCCAGGCACCGGCGCTCGACCCGCTGCTGTCGGTCGCCGCCAACCTGCACTGCCACGGCGCGCTCTACGGCCTGCACGGCCGCGAACTGGCGCGCCGCATGGAGACGCTGCTCGGGGCGCTGAGCCTCGCCGACCGGCGCGACACGCTCGTAAAGCAACTCTCCGGGGGCCTGCAGCGGCGCGTGGAGATCGCCAAGGCGCTCATCCCGAGCCCGCGCGTGCTCGCGCTGGACGAACCGAGCACCGGGCTGGACCCGAACGCCCGGCGCGAGGTCTGGGATCACCTCTACCAGCGCCGCGCCGAACACCGGACGACGGTGCTGCTCACCACGCACTCGATGGACGAGGCCGCGCTGTGCGACCGCGTCGCGATCCTGCACCAGGGCCGGCTGGTGGCGATGGGCACGCCCCGGGAGCTGACGGCCACCGTCGGTGGCGAGGTGCTGTGGATCACCGCGCGTTCGCCGGAGACCACCGCCGCGCGCCTGCGCGCCGAGTTCGGCGTCACAGCCGACGTCGTCGACGGTCGCGTGCGCATCGAGCGGGAACGCGCGCACGAGTTCATCCCGGCGGTGATCGAGGCCTTCCCGGGCGAAATCGACTCGGTCACCTTCGCACGGGCCACGCTCGAGGACGTGTTCGTGCGCCACACGGGTCAACGGTTCAACTGACATGCGGCTGGCGGTGCAGGCTCTCTGGCAGCGCGACGTACGGCGATTCATCGGCCAGCGCAGCCGCGTCGTGGGCTCGCTCGCCACGCCCATCGTGTTCTGGGCACTGCTTGGCGCGGGGCTCGGACGGTCGTTCTCGGCCCAGAACGGATCCGACGGCGGCTACCTGCAGTATTTCTTCCCCGGCACGCTGGCGATGATCGTGCTGTTCTCGGCGATCTTCTCCACGATCTCGGTCATCGAGGATCGCCAGCAGGGCTTCATGCAGGGCGTGCTCGTCGCGCCAGTCCCCCGTTCCGCCATCGTCCTGGGCAAACTGCTGGGCGGCGCCACCATCGCGCTCGCCCAGGCGATGCTGTTCCTGCTGCTGGCGCCGCTGGCCGGCATCTCGCTCGACGCGGCGCGGGCCGCGCAGGCCATCGGCGTCGCGGCGCTGCTCGCGCTGGCGCTCACGGGGCTTGGGTTCCTCATCGCGTGGTGGCTCGACTCGACGCAGGGATTCCACGCCGTGATGAACCTGCTGCTCGTGCCGATGTGGCTGCTCTCTGGCGCAGTGTTCCCGGCATCTGGCGCCGCGCCCTGGCTGCGGTGGCTGATGCTCGCCAACCCGATGACCTACGGCGTGTCGGCGCTGCAGGCGGTCCTGCTCGGCCACTCCAGCGGGCCGCCGCTGCCCGCCGCCCTCGTGGTGACCGTCCTGTTCGGCACGGCCATGCTCGCGGCTGGCGTCGTGCTCGTCGAGCGCCGGACGCTGGGCTGATTGCCGTGATGTCGGTGAAGGACCTTCCCGCCCTCAACGCGTCGCTGGACGCGGCGGCCGCGCTGTTGCTGATCGCCGGCTGGATCTTCGCCCGCCGCGGCGACGTGCGAAGGCACCGCGCCTGCATGACGATGGCGCTGGCGGCCTCGGCCGCCTTCCTCACCTCCTACGTCATCTACCACTACCACACGGGCTCACGCCCGTTCACCCGGATCGGACCGATCCGTCCGATCTACTTCACGCTGCTGTTCACGCACGTCGTGCTGGCGGCCGCGATCGTGCCGCTGGTGCTGATGACCGTCACCCACGCGCTGCGCGGTCGTGTCGAGCGGCACCGCGCGCTCGCCCGCTGGACGCTCCCGCTGTGGCTCTATGTGTCGGTGACGGGCGTGGTCGTCTACTGGATGCTCTACCGGCTGTAGCCGGCCGGCCGCACGGCGCGCGCCAGCTCCAGGACCGAGATCAGTAGAGCAGGTACTTCGCCCGCAGCAGCCGCCACGCGGCCTCGCCCGCATTCCACGACGCCGCGATCCGGCCGGGATCCTCACCCTCGCGCAGCGCCGTCAACTGCCCGGCCGAGCCGTACAGCCTGGCCGTGTTGCCCAGGTCGAGCCTGTCGCCGTGGAGCCGGCGCAGCGCCGAGAGGATCTCCAGCCCCACGCGCACCGGACGCACCGCCTCGCGGTCGGTCACCACCATGAACACGCCCTGGCACGGCTCGTCCTTGTACTTGCTCGACGCCGGGGTGAACGACACGGGGTAGAACCGGATGCCGGGCAGCCGCCGCGCGTTGAGCGCCTCGGCCAGCCCCACGCCGTCGATCCACGGCGCGCCAACCTGCTCGAAGGGCGTGTCGGTGCCGCGGCCCACCGAGAGGTTGGCCCATTCGATCGCCCCGATGCCGGGATAGAGCGTGGCCTGGATCAGGTTGCGCATGTTCGGCGAGGGGTTCACCCAGGGCTGGCCGGTATCGTCGAACCACGCGGCGCGCCGCCAGTGCCGCATCTTCACGACGGTGAGCTCCACGGGGATGGCGTTCTCGTCCCTGAAGAGCCGGGCCAGTTCGCCCAGCGTCATCCCGTGGCGCACCGGCATCGGAAAGTAGGCGGTGAAGCCGAGCGACGCCTTGTCGACCACCGGCCCCTCGATCTGCCACCCGTTGATCGGGTTCGGCCGATCCAGCACCACGACCTGGATGCCACGGCTGGCCGCCTCCTCCATCACGAGCCCCATCGTGCTCATGTAGGTATAGAAACGCGTGCCGATGTCCTGCAGGTCGATCACCATCGTGTCGATGCCGCGCAGCATCTCGCCGGTGGGCCGCCGCGTCTCGCCATACAGCGAGTGGATGACGAGACCGGTCTTCTCGTCGCGCGAGGAGGGCACCTTGTCGTCGAGGATCCCGCGGATGCCGTGCTCGGGGCTGAAGAGCGCCACCAACTGCACGCCGTCGGCCCCGGCCAGCAGGTCGATCGTGGACATGCCGTCGCGCGCGCGGCCGGTGTGGTTGGTGACCAGGCCCACCTTGCGGCCCTTGAGCAGGGCGAAGCCCTCGGCGCGGAGCACGTCGATGCCGGTGAGCACCTGCTGGACGGGCTCAACCGGTGCGGACCCGGCCGGCGCGAGCGCCAGGCCAGCCGCCGAGGCGGAGGCCGGCAGCGCCTCGCGCAACGCCGAGGCCGCGATGGTGGCCACGCGCGCGCGGACCGGCGTCACGTCGCCCTTGCCGTCAGGGTGGACGCGGTTCGACAGGAAGATGACGTACACACCCGTCCGCGGATCGATCCACACCGAGGTCCCGGTCCATCCCGTGTGGCCGAAGGAACCGGGCGGAAGCAGTTCGCCGCGGTTCGACGAGTAGCTGGAGTCCATGTCCCAGCCGAGCCCGCGCACGTTGCGCATGCCCGCGGGGGTCGACGGCGTGATCATGCGCGCCACGGTGAGCGGAGCGAGAATCCGCGCGCCGTCGATCGTTCCGCCGCCGAGCAGCGCCTGCGCGAACCGCGAGAGGTCGCGGGCCGTCGTGAACATCCCCGCATGGCCCGCCACGCCGCCCATCCGGCGCGCCGTGGGATCGTGCACGATGCCGCGAAGTATCGCCTGTCCGGGGACGCCGCACGGCCAGCCCAGCGGCGTGCAGCGCTCGGTCGGCGCGATGCGCGGCCGCAGCGCGGCCGGCGGCAGGAACATCGTGTCGACCATCCCGATCGGGGCGAACACGTGCGCGCGGGCGTACTCCTCGAGCCGCTGGCCGCTCACCCGCTGGACGATGTGGCCGAGCAGGAAGAAGCCGATGTCGCTGTAGATGAACCGCTCGTCGGGCGCCGCCACCGGCACCTCCTCGACCGCGCGCGCGATGGCGGTGTCGTAGCCCTCGAACTCGTCGGTGAGATCGAGGTCGGGCCGCAGGCCGGAGGTATGCGTCAACAGGTGCCGGACGGTGATGTCGCCCTTGCCGTAGCGTTCGAAGCCCGGTACGTACGCTGACACACGATCGGCCAGGCGCACCTTTCCCTGCTCGACCAGCTGCATCACGGCAGTCGTCGTCGCCACCACCTTGGTCACCGATGCCGCGTCGAAGACCGTGTCGAGCGTCATCGGTTCGGCGGCGGGTTCGATGGCGCGCTGGCCAAAGGCGCGTTCGTAGACGACTGTGTCGCCGCGGCCGACGAGGACAACCGCCCCCGGCATCCGCCGGTCGGCGATGGCCGCCTCCACCACCGGCGCGATGCGGTCGAGCACGGCGACATCCATCCCGTGCGACACGACAGCCGGCCGGGAGGCCGGGGGCACGGGCGCCTGCGCGCGGACGCCTCCCGCGGCGGCGGCGAGGCCCCACACGACGAGCACGGCGAGCTTCGAGGGCTGGGGCACACGGACTGCGGACATGCGGCGGCTCCTCCTGGTGCGGACGATTATGCGCCCGGCCGGGCGCTATACTGCGGTCGAAGGCTCCGGGCGCCGCGATCCATGCCGCTGCGATTCCGTCTCGCCGTTGCCCGCGCCGGCTGCGCGCTGCTGCTGGCGCTGGCGGCGTCTGCCTTCCCGGCGCTGGCACAGAGCGGCCGGGTGCGGGGGACCGTCGCCGACGAGCACGGCAGACCCATCCGCGGAGCGACGGTCGTGGCCCGAAACCCCGACGCCACGCCGAGCGCGTACGAGACCACCACCGACGACCGCGGGCGGTTCACGATCATCGGGCTCGAGAGCGGCCGCTGGAGCTTCACCGTCTCGGCGCCCGGCTACCGACCGAGCACCGGCGACGGCCGCATCGGGACGGTTGGCGCCAACCCGCACTTCGATTTCAGGCTCGAGCGGGGCGGTCAGCCGGCATCAGCGCCTGCGCCGGCGCCGGCGGCCACCGGCGGGATCGCCGCGGCCGATCGACTGCTTGCCGATGGCCACCTGGAAGAAGCCATCGCGGCCTACGAGGGGCTGCGTGCCCGCGCCCCCGCCAGCGCGGCGATCGCGTTGCGGCTGGGTCAGGCCCACCGCTACCGCCGCGATTTCGACCGCGCCCTGACCGTCCTGCGGGCCATTCCCGCCGCGGATCCGCTCGCCGGCGCCGCCGCGCGGGAGATCGGGATCACGCTGTTCGAACAGGGTGCGCTGGCAGAGGCCGACGAGGCGCTGACCCGGGCAGCCACCGCGCCAGGCGCCGGGCGGGACGAATTCTACGTGCTGGGCGAGGTGAAGCTCGCGCGTGGCCGGACCGGGGACGCGGTGGGCTGGTTCGAGCGCGCGGCCGCTGCCGATCCCGCGTGGCCGCGTCCGCTGCTGAAGCTCGGCCTGGTGGCAGCCAATGCCGGGCAGCGTGAGACCGCTGCCAATTACCTCCGCCAGGTGGTCCGGCTGGCCCCGGATTCGATCGAGGCCAGGCAGGCACGGACGATCCTCGAACAACTGCGCTGAGGTCTTCTCACGCGGGGCGCGTCCGGCCTGACACGCCGCGGCATCCTGTGAAGGCGCTGGTGCGCCGCTTGCCTGTCCGTGCGCGAGCCAGCAGACGTGCGGCCAACGCCGCGCTCGACGCAGCGCGGCACGCCGCCGCCGGCCGCACGTCTCATTCTGGCCAGTGAACCGCAGAATCCGGCCAAATTCGCAAATTGACACGGTGCGGCATGATCGCGTATCGTTCTGAATGAATCGTCATTCATCGGAGGACGACCTGCCCGCCAGCCCCGCCCCCCGAACCACCCGCCACACTCGGGCGAGGCGTCTTCGCACCGCCCCTGCCGCAGGCACCGACAAGGGCGAGGCCATCCTGCGCGCCGCGATCGCCGTGTTCGCGCGGCGCGGCTTCTTCAACGCGCAGGTGGCCGACGTCGCGCGCGAAGCGCGTGTGGCGGCCGGCACGGTCTACCTCTACTTCCACAACAAGGACCACCTGCTGGTCTCGATCTTCCAGCGCACCATGCGCGAGGCGCTCGCCGAGGGGCGCGCCGTGCTCGATGGCGTCAGCGACCCGGTGGAACGGCTGCGCACCATCGCGCGCGTCCATCTGGCGCGCGTCGGCCGCGACCGCGACCTGGCCATCGTCACGCAGGTGGAGTTGCGGCAGTCCACGAAGTTCCTCGAGGAGTTCTCCGCCACCGGCCTGCGCGAGTACCTCGGCGTGATACGCGACCTGATCGCCGACGGGCAGCGCCGCGGGCTGTTCCGGCCGGGCCTCAGCCCGACGCTGACGGCCAAGGTGCTCTTCGGCGCGCTCGACGAGATGGCCACCAACTGGATCCTCAGCCGGCGTCATTACGACCTCGCGGCCGAGGCCGACGCCGTCGTCGATCTCTTTCTCCACGGAGTGAAGGCCTGATGCGTAACGTAGGGGTGCTCGGCGCGGGCACGATGGGGGCGCAGATCGCGGCCCACCTCGCCAATGCTGGTGTTCCCGTCGTCCTGCTCGACATCGACGCGAAGGTGGCCAGGGAGGGCCTGGACCGCGCGCGCAAGCTCAAGCCCGATCCCTTCTTCACGCCGCTGACCCACACGCTGATCGCCACGGGCGGGTTCGACACCGATCTCGCCAGGCTGAAGGACTGCGACTGGGTGATTGAAGCGGTTGTCGAGCGCCTCGACGTCAAGCAGCAGTTGCTGGCAAAGGTGGAGGCCGTCGTCGGTCCCGACGCCGTCATCAGTTCCAACACCTCGGGCATCCCGATTGCCGCCATCAGCGAGGGCCGCAGCGCCGCCTTCAAGCGGCGCTGGCTGGGCACCCACTTCTTCAACCCGCCCCGCTACCTGAAGCTGCTCGAGCTGATCCCGACACCGGAGACCGACCCGGTCATCACCGACCGCATCGCGCGGTTCGCCGATCGCCGGCTCGGCAAGGGCGTGGTCATCGCGAAGGACACGCCCAACTTCATCGCCAACCACCTCGGCATGTTCGGCATCATCCGCATCCTCGAGGCGCTGGCAGGCGGCCGCTACACCGTGGAGGAGATCGACGCGATGACGGGTCCGGCCATCGGCCGCCCGAAGAGCGCCACGTTCCGCACCGTCGACATCGCCGGCGTGGACGTGCTCTACCACGTGATCAGGAACCTGGGCGATCGAGGCGATGCCTACCGCACGACGTTCGCGATGCCGCCGATCATCGAGGCGCTGGTCGAGCGCAAGTGGGTGGGCGAGAAGGCGGGCCAGGGCTTCTACAAGCGGGTGAAGAGCGAAGGGGGCAAGAGCGAGATCCTCGTGCTGGATCCCGCCACCTTCGAGTACCGCCCGCAGAAGAAGGCCAAGTTCCCCTCCATCGAGGCCGGCAAGGCGGTCGAGGACGTGCGCCAGCGGGTCAGGACGCTCTTCCTCGGCAAGGACAAGGTGGGCGAGTTCCTGCGCGAGACGCTGGGCGCGGCGCTGGTCTACTCGGCGCGGGTGGCCCCCGAGATCGCGCACTCCATCGACGACGTCGACCGCGCGATGCGATGGGGTTTCGGCTGGGAGATCGGCCCGTTCGAGACGTGGGACGCCATCGGCGTGAAGGAGGTGCTCGAGGCGTGCGCGGTGACCGACGTCCCGACGCTCGTGCAGCAGGTGATCGACCGCGGCGCCAACGCCTTCCGCGACGGTCCCGTCCCGCCGCTCGCACCCGAGCTCGCGCTGCTGTCGGCATCGAAGGCCGCCGGCAGGGTGGTGAAGAAGAACGCCGGCGCCACGCTGGTGGACATCGGCGACGGCGTGGTGTGCCTCGAGTTCCACACGAAGATGAACGCCATCGGCGCCGACACGGTGCAGATGATGATGGCCAGCGTCAAGGAGGCCGAGCAGAACTTCCAGGCGCTGGTCGTCGGCAACGACGCGGCGAACTTCTCGGCCGGCGCGAACCTGATGCTGCTGCTGCTCGAGGCGCAGGAAGGCAACTGGGACGAAGTGGACCTGATGATCCGCGCGTTCCAGAACGCCACCATGACGCTTCGGTACGCGAACGTGCCCGTGATCGTCGCGCCGGCAGGCCTCACGCTCGGCGGCGGCTGCGAGACGGCGCTGCACGGCGATCGAATCCAGGCGGCCGGCGAGCTGTACATGGGCCTGGTCGAAGTGGGTGTCGGCCTGATCCCTGCCGGGGGCGGCACCAAGGAGATGACCGCCCGCGCCTCGGAGGGCGTCACCTCGCTGGCCACCGACCTGCTCCCGATGATCCAGAAGGCGTTCGAGCCGATCGCGATGGGCACGGTGGCCACCAGCGCGGCCGAGGCCCGGCGCATCGGCTACCTGCGCGCCACCGATCACGTCTCGATGAACCGCGACCGGCTCATCGACGATGCGAAGGCGCTCGCGCTCTCGCGGGTGCGCGAAGGCTACCAGCGGCCCGCCCCGCGCACCCAGATTGCCGTCGGCGGCGACTCGGTGCTCGCGGCGCTCAAAATCGGCATTCACATGATGTGGCGCGGGGGGCGCATCAGCGATCACGACAAGCTGATCGGCACCAGGCTCGCCACGATCATGGCGGGCGGTGCGCTGCCGCACCCGGCCTTCGTCACCGAACAGTACCTGCTGGATCTCGAGCGCGAGGCGTTCCTCAGCCTGTGCGGACAGCCGAAGACGCTCGAGCGCATCAAGCACATGCTGACGACGGGCAAGCCGCTGCGGAACTGACGGCGGCTCGTGAAGCGAAGCCCAGGAACCACTCCGGAACAAGAGCCACGACCCGACCGAGCTTACGACCATGCGCCCGCTCACCATCATCGACCGCGGACACGGCGACCCCGTCGTCCTGGTGCCTGGCATCCAGGGCCGATGGGAGTGGATGGCGGCGTGTGTCGACGCGCTGGCCGAGGGCGGGCGCGCGGTCTCGTGCTCGCTGCCGGGCGAGCCCGGCAGCGGGTTCCGGCTGCGGGCCGATCGCGGCTTCGGCGTGCACGTCGAGTGGCTCGACGCGGTGCTCGACGCGGCGGGCATCGAGTCGGCGGTGCTGTGCGGGGTGTCCTACGGCGGCTGGATTTCGGTGACCTACGCCGCCGAACGACCGCGCCGCGTGCGCGGGCTGGTGCTGGCGTCGGCGCCGGGACCGCGCTTCACGCCCGACAGCCGCCAGCAGTACTACGTGCGGGCGCCGCGGCTGCTGCTGCCGGCGTTCCTGGTGACGATGCGCCAGCGGATGAAGCCCGAGGTGAAGCGGGCGCTGCCCGATCCGGGCGAGCGGCGACGCTTCCTTCGCGGGCAGCTGGCCGTGATGGCGCGCGCGCGCATCTCACCCGGGCTCATGGCGCGCCGCATCCGCGTGGCGCTCGGCCACGACTTCGCGGCGGCTGCGCGTCGCGTGCACGCCCCCACGCTGATCGTCACCGGCGAGGAAGCCCTGGATCGAGTGGTGCCGGTGAGGAGCACGCGTGAGTACCTGGAAGCGATCCCGGGCGCCCGTGCGCACGTGTTGAAGGACACCGGGCACCTGGGCTGCATGACCCGGCCGCGGGAATTCGCCGCGCTGGTCCGCGGCGTGGATCGCATGAAGTTCGAGACGCCGGCGCCGGCGCGCCGCATCGCAGGCATCGAGGAGCCATACACCCATGCATGACGCCGTCATCGTCTCTGCCGTTCGCACACCGGTGGGCAAGGCCCCCGGCGGCACGCTGCGTTACACGCGCCCCGACGACCTCGCCGCGATCGTCATCGCCGAGGCCATCCGGCGGGCGCCAGGCCTGGATCCCAAGGACGTGGACGACGTCATCATGGGCTGCGCGATGCCCGAGGGCGAGCAGGGCATGAACGTCGCCCGCATCGCCTCGCTGCGCGCGGGCGTCCCGGTGGAGGCCAGCGCCGTCACCATCAACCGGTTCTGCTCCTCCGGCCTGCAGGCGATCGCCTATGGCGCCGAGCGCATCATGTGCGGCTTCGGCGAGGTGGTGGTGGCCGGCGGCACCGAGTCGATGAGCATGGTGCCGATGGGGGGCAACAAGATCTCGCCCAACCCGACGCTGGCCGACACCTATCCCGACGTCTACCTCTCGACCGGCCTCGTCGCCGAGAACAACGCCCGCGACGCGGGCCTCACGCGCGAGGACCAGGACGTCTTCTCGCTGCGCAGCCATCAGCGCGCGATTGCGGCCATCGACGCCGGCCGCTTCACCGACGAGATCGTGCCGGTGCCGGTGAAGGTGATCTCCACCGACGGGAAGAAGCCGGCGGTGAAGACCGTCTCCTTCGACACCGACGAGGGGCCGCGGCGCGACACCTCGATCGAGGCGCTGGCCAGGCTGCGTCCGGCGTTCCACGCCGCCGGCACCGTGACCGCCGGCAACTCGTCGCAGACGAGCGACGGCGCGGCGGCCACCGTCGTGATGTCGGCCGCGCGTGCCGCCGCACTGGGGCTCGAGCCGATGGCGCGCTTCGTTGCCTACGCCACGGCCGGCGTCGCACCCGAACTCTTCGGCATCGGCCCGGTCCCCGCAATCCGCAAGGTGCTGAAGCTGGCGGGCCTCACCCTCGACCAGATCGACGTCATCGAGCTCAACGAGGCGTTCGCGGTGGTGCCGCTCGCCTGCGCGAAGGCGCTCGATTTCGACGTGGAGCGGGTGAACGTCAACGGCGGGGCCATCGCCCTCGGCCACCCGCTCGGGTGCACCGGCGCGAAGCTCACGGCGACCCTGCTTTACGAGATGCGGCGCCGGCAGGCCCGCTACGGGATGGTCACGATGTGCGTCGGCGGCGGCATGGGCGCCGCGGGTATTTTCGAACGGCTCTAGAGGAGAGATTCGCCGACGATCCAGGCCGGGCGCCTCGACGCGCCCACAGGAGGTTCCATGAGCACCGCAGCGCCATCGGCCATCCGCAAGGGCGGCTCCTGGCTGATCGAGGAGACCGCCGCCGACGCCATCTTCACCGCCGAGCGCATCACCGACGAACACCGGATGATGTTCAAGACGACGCTGGATTTCGCGGTGCAGGAAGTGCTGCCGCAGCTCGAGCGGCTCGAGAACAAGGACTGGGCGCTGTCGCGCCAGTTCGTCCGGCGCGCCGGCGAGCTCGGCCTGCTGGGCACCGACGCGCCCGAGGAATACGGCGGGCTCGAACTCGACAAGGTGAGCGCGCTGATGGTCGCCGAGGGCATCGCCCGGTCGGCGTCCTTCACGGTGACCTTCGGCGCCATGACGGGGCTCGCCATCATGCCGCTGCTGCTGTTCGGCAACGAGCAGCAGAAGCGGAAGTACCTGCCGAAGCTGGTGAGCGGCGAACTGGTGGGCGCCTACGCGCTGTCGGAATCGGGCTCGGGCTCCGATGCGCTCGGCGCGCGCGCGCGCGCCACGCGCAAGTCAGACGGCAGCTTCCTGCTCAACGGCGAGAAGATGTGGATCTCCAACTGCTCCTTCGCCGACGTCTTCATCGTCTTCGCGAAGGTGGACGGCGAGCACTTCACCGCCTTCATCGTCGAGCGGGGTTTCCCCGGCGTGAGCACGGGCAGGGAGGAGCACAAGCTCGGGCTGCACGGGTCGAGCACCGCGCCACTGATCCTGCAGGACGCCCAGGTGCCGGCCGAGAACCTGCTGGGCGAGATCGGCAAGGGCCACAAGGTGGCCTTCGACGTGCTGAACTACGGCCGCTTCAAGCTCGGCGCGCTGAGCCTGGGCGGGGCCAAGGCGGTGATCGTCGAGGCCGCGAAGTACGCGAGCACGCGCAAGCAGTTCGGGCAGCCGATCGGCAACTTCGGCGCCATCAAGCACAAGCTCGGCCAGATGACCGCCTGGTGCTACATGGTGGAGTCGATGATGCACCGCACCGCCGGGCTCATCGATCAGGCGATGGAGGCCGGCGAGGGAACCCACCCCGAGCGGCTGCGCTTCGCCATGGAGGAATACGCCGCCGAGGCCTCGATCGCCAAGGTCGCCGGCAGCGAGATGCTCGACTACGTGATCGACGAGAACCTCCAGATTCACGGCGGCAACGGCTTCGTGCGCGACTATCCGGCCGAGCGGCACTACCGCGACAGCCGCGTGAACCGCATCTTCGAGGGCACCAACGAGATCAACCGCCTGCTGATCCCCGGCATGCTCATGCGGCGCGCGCTCAAGGGCGACCTGCCCCTGATCCCCGCCGCGATGAAGGTGTTCGAGGAGGTGATGTCGCCGGCGATGCCGGAGATGCCCGGCGACGAGCACCTCGAGAACGAGGCGCGAGCGGTGGCGGCCTTCAAGAAGGTCGGCCTGCTGCTGCTGGGCGGCGCGATGCAGAAGTACCAGCAGAAGGTCACCGACGAGCAGGAGGTGCTGAGCTTCATCGCCGACATCCTGATCGACGTCTTCGGCTGCGAGAGCGCGCTGCTGCGCGCCAGGGACGCGCACGATCGGGCGATTGCCAACGCCGCCCAGCAGGCCGATGTCGTGCGGGTGCTGGTCAGCGACGCGGCGGCCCGCATCGAGGCCGCCGCCAAGACCGTGATTGCCGCCATCGCAGAGGGCGACATGCAGCGCACGCAGCTCGCGGCGCTGCGGCGGGTGCTCAAGGTGACGCCGGCCAACGCCATCGCGCTGCGGCGCGGCCTGGCCGACGCGACCATCGCGCGGGGATCGTATATCTTTACCTGATGCTCCCCCGGATTGGTCCGGCCTCGCCGTCCCCGGCCCGGTTCCCGGCCCTCCCGCCGGGACCGGGTCGCCTGCTGTACGTGGTGGTCCTGGTCGTGCTGGCCGCTGCCGCCGGCTGCACCCCCAACACGGAGCAGGCCCGTCCCTATCCCGAGCGCATCGCCAGCCAGCGCGCCGCCAAGGATGAGTTTTTCAGGACGGCGCCTGACTCGCCGATCCTCGCCGCGACGCGCGACGAGTTCCTCCCGCTCGCCTACTTCCCGATCGACGAGGAGTACGTCGCGCCCGCGCAGATCGTCGCCTCCGAACGCGGGCCGGCCATGGAGATGCCCACCTCCACCGGCCAGCGCCGCATGATGCGGCGCGCGGGCTCGCTGAAGTTCTCGGTGAAGGGCAAGCCCTTCGAGCTGACGGCCTTCGTCGAAGCCGATGCGCCCGACATGAACCGGCTGTTCGTGCCCTTCGGCGACATGACCAACGGGACCGAGACGTACGCGGCCGGCCGCTACCTCGACCTTCGGCGCACCGCCACGGGACTCTACGAGGTGGACTTCAACCTCGCGTACCAGCCTTACTGCTATTACAACCCCGCCTACGATTGCCCGTATCCGCCAGCGGAGAACCGGCTGGCGACGCCGATCAGGGCGGGTGAGCGGATGCGTCCCTGACGGTCCGGCAGCCGCCGGCTTCCGTCGTTCACAGATCGAGAAGGCTCAGATGCTACCCGCGGCCATCGTCTTCGACTTCGACGGCGTGATCGCCAACAGCGAGCCACTGCACCTCGAAACCTTCCAGCAGGTGCTGGCGACCATCGGCGTCCGCCTCGACGCCGCCGAGTACTACGAGCGCTATCTCGGCTACGACGACGAGGGTGCGCTGCGCGCCGTGCTGAGCGACCGCGGCCTTCCCGCCGATGATGGAGAGGTCGCGCGGCTCATCGCCGGAAAGGCGCAGTTGCTGCCACGCCTGCTGGCGTCGGAAGGCATTCTCGTCCCGGGCGCGGCGGCCTGCGTGGCACGGCTTGGCGCCGTGCTGCCGCTGGCGATCGCCTCCGGCGCCCGGCGCGAGGAGATCGAGCTGGTGCTCGAGGCGCGTGACCTCCGCCACCAGTTCGAGGTGATCGTCGCCTCCGGAGAGACGCCGCGCAGCAAACCGCACCCCGATCCCTACGCGCGCGCGATTGCGGAGCTGGGGGCGCTGGGCCGCATCCCGGCCGGCACGCCAGCCGCGGCCTGCGTCGCCATCGAGGACTCGCACTGGGGGATCGCGTCGGCGCAAGCGGCAGGTCTCGCCTGCGTGGCGCTGACGACCTCATACCCGCGAGAGGCGCTGGGGCTGGCGGATCACGTCGTGGACTCGCTCGACGAGCTGACGCCGGCGCTGCTCGCCGGGCTGCGGCGCAAGTCATGCTGACGCCGGAGGTGGTGCGCACGTTCGCGGCCTGCGCCACGAGCCTGGACGAAGGCGATCTCGTGCGCGGCGCGCTCTGCCTCGCGCAGGTCGAATACCGCCAGATCGACGCCCCCGCCGTGACGCGGCAGCTCACGCGTCTGGGGGCCATCGCCACCGCGCGGATGGAGCGGTTGGGTGCCCGGCCCTCGCCGCACGCGCAGGTCGAGTTGCTCAACACGCTGCTCTTCGACGAGGAAGGGTTCCGCGGCAGCGAGGTGCGGTACGAGGATCCCCGCAACACGCTGCTCCCCGACGTGATGGCGCGCCGCACGGGGCTGCCCATCGCGCTCTCGGTCGTCTACATCGACGTCGCGCGCCGGGCGGGCATCCCGATCGAGGGCGTCAATTTCCCGGGGCACTTCCTGGTCCGCTACCGGACCAGCGCCCACCATCCGGACCCCCCCCGCGATCTGGTCGTCGATCCGTTCGCCGGCGGCGCCTTGCTCTCCGCGCACGACCTGCGCGACCTGCTGCGGCGCCATGCCGGGGAAGACGTGGCCTACGATCGGCGACTGCTGGCGCCGGCCACCCGCGCCCAGATCCTCGCGCGCATGGCGGAGAACCTGAAGCGGTTGTACGTGGCCATGCGCTCGTTTCCGCACGCGCGCGCCGTCTCGGATCTGCTGGTGGCCCTCGATCCGTCCTCACCCACCGAACTGCGCGATCGCGGGCTGCTCGCCTACCACATGCGCGAATTCAGGCCGGCCCTGCGCGATCTGGAGGCCTGCCTGCTGGTGCAGGCGCGCGGCGGCGAGCCCGCCGAGGACCAGCGCGAGGAAGTGCAGCAGATCTGGGAGCACGTCAAGGCGCTGCGCCGACGGCTCGCCGGCCTCAACTGACGCCGTCGCGCCCCCTGGCGGCACGCGATCCCCGAAAAGAAGAGGGGCGCCCCTCTGGAGGAGGAGCGCCCCTTGGAAGGCTGCCACCGCGGCTCAGCGGATCCCGGCCCGCGCGCCGCGATCGGCCGTCAGAACGTCGCCCTGACGCCGAAGCGGAGGACGCGAGGCGCCAGCAGCGAGCTGATCGTGTTCGCGTTGCTGGCGTTCTGCCTGCCGCGCATCGACTGTGTGGTGCTCCCGTTGAACAGGTTGAAGATGTCCACGCTCGCCGTGAACCGCGCGCGGTTGAACAGCGTGAACACCCTGTCCACCCGGAAGTCCATCGTCTGGAAGTTCGGCAGCCGCTCGTCTCCCCGCTTGTCGAGGTAGACGGTTGCCTGGCCGGCGCTGAACGGCCGGGTGGGCGTCAGCACCGACCGGATGAAGGGATAGCCGCCGCGCGTGTTGTAGAACGCCGCGACGTTGATGTGCAGGGGCAGCGTGTAGGAACCGGACAGGCGGAGAATCCACTTCGTGTTGACGAACACGTTCCCGAGGCCGCTCGAGGTGGATTCCGGCGCGTACTGGCCCTTGTTCAGGCTCGACTCGATGCTGGTCGGATCGCCCGTGGAGGACTGGTAGTAGTAGCCCTGCGGGGTCTCGAAGTGCAGCGGCGCGTCGTTGTACGAATAGCTGCCGTTGAGCTGCCAGCGGTCCGCGAAGCGCTTCCGTCCGGTGAGCTCGAAGCCCTGGTAGTTACGGTGGAAGTCGCTGATGTTCTTCAGAGTGTACTTGGTCGGCAACTGGCGCGTCGGCACGTAGTAGGTGACCGTCGGGCACGTCGCACCCGAGGGGCACGTCGAGGCGGGCGGCGTGAAGGACGCCTGGGCCCAGTCGCTCGGGCCGAAGTCGTCGTAGACGGTGCCCCAGAAGTTGCCGTAGTTGCGCCAGATGTAGCTGGCGCTGATCGCCACCTGGTTGCCGAACTGCCGGTCGAAGGTGACGATGAACTCGTCGGTCTTGCTGGCGGTCACCCCGGGATCGACCTTGCCCGACGTGCTGGTGGCACTCGGGTTGTTGTAGTCGTACCCGCCGGTCCACTGCAGCGGCGCGGCGGTGAGCACCACCTCGTTGGCCTGGACGACCTTGTCGCCATTGACGTCGACCCAGGGGTAGCGCACCGTCGTGGCCACCACCGTGTTGTACGCGCTCGACATGCTGCCGGTCCCGAGCTGCTCCACGTAGCGGGAGTAGTTCAGTTTGACGACGTTGCGGCCGTCATCCGTGATGTCGTAGGTGAGGCCGAGGCGTGGCGACCAGTTCTTGAACGCAACCCCTGCCTTGGCGCCGGCGAACGAGACGGCGGGCAACTGGTTGAAGACCGCCCCCGGGTAGGAGACGCCGTTGTACTCACCGGCGTAGGTGGTCTTGCCGTAGAACGGCGACGCATCGACCTTGGCCTCGTTGGCGAAGTCGGTCTGGTAGTCGAAGCGCAGGCCCAGGTTGATGACGAACCGGCCCCGGGTCCAGGTGTCCTGCACGAAGAAGTTCCGGTTGCGCAGGCCGTACTCGGTGAGGCCGCGGCGGTAGAGCTGCGCCTCGGCGGCCACGCCACGGTTGAAGCGGGCGTAGGCGTCGCCGCCCCACATGCTCTCGGTGTGCGCGATGTCGTTGCGGATCTTGAACCCAACCTTCAGCGCGTGATCACCCCCGAGGGTGTTCGGCAGGAAGTAGTTGGTCATGAAGTCGATGCTGTCGGTCGGCCGGACGTAGACCGCTTCCTGGTAGGATCGGCCCCACAAACCCGTGGAGATCTCGTAGGTGGCCTGCACGCCGCGCAGGCTCTCCTCGTGGAACGTCAGCGCGAAGTTGTTGCCGACGTGCGAGTACGATCCCTCCATCATCAGCCGGTCGCTGAAGATGTGCCGGTCGGTCCACTTGTAGCTCTTGGGCATCCCGGTCTTCCACCAGCTCGAGCCCAGGTCGGTCCGGGTGACGCCAAGCTGGCGCCAGGTCGTCTCGAGCGGCCGCACGTCGCTCGCGTCACGCGCGTTGCGCACCTTCTCGGCCGCGTTGAAGAACATCGACGCCTGGTTGTTCCTGAACGTCTGCATCTGGTACTTCAGGTTGTAGTTGTTCAGCAGCGTCGTGTCCGGGCTCAGGCACTTCCGGATCTCCTCGAGCGAGTAGTTCAGCGGCGCGGCCTTCATCGCCTGGCACTCGGCGCTGGCGAGGTAGAAGTTGTTGACGCCGACGCTGATGTTCTGCTTGCCGTAGCTGCCCCAGATCCACGCGCGGCCCTTCACGATGGGCCCGCCAGCCTCGATGCCGTAGTCCTTGATGTTCTGGATCGGGTTGCCGGTGGACGCGCCCTGGCGCCGCTGCTCGTCGCTGACGTTGACCGACTGGAACTTCTCGTCCGTGATGTAATACCGGCCCGATCCGCGCAGCTTGTCGGTTCCGCTCTTGGTGACGAGGTTGACGCCGACGCCCGGCGACTGCATCGTCACGTCGGCGCCGCCCGTCGAGATCTGCATCTCCTCGAACGCGTCGAAGTCGAAGTAGACCGGCGACCCGCCCGTCGCGGACATGTCGGTGATGTCGACGCCGTCGAGGTTCCACTTCTGCTGGCTCATCGCCGCGCCGCGCGCGACGAAGTTCGACTGCTGCCCCGAGGCGCTGCCGCCCACGTTCTGACGATCCATGGCCACGCCGGCCGACTGCTCCAGGATGACCCACGGGTCGCGCGCCGACGGGATGTTCTGGAGGGCCTCCTGCGTGAAGCGGCTGGTCCGGCCGGTGTCCTTCGTGTCGACCAGCGACGTCTCGGCCGTCACCGAGACCGTTTCCTCCAGCGTCGAGAGGCCAAGCGTCTGGTTCACCTGGGCACTCAGGCCGATCTCGACGCGGACGCCTTCCTTGATGACGATCTGGAAGCCCGTGAGCTCGAACTTCACGGTATAAGTGCCGACCTGGAGCTGCGGAAACCGGTAGCTGCCGGAATCGCTCGTGGTCGCCGTGAGCGGCCGCAGCAGGACGGGGCTGGTCAGCGTGACGACGACGCCCGGAAGCACCGCGCCGCTCGTGTCGTTGACACGGCCATAGATCTCACCCGTCTGCTGGGCGGAGGCTCCGGCCGCGCCGACAGCCAGCACGGCCGCCGTCAGCCAAACGATCAGTCGGCTCCTCATAAGCTTCTCCCTCCTGCGAGCTGCAGCACGCTCTACGAAGCCCTGACAAGAATTGTGGCCCTCTGCGCCAGGGACGAGACGGGCGCCAGACGGACCGGGTACTCGGAACACCAGAGGCCAAGCAAACGACGAGCCAACTGAACCGTCCTCTCGCCCGCTCGCCCTCCGCGGGATCCCGAGCGTGATGGGGGAGTTCGGAGTGCCTTCGCATCCAGCAGGTTCGAGTCAGAACGGAATCTTGGATCCAACGCAGGAGATCCGTCCAAGGAAGCGTAGGGCGCAGCGCAGGTCGCCGGCGGGTGTCGTAAGATTCCGGGGCGCGAAATCGGGTCCGCTCGCCGGGATGCAGGACGGCGCCTCGCAGAGGCATCCGGTTCGCGCCCGATTCGTCTCCGCACTCGTCGATGGCCCTCATCTCAATCATCGTCCCCGTCTACAACGAGGCCGCCACGATACGCCTGGTCATCGACCGCCTGCAGGGAATCGACCTGCCCGCCGACCGCGAGATCGTCGTCGTCAACGACGGGTCGACCGACGGCACGCGGGCGGCCCTCGACGGCCTCGGTCCGCTCGACAACGTGCGGGTGATTCACGCGGAAGTCAACGGCGGCAAGGGCAGCGCGATCCGCGCGGGCCTGGCCGCCGTGCAGGGCGACATCGCGGCAATCCAGGATGCCGATCTGGAACTCGATCCCGCCCAGATCGCCGACCTGGTGCGACCCATCCTGGAACGGGGCGCGCCGGTGGTCTACGGATCACGATTCCTCGGCGAACGGCCCGATGCGCCCTGGCTCACGATCGCGGCCAACCGCTTCCTGACGATGTGCACGAACCTGCTCTACGGCGCGCACATCACCGACATGGAAACCTGCTACAAGGTGATGCGCACCGACGTCGCACGCGCGCTGCGCCTCGAGGCGAACCGATTCGACATCGAGCCCGAGATCACCGCGAAGCTGCTGCGCGCGGGGCATCCCATCCTCGAACTGCCGGTGCGGTTCCAGCCACGATCGCGCGCGGCGGGGAAGAAGATCGGCTGGCGCGACGGCGCGCACGCGGTGCTGGCGCTGCTGCGCCACCGGTTGTGAGGGCGTCCGGACGCGCATGAACACGCCAGGCGCGCCCCCCTGGCCCGGGTGCCGAAGACGATGACGATCGGACGTGTCCTGGTGGCCGCAGCCGTTGCGCTGCTGGCCTGGACGGCGGCCGTCGCCTGCTCCGGCGGCATCGACCTGCGCGTCCTCGGGATCCCGCTCACCGCGCGCGCGGCCTGGCCGACGCTGGCCGCGGCGATGCTCGCGGCCCTGGCGGCCTGGTCAGGCGCGGGCTGGCGGCGGGCGGCCATCCTGGAGGACCTCGGCTGGCTGGCGCAGCGGCTCCACCGCCTGGCGACACCGCTGGCCCTGGCGCTGGCCGCGCTCGCGGCAGGCTTCGCCGTGAGCTTCGGCGCGTTCGTGGCTGGTGGTTCCGACTCCTACTGTTACGTGGAGCAGGCCGAGCGCCTGGCTGCCGGTACCTTCCTGGCTCCCGTCGACTTCGGATTCGACACGCCATGGGACCAGGCCGCCCTCTCGCTGGCGCCCACGGGCTTCGTCCCCTCCCGGGTGGTGCCCGGGGCCATCGCGCCCATCTGCCCGGCCGGGCTGGCGCTGGTCATGGCCGTGCCGCGCGCGCTCGGCGCGCCGCGGTCGAGCGTGTTCTACGTCGTGCCCCTCTTCGCCGGCCTCGCGGTGTGGGCCGCGTTCCTGGTGGGACGGCGCCTGGGAGGCGCCAGCGTGGGCCTGGCCACGGCCGCGCTCACCGCCACCAGCCCGATCGCCCTGTACCAGGCCGAACAGCCGATGAGCGACATCCCCGCGACGGCGCTCTGGCTCGCCGCGCTGGCGCTGGTGGGACGCCGCACGAAGCCGACGCTCGGGCTCGCCGGCCTGAGCGCGGGGATGGCCGCGATGATGCGACCCAACCTCGCGCCGCTGGCGATGCTCTTCGCGGCCGCCGCCTGGGCACGACACGGGAACGAGCGCGGGTCGACGCGGGCGCGGGCGGCGCGCGCGGCCGCTGTGCTGGCGGGCGTCGTCCCGGCGGCGGTCGCCGTCGGCCTGATGCAGTGGCTCGCCTACGGGTCTCCGCTGCGTTCGGGTTACGGCAGCCTGGACGCGCTCTTCCGCCTCTCCCATGTCGTCCCGAACCTGGGGCGGTACGTGCCGTGGCTGCTGCAGACACAGTCGCCCCTGGTGCTGGCCGCCGCGGCGGCGCCGTGGCTGGCCGGGAGGACGGGGCGGCAGGACCCCCGGATCGACGCGCTGCTGCTGGCCGGCTTCGCCCTTGGCGTGATGTGCGCCTACCTGCCCTACGTGCCGTTCGACGACTGGTGGTACCTGCGCTTCTGGCTGCCGGCCATCCCTCCGCTGATCGCGCTGGCAACGGCTGTCCTGGCCCGGCTGGCGACGCTCACCCTCACGCGCTGGCCGCGACGCACCGCCCAGGTGGCTGGAGGCGCGATGGCGGCAGTGGGGCTCGTGGCCACCGTCGCCCTGGGCGCGTGGCAACTGGGCGTGGCGCGCGATCGCGGCGTCTTCAGGCTGGCCGAGTCGGAGCGGAAGTTCACCGCGGCCGGGCAGTACGTCGAGAGCGCCCTGCCCGCCAGCGCCGTGGTGCTCACGGTGTGGCACAGCGGCGCGGTGCGCTACTACGGCCACCGGCCGAGCCTCGTGTGGGACGCGATCATCGCGGGCCAGTTGCCAGCGGTCGTGGAGGCGCTCGAGCGGCAGGGGCGCGAGCCATTCCTGCTGCTGGAGGACTGGGAGCGCGACGCCTTCCGCGCGCGCTTCGCCGGGCAGCCCCTGGCGGCGCTCGACTGGCCGCCGCGCGCGCGCATCGGGCGGCAGGTGTCGATCTGGGCCCTGGCCGACCGCGCGCGCTTCCTTCGCGGGGACACCGTGCGCAGCGATCGGATCTGGTGAGGCCGCGCCGGAGGGGCGGCCGGCAGGCCGCCCCTCCGGCGCCACCTCAGCGCGCGACGCCGGCAATCTCCTCGTACAGCGCCGCCGCGGCCACCACGCCCTGGTGGAAGTTGCCGAGATCGAGCTTCTCGTTGGGCGCGTGGATACGATCGTCGGGCAGGCCGACGCCGAAGAGCACCGACGGCACGCCCAGTTCCTTCTGGAAGGTGGCGACGACCGGGATGGAACCGCCCTCGCGCATGAACACGGGATCCTGGCCGAAGCCGGTCCTGATCGCGCGGCCCGCCGCCTGCACGTAGGCGTTGTCGAGCGAGGCCATCCACGGCATGCCGCCGTGCATCCGGGTGAGCGTCCACTCGACGGTCTTCGGCATCACCTTCTTCAGGCAGGCCTCCAACAGGTCGCCCACCTTCCCGGGCGTCTGGTCGGGTACGAGGCGCATGCTCACCTTCGCCATGGCGACGGCCGGCAGCACGGTCTTCGCGCCCTCGCCGGTGAACCCGCTGAGCAGGCCGTTGATCTCGAAGGTGGGGCGGGCGCTGGCGCGCTCGATCGTGCTGTAACCGGCCTCGCCGAACAGCCGCGGGGCGCCCAGTTCCTTCCGGTAGGCCTTCTCATTGAACGGGAGCCGCTTGAACTGCTCGCGCTCGGCGTCGCTGAGCGGCACGACATCGTCGTAGAACCCCGGGATCCTGATGCGGCCGCTGCGGTCCTTCATCTGCGCCAGCACCTGCGCGAGCACGATGGCCGGGTTGGCCACCGCGCCGCCGAACGTGCCGGAATGGAGGTCGGTCTTCGTCCCGCGCACGTCGATCTGGAAGTAGGCGAGGCCGCGCAGCCCGTAGCACAGCGACGGCACGCCCTTGGCGAACATCCCCGTGTCGGAGATGACCACGACGTCGGCCCCGAGCAGGTCGCGATGCTCGCGGATGAACGGATCGAGGTTGGCGCTGCCGACCTCTTCCTCGCCCTCGAGGATCATCTTGAAGTTGACCGGCAGCCGGCCGGCCTGGGCCATGTGCGCCTCGAGGGCCTTGAAGTGCATGAAGATCTGGCCCTTGTCGTCGGAGGCGCCGCGCGCAAACAGCTCGCCGTCGCGCACGGTGGCCTCGAAGGGCGGCGACTGCCAGAGATCGAGCGGATCGACCGGCTGCACGTCGTAGTGGCCGTAGTAGAGGACGGTCGGCGCGCCGGGCGCCTCCAGCCATTCGCCGTAGACCATCGGGTTGCCGGGCGTGTCGATCAGGCGGACGTGGCGCAGCCCGATGCGCGTCATCTGCGCCCCAGCCCACTCGGCCGCGCGCCGCACATCGGCCGCGTGCTCGGGCAGGGCGCTGATGGAGGGAATGGCCAGCCACGTCTTGAGCTCGTCGACGTAGCCATCGCGATGCGTCTGGATGTGATCGATGACGTTGGTCTGCATGGGATGGACAACCTGCTGGAGGGCGATGGTTGACGAAGGGCGGCGCGGCGCGCCACCGGACGATTCAGCGCGGGATCTCGACGGGGGTCTCCTCGCGGTCGCTCCACTCCTTCCACGATCCGAGGTAGACGCGGACCCTGGGGTAACCGAGCAGCCGCAGCGCGATGTAGCTGTGGGCGGCGCGGTACGCCCCCTGACAATAGGTGATCACTTCCCGGTCGGGTGTGACACCGGCTGATTCGTACAGCGCGCGCAGCGCCGGGAGCGGCAGGAAGGTACCGTCTGGCGCGAGGTTGCGCGTCCACTCGACGTGCACGGAACCGGGGATCGTGCCGCCGCGCCGGGCGCGTACCAGGTGCCCGGTGTACTCGTCGTCGCTGCGCGTGTCGAGCAGCACCACATCGGCAGGCACACCGTCGAGCGGCAGGACGTCGCGTGCCCGCACACGATCGAGCACGTCGCGCCAGGTCGCCAGCAGTTCCGGTCGATGCGCCTCCGTCCAGGCTGCCGTGACCGCCTGTTCGGCGGCGGTCGAGAGCGGAAACCCGTCCCGGACCCACGCGTCGACGCCGCCGTCGAGCACCGACACGCGGCGGTGACCGAAGAACTCGAGGAACCAGAACGCCCTGGCCGCGCGCAGGCCCGACTGCTGGTCGACGAGCACCACCGGCCGATCCTCGCGCACGCCGCGCTGCTCCAGAACGTGGTGGATCATCCAGAGGAACGCACGAAGCGGAGCGGGATCGGTGTCGATCAGGCTGACGCCCCAGAGATCGATGTGGACCGAGCCGGGCAGATGGCCGGCAGCGAAGTCCGCGGCTGGCCGCCCATCGATCAGCAGGGGCAGCTCGCGGCCGGCCTGCGCCTCGTCGCGAAGCCATCGGGCGAGCCGGGCCGGCGTGACGAGCAATCCCGGCGCGGCGTGGGCCCCTGCGGTGTGTGTCACCCGGTCATTCTATCGGGGGGATGGCCGCAACGGGAACACGTTCCCGCCGCGGCGTTCCGCCACGACGCCGGCCGTGCCGCCGGCGGAGCGGGGACGCGCCCGCCGGTCATGGCGGGCCGGCGGGGGCGCACGGCGCGTCGGAGAGGCGCAACGGCGGCCGGAGCCGGGCCTCCGGGCGCCCGCTCGCCGCCGGCTTCGACGGCTCACAGCCAGATGTAGCGCGCCAGCAGCAGGGCGGCCACACCGTAGGCCAGCCAGTGCAGTTCGCGGGCCCGACCGCTGGCCGGGTAGGTGACCGCCGCGGCGATGAAGCCGAACGACAGCCCCTCGGTGATGCTGAAGGTGAGCGGCATCACGATGACGCAGAGAAACGCGGGGACGGCCTGCACCAGGTCGTCCCACTCGATCTCGCGCGCTTCGCGCATCATCAGCGCGCCCACCAGGATCAGGGCCGGCGCGACGATCGGGTAGAGGATGACGCCCTCGCTCACGGTCACGCCGCCGCCGATCATCCTGACCAGGGGCGAGAAGAACAGCGTCAGCAGCAGCAGGGCGGCCGTCACGAGGTTGGCAAGGCCGGTGCGTCCGCCCGCCGAGACGCCGGTCGCGCTCTCGACGTAGGCCGTCACCGTCGAGGTGCCGAGCGCCGCGCCGGCCACCGTGCCCACGGCATCGGCCAGCAGGGCCTGTCGCGCCCGGGGCAGCACGCCATCGCGCATCAGGCCGGCGCGGCTGGCGACGCCGACGAGCGTGCCGATCGAGTCGAACAGCGCGAGCAGGAAGAACACGAGAATCACCGGCGCGAGGGCCGGCGTGAGGGCACCGGCGATGTCGAGCTTCAGCAGCGTCGGCGCGATCGACGGCGGCGTGCTCACCAGCCCCTGGTAGTGGAGGATGCCGGTGGCGAGGCCGATGAAGGTGGTCACGGCCATGCCGGCGAGAATCGCCGCGCGCGCGCCGCGCGCCGCCAGCATGGCGGTCACCGCGAGGCCGGCCAGCGCCAGGACGGTTACCGGCTCCCTGATGTCGCCGAGGCCGATCATCGTGCCGGGCCTGGCGACGATCACCCCGGCCCACTGCAGCCCGATGGTGGCGATGAGCAGGCCGATGCCGGCTGCCGTCGCGCGCTGGAGGAACGGCGGCATGGCGGCGATCACGCGCTCGCGCAGGCCGATGCCGGCCGTCAGCACGAACACGGTGCCGGCAAGAGCCACCGCGCCGAGCGCGACGGGCCACGGCACCTGCATGCCGATCACCACGGCGAACGCGAAGTAGAAGTTGTGGCCCATCGCCGGTGCGACGGCAATCGGGTAGTTCGCGAAGACCGCCATCAGCAGGGTGGCGAACGCGCTCGCGAGGCAGGTGGCGGCCATCACGGCGCCGAAGTCCATTCCGGCGGCCGAGAGCACGGCGGGCTGCACGAAGACGATGTAGGCGAGTGCGAGGTAGGTGGTCACGCCGGCCACGACCTCCGTGCGCGGCGTGGTGCCATGCTCGGCGAGCCTGAACCAGCGGTCGAGAGTCGTCTTCACGCGCCGCCCCCTGCGACGGCTTGCGCGTTCGGGCCGTTAGCCGGTAATAAGCAGATCGCAAGCTCGTGCGGCGCACCGTGTGGCCGCATGCCTGGACCCCCATTCGATCTGTCCATGTTGCTTCTCCTGTTCCGCGCCGTCTTCACGCGTCCAGGCGACCGGGCGCCTTCGCCCCGTCGCACGCCATCGCTCCCCGTGGTCATTCTGGCCGTGCTCGCCTGCCTGCACGCCCGCGACGCCACGCCGCAGCCGGCCCCCGCGCTGACCCTGGGCGAGGCGCTCGCCCTCCAGGGCCGCCACCACGAGACCCTGCAGGCGGCCGACGCGCTGCTGCGGCAACGCGAGGACGAGCGCGCGGCAGCGCACTCACTCTACTACCCGCGCGTGGAGGCGCAACTGCGCGCCACGCGCATCGACGCGCCGATCGAGATCGACCTCGACCCCATCCGTCAGGTGATCCTCGGGCTCCACCCGCAGGTGCCGGCCGGCAGGGTGCCGTCCTTCAGGACCATCGTGCAGGACGACGCATTCTGGAAGGCCGACGTGCGCGCGACGTGGCCGATCTTCACGGGCGGTCGCATCCCCGCGGCCAATGCGGCGGCGCAGGCACGCGTGGACGAGGCGCGTACCGAGCGTCGCCAGGCCGAGGCCGCCCTCACGGTGGAGTTGATCCGCCGCTACTTCGCCGCTCGCCACGCAGACCTTCGAACGCATCGACCGCCTGCATCGAGACGGCGTCGTGCCGGCGCAGCGACGGGACGAGGCCGAGGCCAACCTGAAGGCCTCGCGTGATGCCGAGAACGCCGCGAAGGCGACCTACGACCTCGCGCTCGCCGGCGCCAGGGACGAAGACCGCCGCATGGCGAGCGCGGGGTTGGCGCGCGCCCGCGCCGCCACCAATGAGGTGGAGGCCTTCGCCACCGAGCGCACGCTGCTGGCGCCGATCGGCGGTGAAGTGGCGCGACGCCTCGTGGAGCCAGGCGAGTTGGTCGGCGCCGGCGCGCCCATTCTCACCATCGTCGACCTGGAGGATGCATGGGCCGTGTTCCAGGTGAGGGAGGATCGTCTCGACGGGCTGCGGCCAGGCGACCGCTTCGTGGCGCACGTCCCGGCGCTCGGCGGCCGCGAGGTGGAGTTCGTCGTGTCGTACGTCGCGGCACAGGCCGACTTCGCCACCGTGCGCCCCACCAACCTGCAAGGCGGGTTCGACGTGAAGACCTTCGAGGTGCGGGCACGCCCCGTACGCGCCATCCCGAGCCTGCGCCCAGGGATGAGCGTCATCGTCGACGCTCCGACGATCCGCCCCGAGGCACGGGCCGGGCGCTGAGATGACCGCGCCGTCGTGGCTTCGGGCGGTGGCCGCCGTGATGCGGCGCGAGGTGGCCGGGTGGCGTGCGCATCCGCGCGAACTGCTGCTGCTTGCCGTGCTGCCGCTGGCGTCCGGGGGCCTCTTCATCGCCCTGCTCGAACGCGGCACACCCTCCGAACTGCCCGTGGCCGTCGTCGACTTCGATCGGTCGGCGCTCTCGCGCCGCATCACGCGCGCCCTCGACGCATCGCCCTCGATGCGGGTCTCCACCGTTCTGGGCTCCACCGAAGAGGCCGCCAATCTGGTCCGGCGCGGATCGGTCTACGGCATCGTCACCGTGCCGGCCGATTTCGAGAACGACCTCCGGCGTGGCCGCGCCCCCACCGTGGTCGTTGACTACAACGCCCAGTGGATGCTGCCCGGCAGCCTCATTCGCCGCGACGCCCGCACGGCCGCCGCGACGCTCGGCGCAGGGGTGGAGATCGCCGCGCGGACCGCGCGTGGCGAGCCTGCCAGGGTGGCCATGGCACGCATCGAGCCTGTGCAGGTGGACGCCCGCGCGGTCTTCAACCCGCAGTTGAACTACGGACATTTCCTGCTGCCCGCGGTCCTGCCGGCGATGCTGCAGATCTTCGTCCTCCTTCAGGCCGTGGCCGCCGTCGGGCGCGAACTGCGACGGGCGACGGCCGGCGAGTGGCTCGGCGTGGCCGGCCAACGTCCGTGGGCCGCGCTCGCCGGCAAGATGGCTCTGCCAACCGCCTGGTTCGCCGGCCTGGCCCTCGCGATGCTGATCCTGCTCCACCGCGTGATGCACGTGCCGATGCGCGGAAGCTGGCCCGTGCTCGCCGGAGGGACCGTGCTGCTCGTGCTGGCCTGCCAGGCCGTTGGCGTGATGCTGGTCGCCTGGACGGCCAACCTGCGGCTGGCGACGAGCTTCGCCGCCTTCTACGGTGGCGTGGCATTCGCGTTCGCCGGCGTCACGTTCCCCCTGGGCGGGATGACGTGGGGACCGCGTGCGTGGGCCGACTTGCTCCCGCTGAGGCATTACGTGTCGCTCGCCTTCGAGCAGGCCATGAGAGGCGCACCCGTCTCGGCCTCGATGCCCGAGTTGTGCGCCCTGTCGCTGTTCGTGGCGGTACCGCTCGCGCTTTCGATGCCACGGCTGGCGACCGTGCTGCGCGACGCGCGCTGCTGGGGACGGCTGTGAAGACCTGGTGGCGCGCGGTGCGCGAGGAGGCACGGGCGGTCTTCACCGACGCCGGGGCCGCCCTGGTGCTGGTGGCCGCCGTGTTCGTCTATGCGGTCGTGTACCCCACGCCGTACGTGGCCGGAGTCCTGCAGCGGCTGCCCGTGGCGGTCATCGATCTCGACCACACCGCCATGAGCCGGCAACTCACCCGCATGATCGACGCGCACCAGTTCATCGAGCTCGCGCCGCCGGTGCCCGACCAGGCGGCAGCCGAACGGGCCGTACGCGAGGGCCGGCTGGCGGGCTACGTCGTGATCCCTGTGGACTTCGAGCGGACCATCCTCAGGGGCGAACGCACGAGGGTGGCGGCGCTGGTGGACGCCACCTACGTGCTCGCCTACCGGCAGGCCCTGGCGGGCCTGCTCGAAGCCGCGGGAACGCTCTCGGCCGGGATCGAGCTGCGCCGCGCGACGGCGGCCGGCGCGGCGCCAGCGGTGGCCGCGAGCCTGCGGGAACCGTTTCACGTGGTGACACGCCCGCTGTTCAACGCCACCGAGAGCTACGCCACCTACATCGTGCCTGCGGTGCTGGTGCTGATCCTGCAACAGACCCAGCTGGTGGGCGTGGGCCTGATCGCGGGCACGCGGCGCGAACGCGAGCGCGAACGCACGATGGCCGCTGCGGGTCTCCTCACCAGGCCGGGCCCGGCCGCCGCGCTGCTGCGCGTGGCCGGCCGCACGGCCTTCTACGTGCTGCTGTACGGCGTCTACGCCCTGCTCTACTTCGGGGTCATCTTCCCCTTCGAGGGCTTCGCCGTCCGGAGTCCTGCCGCCGACCTCGCGTGGTTCACGCTGCCCTACCTGCTGGCCGCCACCATGCTGGCGCAGGCGCTGGGGGCTTTCTTCACCGATCGCGAGACCGCGATGTTCGCGATCGTCTGGACCTCGCTGCCCGCCGTGTTCCTGGCGGGCTTCGCGTGGCCGCGCGAGGCGATGCCGGCGTGGACCGTGGTGCTCGGACAGTTCCTGCCGAGCACGGCCGCCATCGACGGCGTGCTGCGGCTCACCCAGCTCGGCGCGCGCCTGGGCGACGTGAGCCGGCAGATCACGGTGCTGTGGGCGTTGGCCGGTGCCTACGGCGCGCTCGCGGTGCTCCTCGAGTGGTGGCGCGCCGGGCGGGGGCGGGACCAGGTCAGGCCAGCCGCCAGCGCGTGACCGTGTCGCCGGTCTCGCGGGCAGCCGCTCCGTCCTCCTCCAGCTTGATCAGGTGCGCCAGCACGCTCTCGCCGGCCGCGTCGAGCAGATCCATGCGCAGGCCGGGATAGAGGCGCGCGACGAGGTCGTCTGCCGTCAGCGGGGCTGACGCCAGCGCATCGAGTATCTGGCGTTCCCGCGCGCCCCGGTGTGCCAGGTAGCCGCGGATCAGCGCCGCGGGGTCGTCGATCGGCGGGCCGTGGGCCGGCAGGATGCGGCGCGGCCGCAGATCGAGAATCGTCCGCAGCGACCGCAGGTACTGGCGCAGGCTGCCGCCGTGGCTCGCGAGGATCGCCACCGTGCCGCCGTTGATCACGAGGTCGCCGCCGAAGAGGACGCCGGAGCCGGGCTCGAGGAAGCACACGTGATCGGGCGAGTGTCCCGGCGTGTGAATCACCTGCAGGGCCGCGCCGCCCACATCCACGATGTCGCCGTCGCGCAACGGCTCCCACGCCACGGCGTAGCGGCCGTCGCGGCCCGGCCAGGGGTGCTTCGCGAAGCGCACGCCGGGGAATCGTTCGGCGAGCGCTTCCACGCCGGCGACGTGATCCACATGGGCGTGGGTGACCAGCACGCGGCTGAGCCCCAGGCCGGCCGCCGCGGCGTCCACTTCATCGAGGTGCGCCCGCGCACCCTCGCCGGCGTCGATCAGCGTGGCCTCTGATGTACGGATGACGTAGGTGTGGTTGCCGGCGCCCGTCCAGGGCCTGGGGTTGTGGGCGAAGGCGGCGAGGATCCGCATGCGGGCCACCGGACGGGTACAGACCCGCCCTCCGGAGAGAGCGGGGGATTCCGGTTAGCTATCTGAGGGAAGAGTGCTGCGGAGAAATTGACCGTCAGGCGGGTGTTGCTCGTCCTTGTGGCCAGTCGGGCCCGCCGTACGAGAGGTCATCGTGCGCCGGGCTTGATGGGATTGCTTGCGTTGGTCCGGAATCCCGAGGCAGATTATGTGAAATCCTTCACAGCAAGTCAAGCGCAAGATCCTCCCTGCCGGCGCCGGGCGCCTGGAGCGCGGCGCCGCACGACCGCCACCCTCACAGTTGCCGTTGCACGCCGGGCCAGTCGCGCCACACCGGAACCCCGCAGAAGTGCGTGCCCTCGGTACAGCGTGGGCTCGCCAGGCCATTCCGCACGACGCAGGGCGGCCCGATGTGACGCGCCAGCCGCGGGTGCACGGCCCGCACCTGCTCCAGTTCATCGATCGACGCCTGGTAGATCTCCTCCTGCGCGTTGAAGCAGGTACGCATCGTCCACTTGTGCACGAGCGCGATCAGCGGACCGCTCTCGTAATACCGGACCGCCTTCGCGTTGGGCAGCACGTAGAGCGCGAACTCGATCGGCACACCCAACGCGAGCAGCCGGTTCTTGGCGTCCCAGGCGCGACGCATCTGCGCCTCGTACTCCGCGCGCGCCACCTGGTTGGCGCGGATGAGCATCGGCGTCACGTAGTCGGGCTCACGCGTGTCGGCACACGCGAGCAGCGGACGTGAGGCGGGCACCATGCGATGGCGCTGGTCCTGGCTGTCGGCCGTGTGGCTCACCTTGCGCGCGAACGTGTAGGACACGTGGTGCAGCGCGCGCATCAGCGGCGAGTGATAGGACAGGTTGAGCATGTCGAGGCGATAGCGATTGCGTGCCGGGTCGAGCGCCCGCGCGATCGCCTCCTCGTCGGACATCTGCGACTCGTCGAGCGCGAACACGGCGCGCACGGCCTCGGCCACGAGCGCCTCGGCATCCGGCGTGGCCGCGACGAGCCTTGAGGTGCGGCCGCCGAGTCGCGCGTCGAACCGCCGCGCGAAGGCCTCGCCGTCCTCGATGGGCCGGGGAAACGCCGTCTCGGGGAGGGCATCCGGGTCGATCGTCTCGATGGCGAACCGATCGACGAACTGCGGATCGTGCGCCCGCACGGCATCGATCATCGCGCCCACCACGCGGCGCGCCTCCCAGGGCGCGTCGCCCGCGCCAGCCATCCGCCACAGCCGGTAGAGCGTGAGGCCCGAGACCGTGTGGACCATCGCGGTGAAGGCGGCCAGCGGGATCACGTAGCGCGCCACCTCGATGGCCTTCTTCTCCGCGTCGCGCTCGATGGCCTTCAGCCGCTCGGCGGAGACGCGCGGGGTGACGTAGCGCAACTGCTTCAGGATGCGGAACGTGTCGTCCTTCAGCAGGGCCGCCAGGCGGCCGTAGCTGGCCCACGCCTCGAGCACCGCCCGCTCGAACACGGCGCGCGCCTCGCCGTCGATCGGCGGGACGCACGCGCGCGGCTCGGCCAGCTTCACGTAGCGCTGGCTCTGCTGCTCGGAGTTGTAGAACGGGTGGCTGTGCAGCACGCTCCACACGAACTGCCGCGACACGTTCTCGAGGCCGAACTCGAAGTGCGCGTGCTGATAGACCGTGTGGTGGCCACCCTCGTAGGTGAGCTTCCCGATCAGTTCGCGCTGCCGGTCGGTGACCTCGGCCGCCGTGATCACACGCGGGGCGTAGCAGGTGCGCGCCGCCGCGATGGCGCCGTCGTAGGGCACGACGGGCGCATTGCGAAGCGTCACCAGCGGTTCGCCGGTGACCAGTGTCTGGACCTGCGTCATGGCCGGGAGTGAAGACCCGCGGGCTGCCGCGCCCCTGCTAATCGTCCTCGTCCTGACTGCGCCAGTACCGGCCGTATTCCTCGAGGTAGGTGAGCGACTCGAACGACGACATGCGGTCGAGGAACAGTACGCCATCGAGGTGATCGGTCTCGTGCTGCACCACGCGGGAGGGGTAACCGGAGAGTTCCATCTCGAAGGGCTTGCCGCGGCGGTCCAGCGCGCGCACGACGATGCGATCGGGGCGGATGACGCGGCCGCGGATATCGGGAATCGACAGGCAGCCCTCCCAGTCCTCGACCGTGGCGGTGCCGGCCGGCGCGATCTCGGGGTTGACGAAGGGCATGACGCGCAGCGAGCCGTCGGGCTGCTCGATGCCCGCCACGAACAGGCGCAGCGATTCGTGCACCTGCGGCCCGGCGAGCCCGATGCCCGCGTACTCGTGCATCGTCTCCATCATGTCGTCGATGAGCTTCTGGAACGGCGCCGTCCGCACCTCGGTCGGCTCGATCGCGCTCGCCTTCCTGCGCAGCACGGGATGGCCCATGCGCGCAACCTTCAGGATAGCCATGGCCTCACAATTCTATACTTGTCGGGAAGCCTGGACCGCCCTCCGGCCAGCCACCACCAGCCAGTCGTGAGCGAACCCGACCCCACGTTCCGCCATTGCCCGGTCTGCGCGGGCGCGCTGCGCCCGCTGCGGGCCGACGTGCCGCCAGCGGCCGCCGCGCCCGGGGCCCGACACCTCCGGTGCGAACGCTGCGGGTTCGTGCTGTACCAGGATCCCAAGGTCGCGGCCGGAGCCATCATCCATCCCCCCGGGGCCCCTGGCGAGGTGGTGCTCGTCCGGCGCGCGATCGATCCGGGCTACGGGCGCTGGGTGTTCCCGGGTGGCTATGTGGATCGCGGCGAGCCGGTCGAGGACGCCGCGGCGCGCGAGGCGCGCGAGGAGTGCGGCCTCGAGATCCGGCTCGACGCGCTCATCGGCGTTTATTCCTATCGAGGCCGTACGCCCGTGGTGATCGTGTACGCCGCCACGTGGATGGGCGGCGTGCTCGCGCACGACGAGGAGTCGCTCGAGGCGCGCGTGTTCGCCCGCGCGGAGGTGCCGTGGGACGCGCTGGCGTTCACCAGCACGCGCCAGGCCCTGGAGGATTATTTCGCGGGTCGCCTGCACCCTGGAGGCGTGCGCGAGAGCCGCGGCACCGCGGCGGACGCTTCGCGCCTGCCCTGACGAGGCGATCCGGCGTGGCGCCGGCGGGCTACCGCGGCGGCATCGGTGTGCTCAGCCACGCCGCCACGGCCTTCGGCCAGCCTGGCGAAATCTGCCGATCGGGCAGGCTGGCGTACTCGTCCACGTCGCCCGTAGTCGCCGGCACGAACAGGTGGTTCACGCCCGGAATCACCAGGGTCTCGGCGCCGGCGTCCTTCTTCCGCGCGCGTGCGGCGGCGAGCAGCGCGTCGGCGTGGTGCGCGGCGACCTGCCGGTCCAGCGCGCCCTGCACGATCAGCACGGGCTGTCGCACCTTCCTCATCACCGTCGCCGGATCGAACCGGAGGAAGCTGGCGAACCACGGCGTGTCGGCCTGCTCGCGCACGCCGAGCGCCACGCCCTCCCAGCTCGTGCCGAACATCACGGCCGAATTGATCCGCTTCTGCAGGGCCACCTTCGCCTCGGTTTCCACCTGCGAGGTGCCAGCCTTCTTCAGCAGGTAGGCCTGCTGCTCGAGCACCAGCGCGTCGCCCGTCGTGCCGGGCGTGCCGGCAAGCACCAGGCGCGCGATGCGCTTGCTGCGCGAGGCCGCGAGCATCCCGACCCAGCCGCCCTCGGAATGGCCCACCACGCTGATGCGGTTGGAATCGACGTCCTTCCGCTTGCGCAGGTACTGCACGATCGCCAGGACGTCGTCGGCGTAGTCCTGCAGGGTGGCCGATTCCGCGCGCCCGCCACTCTGGCCGACGCCGCGCTTGTCGTAGCGCACGACGAGGAATCCCGCATCGGCCAGCGCCGAGGCGAGCTGCCCGAAGATCGGGATGCCCGCGACGTATTCGTCCCGATCCATCTGACCGGAACCGGCCACGAGGACGATGGCCGGCAGTCGCGTGGGCTTTCGGGGATCGGAATCGACGGCATCGCGCGGCCTCGACACCGAGGCGGCGAGGTTGAAGCCGTTGGAGAGGATCGCGACGTCCTGATCGCCCTCGCGCGTAAACTTCTCCTGGCGCGTGGAGATGGCCGCAACGTCCTCGCGCGCGACGTCGATGGCAGCGGCGGGAATGCTCACCCGGGCCAGCCGCCCGTCGGGCTCGGTGACCACCTCCACGAGGATTGCGCCGCCGGGGTTCCTGATGCTCACGCGATGGCGCCGCACCTCGAAGATGCGGGTCGGCGTGCGCAGCCGCTCGGTCGTCACCTCCTGCAGCGTGGCGTCCACCTCGGCCTGCGGCGCCACGTAGATCCGGAAGGCGGCGCCTGGCGCCAGCGACACGAGTCGGTGGCCCAGGGCCACGTAGGCGGCAAACACGTTGTTGGGCAGCAGCACCGTGTCGGCCGAGAGCGTATCGACGCGTGTGGCAGTTTCGGTTCCCCGCGTCGCCACGACCTCGGCGCGAAGGCCGGCGGCGCCAGTGGGCGCGGGTCCCACGGTCACGCTCACGTCAAAGCCCGTGCCGCGCGATGTGCCCTGCATCGTGAGCGCTCGCGGACGCCAGTCGGCGTCGTACTTGAGCTCGGCCATCCGCAGCGTGAAGTCGAGGGGTTCGAGAAGGCGGCTTGTCGAGGACACCGCCCACCCCTCGGGCTGGCGCTCGACGACCACCTGCTCGCTGCCGATCGGCGCGCCACGGAGGAACAGCCTGAGCGGCAACTGCTCACGCGACCCGACGGCCGATCCTGGCGCCGGCTGCGCCAGCGCAGCCGGCGCGCCGGCCGCTATGCAGAACGATGCGAGAATGAGGGCGGGAATCAATCGCGCCATGACCGTTCAGGATACCACCCGTTCCGCATACGACGCCGCGCTCGCGGGCGCGGTCTGGCTGGACCTCAGCCACCACGGCCGCCTGGAGATCGGCGGCGCCGACCGCCTGCCCTGGCTCCAGGGCCTGCTCACCAACGACATGGCGGCGCTCGCGCCCGGACAGGGCTGCTACGCGGCCTTCCTCACGGCGCAGGGGCGGATGATCGCCGACCTCCGCCTGCTGGCCCGCGAGGAGAGCCTGTGGGCTGACGTCCCGGCCCAGGCGAAGGAGACGCTGCTGGAGCGCCTGGACATGTTCGTGATCGCCGAGGACGTGACGCTGCGCGACATCACCGGCGAGATCGCGAGGATCGGCGTGCACGGCCCGGTGGCGGCCGGGGTCGTCGCCGCCGCGCTCGTGCCCGCGGGCGAACACCGTGCCGCGTGCGTCTCGGCGCTGGAGGCGCTCGGTTCCCACGCGCACCTCGAGCGCCCCTGGCACGGCGTCCCGGTACTGGTCGCCGCGCAGCGTGATTTTGGCGTGCCCGGTTTCGACGTCTACGTCGCCGCGGCACGACGCGATGCGCTCGTCGCGGCGCTGGCCGCGGCCGGAGCCATGCCCACCGATGAGGAAGCGCTCGAGCCGCTCCGGCTCGAGGCGGCACGCCCGAAGTTCGGCGCCGACCTCGACGAGAGCACCATCCCGCTGGAGGCCGGACTCGCCCGCGAGGCCATCAGCTTCACGAAAGGCTGCTATGTCGGCCAGGAGATCATCGTCCGGATGCGCGATCGCGGGCAGGGCCGCGTCGCCAAGCAGTTGATGCGCCTGTGGCCTGCCGCTCCCGACGCCGGCCCGTGGCCCGCGTTTGCGGCTGGTGATGTGCTGGTGAGCGAGGGCCGCGAGGTGGGCCGCGTGACCAGCGCGGCGTGGTCGCCGCGCCTGGCGAAGACCATTGGGCTGGGCTACGTGCAGCGGGCGTACTCCGAGCCTTGCGCGCGCATTGCCGTCAGGCACGGCGATGCGCTCATCGACCTGGAGAACGAACCGCGCGGAGGCGAGCCCGACGACGCCGAGTGCGGCACTGCGGAAGGGGCGCCGGCGTGAAGCCCGCCATCATCGTCACGGCGGCCGTCATCGAGCGCGACGGCAGCCTGCTGCTCACGCGGCGGCTCGATGGCACGCACCTCGCCGGCACGTGGGAGTTCCCCGGCGGCAAGTGCGAGGGTGACGAGCCGCTGGAGGCGTGCCTGCGGCGCGAGTTGGCCGAAGAGCTCGGCGTGGGCGTGGAGGTCGACGAAGAGGTGTTCTCCGCGCGGCACGCCTACCCTGAGAAGACCGTGCAGCTGCACTTCTTCGCGTGTCGGCTGCGAAGCGAGCCGCGTCCGCTGCTGGGGCAGGAGATGCGATGGGTCCCGCGCGAGGCGCTCGGATCGCTGCGGTTTCCCGAAGCCGATCGCGAGCTGGTCGAGAGGCTCGCTACCGCTGGACCCAGCCCGTCAGCGCCTGCTGGAACGTCTTCGGGTCGTTGAGCACCCCCGAGAGTGACCACTCGATGCGGCCGTCGGAGACGCCGATGATCACCGGTGAGCCGGTGAGGCGCAGCGCCGCTGCCGCTGCCCCGCCGGTATCGGCCACCCAGCGCACCGGCGGCATGTCGTCCCCGCGGCTGTCGACGAAGCGCTGAGCCTCAGCCATCGGTTCCGCAAAGAGCAGGACCGTGCGCGTGCCGATCGACGGCACCTCGCCATGCCATTCCTTCAACGCTGACAACAGGCGGGTAGCCGGTGTGGAGGCGGAGCTCACGTAGATCAGCAGCCACGGGCCATCGGCCGCCAGCGACGGCAACGAGACCTGGGTGCCGTCTGCCGCCGTGACCGCCACGTCCGGCAGCGGCCGCTTCTCGCTGGCGAAGGCCGGCACGGCCAGGGCCAGCACCAGGCTGGCGAGTACTCGTGTGACTTGTCGCATCGCTTCCCTCAAGAAATGGAGAAATGGGGTCGGGTCTAATTTCTGGAGGCGAGGAGCCGGTGCATCCGGATCACATCGGCGGCCGACTGCCAGAAATTAGACCCGACCCCATTTTCCCCACCCCATTTTCCCCATTTTCCTCACTGGACCCACGTCTTCACGATCGAGGCGAGCATGCCGGGCGTCTTCAGCACACCGGACACGACCCATGCCACCTCGCCCCGCTCGACGCCGACGATGTGCGGGGCGCCGGTGAGATGGAGGGCACGCCACCCCTCGCCGCTCGTGTCGACGGCGAACCGCAGCGGCTGCAAATCGTCGCCCGCCGCCTTGATCCACTCGCGCGCGTTGCCCATGTCGCGGCCAAGCACCACGAGGGTGTGTGCCCGCAGGGCCGGCGAGTCCCACTCCTTCAACAGGCGCGCCAGCCGATCGCTGCCGGCGTGCCCGGGCGACAGGTAGACGAACAACCGCGTCCCGGCCGCGGCCTCCGCATCCGACATGGTCGTCGTGCCGTCGACCATCGTGAGCGGGAACGGCGGCAGCGGCCGCCGCTCAGCCGCGCCCGGTCCGGCAGCCAGACCTACGACCGCGCAGACGGCCGCGACGACCATCCGCCAATTCAGGTGTCCAGTCCTCATGATGCGTCTCATCGTGCCGGTGCACGTCAGCCGTAAATGACGGGCGGCGCCTTCACCTCGACATCCTGCGTCTCCTCGCCGGAAGGGGTCACCTCTCCCTCCAGCTCGATCCAGCCCTCAAGGAGGAACCGAACCGTGGAGGGACTCTCTCCCGACAAGCCTTCGATGACGAGGTGTCCCTCGGCGTCGGTCGTCGCCGTGAACCGCCGCTCGCCGAACTCGCTGGTGATGATGACGTAAGCCGTCGTGTTCGCAAACGGCGTGTCGTCATCGTCGAGCAGCGTGAAGCGCACGCGCTGACCCTCAGACAACGTCAGGCCGGTCCAGAGTTCATCGCCCGGATCCGGCCCCACGAAATCGGCAACGCCGACGAAGTTGCCGGATCGGACAGCAAGGCGCACCGGACCGGGTGGAACGCCGCGCACCAGCCACGTGTCGCCGCCTTCCTGCGGCGGCACCTCCTCGGTGCGCTGCGGCGTGAGGAAGGTGGGATGAGGCTGACCCCGCCACGACACCTCGACGCTGCCGGTCACCGGCTGGCCGTCGGGCGCGGTCACCACGTCGAAGAGGCCGACGCTTCCCAGCTCCGACAGGTCGACCGTCACGGGGATCGTGGCGAGCACCTCCGTAGCGTCGACCGTGATGCTGCGGCTCTCACCTGTGCAGGTCTCGCCCCGGTCCGGGTCGCCGCAGGTGAGCACCTCGGCCTCGACCGTGACCTGCCCGGCCGGAACGACGACCTCGAAGGAGCCGCCTTCCCCATCCCCGGCGAACCAGCCTCGCTGCAGTTCGAAGTCGGGCCCGGACCTGACGATGACGTTGGCGTACTGCGCCGGCTGCCCGTTGCGATCGAGCACGTCGATCGCCAGAGTGGTGATCGCGGGCAACTGGATGTCGGCGTTCATCACCACGCTGCCGTCGGTTGCGAGCGTCACCTGGATGGACTTCTCCTGGCCGATGTCGTCGTTGGCCGTCACCGTGTACTCGCCAGCGGACAGGCCGTAGAAGACGTAGGTCCCGGTCTCGCTGTCGACCTTCCACGGATACTGGGTCCAATCGTCGCTCCCTCTCGCGAACACGGAGAGCGACTGCACCGGCGTCCCGCCAGCGTAAGTGACGGTGCCCTGCACCACCGAGATGGGCAGCGTGATGTCGCCGAAGTCGACATCCTGGCCCTGCGTCGTGGCTGTCCGCTCGACCTCCGTGTAGACCGACGCGTTGAGATGCCGCACCCGCAGCTTGAGAGAGCCGTCGGCCTCGACAATCACCTTCCGCTCGAACCGCCCGTCGGCATCCGTGGAGAACCCCGACGTGCCGCCGCTGCTGGACTGGACCTCTCCATAAATGGCCTCGAGCGGCGTGATGCCGTCGCCAGCCAGCACCCGCCCGCGCACCGTGGCGTAGGTGCTCGGCGGCAGCGTCATCGTGACCGACAACGTCTGGCCGATGGTGGCAACCGGCCCGGTGAGCGCGTAGACCCCGCGGTTGGCCAGCCCCTCGTAGTCGAACAGCTTCAGGCGGGCGCCCTCCGGCGGGAGGAACAGGCCCTCGAACGAGAACGTCCCGTCGGGCCGGACCGCGGCCGTCGGACCCGAGACCCGCGTGGTGGCGTTGTCGACGAAGTCCGCGACGACGAAACCCGTTCCAACCGGCGTCGTCCCGTCGGCGGCGAAGACCTGACCCGTCACCGTCGCCTGGAGGACCGGCACCGTGAAGTTCGCGATGTATTCCCCGTTGGCCGTCGGCAGGACCAGTTGCTCCTGCACCGGCGACTCGTACTGGTAGAACGGCGAGCGAACGCGCACGATCACGCCGGCTCCGGTGGCAATACCGGAACCCTGGTTCCAGGTCGCCTGGACGGCGTCGAAGCTGGTGAAGCGGAACTCGCCGGGCGCGAGGCCGGGCGTACTGCAGGCTTCGAGCCCGCCCACACACGTCGAAGCCAGCGACACCCGGTCCGCCGCACGCAGCAGTTCCACCTGCACCGGACTCGGCAGCGGCGTCACGCCGTCGGCCTGATACAGCGTGCCGCGAACCGTGATGTTGTACCGCCTCGCGTCCACGGTCACGTTCACGGTGCCGCCGTCGTCAGCGGGTCCGACAGCAACGCTGGCGACATCGAGCAGCTCGTTGTTGCCTGCCGGCCGCCTGATGCGGTAGGCATACGTTCCCTCGACGACTTCGAGCGTCGTCAGCTGGCCCGCGCCATCCGTGGCGCCCTGCAGCACCTCCGAATAGCCGTTCGAGTGCATCTGGAACACGCGGGCGCCGGCAACGGGGCTGCCGTTTTCGGTGATCGTGAAGCGCACCGTCGCAACCGCCGGCGTCCGCACGTCGACCGCCAGCGTCTGCCCGTCGGCAGGGATCCGGTTGTTGGGGAACGTCAACGTCGGCTTCGTGTACCCGTTGCTCAACGGCTCCGGACGCTCAGCCGTGACGCTGACGTTGACCATGGCCGGCACGGGCTGGGTTGCCAGGTCGGTCTGGTAGCGGCTGCTGGCGTCGGTGAACAGCGAATAGTAGAAGGAGGGCGCGCCTGTGCCGTTCGACACATTGACTCGCACACCCGGCCCCACCAGCGCGCCGTTCGGACGACGCACCGTGCCCGACACCGAACCGAACGCCGGCAGCGCGAGGGTGAGCTGCTGGTTCGGTCCCGTGGTGAACGTCTTCGTGGTTCTCAAGGCCGAGGATTGCAACGGGTGGAACGCGGCGGCGGTCGCCGATCGTCCTGCGGGCACGTCGGTGACCGTCGCGATCCCGCTGGCGTTGGTGGCCACGACCGGCCGCGAGAAGCCGGTGCCGGTCACCTGCACGCTCATGCCGCCCAACGGCGTGCCATTGGCCCGCGTCACCAGCACCGTGATGGTGACGTTGCCGGCGTAGCGCAGTTCGACGGTCGTCGTCTGGTTCTCGGCGACGGTCACCGGCACCGTCGTCTCGAGGTTGTTGTTCGGGTCGGTGGAGGCCACCGTGAAGCTGCCGAGCCGCACGTCGGCGAACGCGAACTCGCCCGCGGCGCTGGTCGTGACGAAACGTTGGTACGAGGCGTCGCCGTTGCGCAGGCGCACCTGGCGCGAGCCCTGCGGCGTGCCAGCCGCATCGAGCAGCACGCCGGCCACGGTGCCCGTCGGCTCGACCGTCAGGTCGATATCCTGCAGCGACTGGCCTGCCGACAACTGGACCGTCCGCGACACCAGCGCAAGCGCGGTCCCCTGCGCATGGTTCACGTAGCCTGACAGCGTGTAGGACGCCGGGACGTAATCACACTGCTGCGTCTGTTCGTTCCACACGCACCAGCGGCCGGACATGGCTCCCAGGTAGTACCGGCCGGCGGCATCGGTCGAGGTTGAGCGCGAGCCCACCTGCACCGTTGCACCGGCAACCGGCAGGCCGTTGCGCCGCACCGTGCCTGCGATGATGCCGAAGTCGCGGAACACGATGTCGTGGGTTGCAACCGACTGCCCCGTTGGGAACGACACGGTGTCGGTCTGCGACGGGATCTGCGTCCCGGGATACGTGGCGAACAGCGAGAAGTCGGCCACCGGAACCGGCGCGCCGGCCCCGCCCACCTTCGAGAAGTTGCCGCTGCCGTCGGCGGTGAACGTGAACCGCCGCGGGTACATCAGGACGCTGCTCTCGAAGGTGACGGCGGCCCCGGGCACCGGCGACACGTTGTCGCCCTCGCGCACCTGACCGGTCACCTGGCCGGTGATCGGCGGCAGGGGCGCAACCTCGCTCGTGCCGCTGGCAGGCACCGCGAAGTTGGCGATGGCGGCAATCTCGGAGGCCGACAACCCCTCGAGCGCCTCCGGTGGCAACTGCGCCAGCCGCTCTGCCGAAGCCGTGGCGGCGCCCTGGTGGGCCTGCAGCGACACGAAGTGCATCAGGCCGATGGTGCCGCCTGCCGGCACGGTCACCGACTGCCAGGCGTAGCGCAGGAGCGGGAACTCGTATGGCGGCAGGTTCGGGTCCAGGCTGTCCCAGACGGCCGACCCGACGTGCACGCTCCCGCCCTCGCCGTCGAAGACGAAGCCCACCGACGCCGCCTCGCTGGAGTTGACGAACGGATCGTATCCGGCGCCAAACGACGCCCAGCGATCGGGCGTGGCCGACGACACGTCGAGCACCCCGTCGCCGCTGGAGGTGGCCGACAGGTAGTGCGTGCGCAGGCAGCGGAAGCTGCAGTACGGGTTGCGTCCGCCATCGAGCCGCGACGCGACCTCCACGTCCACCGTGATGGGCTGATCGGTCGGGTTCGACAGCAGTTCGAGATAGCGCGCGAAGTAGCCCGTTGTCGGCACGAACACCTTGCGCGTGACGTTGAGGCCCGTCACGTTGTCCTGCCGGACGGCGATCTCGCGGTCGGCGTCTTCCTTGGTGCCGACGGTGGCGCCGGTGAACTCCGTGGCCGCGCCGCCGCTCGGCGTGAGCGTGAGCCGCAGGCCGCCGTAGTTGAACGTGCGGACGTTGCTGCCGCCGAGGCCGCCCGACTGCCCGATGCTGTAGCCCGCGCCGTTGGCGTCTGCCAGGCTGATCGGCAGCGTGATGGAGTTGCTCTGCAGCAGCACGTCGAGGGACAGTTCGGCCGGCGCCGGCGGCGTGTAGACCAGGCTCCCGGTCGCCTCGCCGAGCAACTGCTCGGCCGGCTTGCCGGCGGTGACGCGCACCGCGCCCACCGCGACACCCGTCACCTCGTAGTTGCCGGCCGCATCGGTCTGGGCGTAGCGGAACCCGCCGAACGACGGGTTCAGCGACTGCAGGGTGACGGTGAGGTTGCCGACGTCGCCGCCGACGGTCGGGTGAATCACCCGGCCGCGCACGGTGCCGAGCGCGACGAAGGTGAGGTTCACCGCCGGATGATCGCCGTTGGCGGCGAGCACGACGCCGCCGACGAACGCGCGGCGGCGGCCGCCCGTGTCGAAGGCCTCCACGGCATACGTGCCCAGCGGCAGGTTCGCCGCCGTGACCTCGCCGTTGACGAGCGCCAGCGGCGCGCCACCGTTGATCCTGACGCTTCCGGCTGCCGGCGTCTGGCCATCCTGGCCGAGCACGGTCACCGTGATCGATCCTGTCGGCTCCAACTGAATCGTGGCCGTCGCCACTTCCCCGGCCACGATCGTGCCCGGGGCCCCGGCGCCCGACAGCCCCGCCGCGGAGGCCGAGACGGTGTACGGCCCGGCCAGCAGCCGATCGAGCAGCACGCGTCCCGGCTGGCCGTCGACGATTCCGGTCGTGCCGGAGAGCGAATCGCTCAACGGCGGAGCAGCCACCTGGACGCTCACCTGCGCCCCGCTCACCGGCTGGCCATCGGCGTCGAGCACGGTCGCCAGCAGCGCGCCCTGCGGCGCCAGGCTGATGTCGCGCGTGATGGTCTCACCACTCGCCGTGAAGCTGACCACCGACTGGTTCACGCCCTGCCCGCGCGTGCCCGGCTCGCTGGCGAACATCGTGTAGCTGCGAATCGGCAGGAACAGGAAGCTGTAGTGCCCGTTGGCGTCAGCCGTACTCGTGTAGCGGCAGGTGCCGCCGCAACTGGCGGTGACCGTCGCGCCCGGCACGCTCGTGGTGCCGTCGGTGCGGTAGACGGTCCCCGTGACGTTCCCGTAGGCCGAGAGCGTAATCGTGGCGCTCACGGTGACGCCGTCGGCCACCACCTGGCCCGACGTCGATCCGCCCTGACCAGTCGCCGGATCGCTGGCCGCGGCCGTGAAGGCGCCGGCCAGCACGTTCGTGAACGTCGCCTTGCCGTCGCCGTCGCTGGTCGCCGTGCGCTGTGGCGCGCCACCGAGCACGCTGGTCGAGTTGAAGGTGACGACGGCGCCCGGTACGGCGGTGCCCGCCGCCGACAGCACGGTGATCGCCACCGTTCCGCGAGCCAGGGCCTGCACGTTGGCGACGGTCTCCTCGCCGCTCGTCACGCTGGCATTCGCACGCCCGATGTCCACGTTCTGCTGCGAGGCGATCAGGAAGTAGCTGCCCGGCGCCAGCAGCGGGAAGGAGAAGCCGCCGCCGGCATCGGTGAACTGCTCCTCGATCGAGACGTTGGGTGCGGCCGTCTCGAACAGCCGCACCAGCACGTTGGGCCCGGCCGGCGTCACGCCGTCGGCCAGCAACACGGTGCCGCGCAGGCTGCCGAGCGGCAGCAGGATCATCGTCACGTCGGCGTAGCCGTCCGGGGCGCTCAACTGGATCGCCTTGAAGTCGAGGCGGCCCGGATCGCTGGCGCGCACCGAGATGTCGCGGCCGGCGAACCCCGTGCCGGTCACGCCCTCGACAGCGAACGTTCCATCGGCGGCCGACTGCGTCACCTTCGGCGTGCCGGCGTGGAACACGGTGACGGTGGCGCCGGCGACCGGCGCGAACCCGCCCTCGGGCACGGGGGCGACCACCGTTCCGGTGACGACGCCGCCGATCACGGTGACCGTCAGCGAGTCCTTCGCGATGCCGCCGATGGCGGCCGACACCTGGGCGGTGCCGCCGCGCAGCGCGTTGACCATCGCCGTCTTCGTCGTCTCACCCGCCGCGAACGCCACGGCCGGCGTCGCCGTGACGAGTCCGGGCGCACTGCTCGCCAGCGTCACCGTCACGCCGCCCGCCGGGGCCGGCGCGTCGAGCGTCACGTCGATCTGGTGCGACTCGCCCGCTCGCAGCAGCAGCGAATCCGGCAGCGTCACGCCGCCAGCCACGCGCGCGGTGAGCGTCAGCAGGGCCGGCGCCGACACGTTGCTCGACGTGTCGACGGCCCGGGCCGTGAAGGTGGCCGTGGCGCCGGGCGCGAGGCCCGCGGGCACCGGCACGTCGAAGGAACGCGATCCGCTGGTGGCGGGCGCCGAGAACGAGAACTGATTGCTGTAGCTGAAGGCGCCGGCCACCGACAGCGTCACCACCGCGACGCCAATGTCGTCGGTCCCCTCCACCACGAGGGTCACAGGCGCGCCAGGCACCATGTCGAGCGTGCCGTCCGCCGTGCGCAGCGTCACCGTCGGGGCCACCTTGTCGGCCAGCGGCAGGGTGATCTGCGCCGCGTCGCTGCGGTTGCCCGACGTATCGAGCGCAAACGCATTGACGATCACGCGGTCGGTCGACTGCGCCGAGGCCGGCACGGTGAACTGGAACGAGGTGGCGGCCGACACCTGCGGCGGCGTCACGTCACGCTGCTCGCTGCGCACCACCACGCCCGTGGTCGAGAAACCGATCCGGGCAACGCCGCCGGGGTCGGTCGCTGAAACAACGGCCGTCACCACCTGCCCGGGCTGCACGCGCTCTCCGGAGGACAGACCGGTGATCTGCACCGTCGGCCCAACCGCGTCGAGCACGCGCACCTGCGCCACCGCCGGCTGCGTGCGACCCGAGGTGTCGCGCACGCTGGCCTCGATGGTCAGCAGCGACCCAGGCGCGGCATCCACCGGCACGTTGAAGGCGAAGTCCTCGGTGCGATCCAGGGTGGCCGCGAACGTCTGCGTCTGCGCGTCGAGAACAACCGGCCCAGCCGGGCCCTCGGTGCGGCGGACGAGATAACCGATCTGCGTTACACCCACGTCGTCGGTGCCGCGCACCCGGACGTTGACCCGCGCGCCGTTGGGCGCCGACACGCCGTCGACAGGGGCCAGGATCGACGCGATGGGCAACTGGTCGGCGATCACGGTCACGACGGCCGGGGCCGACGCCGCGCCGCGGTTGCCCGACGTGTCGGTGGCGACCGCCGAGATCTGCAACTGGCTGCCAGGCCCGCCGAACTGGGGACTGGCCTGCAGCGCCATGGTGAACGGCAGGGAGCGCGAGGTGAAGGCCAGCGTGCCGTTCACGAAGAAGTCGACGAACGCCACATCGCTGACCGACGCGGCCGCGGTCACCTGGACGAGGGTGTTCTCGATGACCGTCGGACTCGACGGCACCAGCGAGGTGATCGACGGCGGCGTCCGGTCCGTGGTCGAGAACGCGAACGTCAGGCCGGCAGGCTGCCGCAGCCCCGACAAGTCGGTTGCCGGCGCCACCTGCACCTGATAGGTGGCGTCTTCGGCCAGCGGGAACCGCGGCGTGAACACGACCGCGGTGTTCCCGAGGACGACGTCGACGCGCCCCTCGACCGCGCCCGACGGCCCGGTGACGACGATGGCCGGGCCCGTGAACTTCGCCGGATCGATGATTTCGCTGTAGCGGACGCGGATGGTCGTGGTGACGGCGACACCGGTGGCCGCCGCCGCGGGCGTCGTCTCGGTGATCGACGGCGGCGTGAGATCCTCGGTGGTGAAGCTCGCCGCGAAATCACCCGACATCGTCCTGCCGACCAGGTCCTTCACGCCCGTCACGCGCAGCGTATAGCGCGCCTGATCCTGCAACTGGACGCCGGGCAGCATCCGGAAGCGCACGACGGCATTGCCCTCGATCAGATCGACGAGGCCGGTCACGGCGCCCGCCGGTCCGATGAGCGTCACCGTCTGCGCGTTCACCGTCGCCGTGTCCACCGCTTCGCTGAAGCGCACGCGGATCTCGGGTGTCCGCACCACGCCCAGCGCGCCATCGGCAGGCGTCGACTCGACCACCGCCGGCGCCGCATCGTCGAGGACGATGTCGCCGAAGTCGATGGGCTGGGAGACGACCGTGCCGGTGCGACGCGCGAGGCCCGGGCCCACGGGATCCGAGAACGCGACGGTGAAAGCGCCCGCATGGATCGCCGGGAACTCGAATCGTCCATCGGCGCCGGTCTCGGCGAACAGGCGCGCGCCGCCCCGGATGAACTCCGCCACGACGCCGGCGGCGGGCACACCACCGGCGTCGAGGACGCGACCGCCGACCGAGACGGCCGCCGCGAGCACGATCTGCAGGCCCGACTTCGTCTCGCCAGGCGTCAGGACGTCACCCACCGATCCACGCTGCCCGGCGAGGTTCGACGCCGTCACCGTGAAGGACCGTGCCGGCACGTTGGTGAAGCGGAACGCGCCCTGGCCGTCGGTGCTCTGCGAGCACGCGCCCGGGCAACCGCTGCCGGGCTGGCCGACCAGTTGCACACTGGCGTTGGCGGCTGGCTGCTGCACGCCGTTGACCACCTGGAACACCGTGCCCTCGACGGTCGACAGGCCGAGCAGCGCCACCGTGACGTCGGCGACGTCGTCCTCGAAGAGCAGCGTGCCGCCGGCATTGCCGGCGCTGGGGTTGCCGGTAACCTGCGCCGAGGCGCGCACGAAGAAGCGCCCGAGCGGCAGGTCGCCCTGCTCGAACTCGCCCACGCCGTTGGTGACCGTGGCACGGCACGGCTCGCCCGACGGACAGATCTCGACTTGCGCGTTGGCGATCGGTGCTCCCGCCCCGGTGACCACGCGGCCGGTGACACGGCCGGTAATCCGGCGATCGATGGTCGCCACCAGCGGCACCTCGACGAGTTCGCCCGGCCTGACGACCTGGCCCGTCGCCGTGGCTTCCGCCGCCACGTTGCGCTGCGTGGCGCGCAACGAGAAGCCGCCGACCGACGCGCCGGGGAACGTGAACCCGCCGTCAACGCCCGTCTGGGTCACCTGCACCGGCAGGTTGCGGCCCGCGGGCGTGACCTGGCGCAACTCCACCGTCCAGCCTGCCAGCGGCGTGAGCAGGCCCGACTGCACCAGCGTGCCGCGGATGACGCCCAGCGCCTCGAGGCGCACGGTGAGCGTCGCCGGCGGCCCCGAGCCGAGCACGGTGGCCGTGCCGCGACCGCGACCGGCCGACACCGGATCGAAGGCTTCCGCCGTGACGAGCCCCGTCGGCACCAGGTCGACACTGAACTGCCCCTCCGCGTCGGTGACCGCGAAGGCCACCGGTCCCGCGCTGTTCGTCAGTACGACCTCCGCGTTGGGCACGGTTGCCGTCCCCTGCTGCGCATCGTCGCGTGTCACCTGTCCGGTGACGACGCCCGTGTTGTCGAACAGGTACACGTTGAGCGTGACGTCCTGGCCATCGCTCGTGATGCGCACCGACTTGCGGCCGCCGAATCCGTTGCCGTCCTTCGCCGTGACGAGGTACTCGCCCTCGCTCAGCCCCGGGAACTGGATGCTGCCGCCGATGGCGATGCCATTGTCGGTGTAGCCCGGGAACCCAATCTGCCGCAGCTCGATGCTCGCGTTGTTGACCGGCGTGACGCCGTCGCTGCGGAAGGCGTTCACCGTGAGGCGCCCCTGGCTCAGCAGCCGCACCGTCAGATCGACGACGTCGCCCGCTCGCACCTGGCCCTTGACCTCGGCGACCTTGCCGGTGGCGTCGGGATCGGCGCTGTTGTCGGTGGCGGTGATCGTGAAGGGTCCGGCGTTGACGACCGGGAACGTGAAGCGGCCCTGGCTGTCGGTGGCCGCGAACATCTCCTGGATGCCCTGCGGGATCGACTCGCACTCGTTGCCGAAGTCCGTCTCGCTGCAGATCACCACGAACGCGTCGGACTTGAACTTCAGCGACACCTGACGATTGGTCACCGGCGTGAAGCCATCGGACTCCACCACGGTGCCGGTGATGCGGCTGGTCGGTTGCAGGCGCAGCACGACGTCCACCGTGGCGCCGGCCTGAGGCACCACCGTCTCGGCGGCCACCGGCTCGGGGCTGAACTGTCCGGCGGCGCGGACGGTGACGGGGCCCACCCACACGTTGGCGAAGCGGAACTCGCCGGTGGTGAAGTCGTTGTCGGTGATGGCGTAGTTCTGGACGTACTTGAACTCGACGCCGACCTGGCCACCGGCGATGACCACGCGTTCGCCGGAGATGCCCACCTTGGCGGGCAGCGGCGTCTCGGTGCAGGGCGGGCTGTCGCACACCACAGGGGCCGCGCGCAGCACGCGTCCGGTGACGGTGCCGAAGCCGCCGCGGAACGTGATGTCGTTGCGCAGCACCTGGTTCGCGTAGCGCAGGGCCACCTTGCCGACGTTGCCGTCCTTGAAGTCGCCGCGGAACGCGGAGATCGAGTAGGTCTTCAGCGCGAGCTTGTCAAACCGGTAGGCGCCGCTGGCATCGGTCGTCGTCTGGCCCTCGACGCAGATGCTCTCGGCGAGCGTCTCGGGGTCGTAGCAGGGCGCCGTGAAGGCCCACACCCTGATGCCGGCCTGCGGGATGCCCTCGCGGCTGCGCACGACGCCGGCAATCGACGCGGTCGGTTCGAGGACGATCGTGGCGTTCACCACCTCGCCGGCCTGTACCACGTCGACCGTCGTGTTTCCCTCGGCCAGCAGCGACTGGCTGACGGCGACGATCTTCCGGCGCCCCACCGGCACGTCGGTGAGCGTGAAGCGGCCGGCATCGGGCCCGCTGGCGTTGACGCGCGTGAGGCTCAGGCCGCCGCCGACCTCGGCGTCGGTGACCGGGTTGCCGCTGGCGTCGAGCACGATCCCGGTGACCGTGCCGAACCCGCCGCCGAGCAGCAGCGCGAGGTCGAAGTCCTGCCCCTCGAGCAGGGCGAAGCGCGCGGTGCCTTCCTGCTGCGCAGCCTGGTCGAAGCTGTAGACGCGAAGATCGCCGGCAGGTGCCGCCGGGAACGAGAACATGCCGTCGGCGCCGGTCTCGGTGACGGCCACCGCGCACTCGGCCGGCTCGTCCCTGCCGCCCGGTGGCGGCGCGCACGGCACGTTGGGTTGCGACCGGGTCTTGTAGTAGAGGATGGCCGGCACGCCGGCCACGCCCGTGACGCCGTCGGCGCGAACCACGCGGCCCTTCACGTTGCCGGTCTTGAGCGTCGGCGCCGTCAGGTCGACATCGAGCAACACCAGGTCGCGGGTGGTCGTGGCGCCGGCGAAGGGGATGTTCTCGCTCACGAAGATCTGGGCCGGACGATCGACGTTCACCGCCTCGACCAGGAGGTTGCCGACCGGGATGCCGGCGATCGTGAAGCTGCCCGTGGCGTCCGTCTCGGTGCCGTACTGGCTCTGGTCGGTGAGGCTCGTCACGCGCAGCTGCGTGTCGGCGAGCGCGGTCTGGCCGTCCTGCGCGAGCGTGCGGCCGGTGAACGTGCCGCGCCCCAGGAACACGACGTTCACGTTCAGGCGCTGCCCCTCGCGCGCGAGGCTGAACCGCACCGTGCGCGACGTATCCGTCTCGGGGTCCACCGCCACGAGCTTCACGCGCATGCCGGGCGCCTTCAGCACGAAGTCGAACTGGTAGCTGCCCTGCTCGTCGGCGGTCTCCTCGGCGATGCCGATGTTCTGCTGGCTGTCGCCGCAGTCGAACTCGTAGAACAGGCGCACGCTCGCGAAGGCCGCGGGCGCGCCGTCGGCGCGCAGGATCTGGCCGGAGACCACCCCGGCTTCCTCGTCGTTGTCTGGCTGGATCTCCAGGGTGTGGGGGGTCAGGGTGTTGCCGGCGGCATCCTGCACCCCGCTCACCGTCATGCGGCGAAGCGGCTCCACGAGCCCGCCGACGGGCTCGCGCAGCGCGACGTACGCCACGCGCCGGCCCGGCTGCAGCGCCACGCCCACCGCGCGGTTGGCCTCCACCTGGAAGTTGACGATGTCGCTCGCCGGGGCGCGGTCGTGGACGCTCTCTGGCGTCACTTCCTCGCTGAAGAGCACCGCCACGACGCGTCCCACGTCGTGCATGCGGTTGGGGTCGAGCGGGCAACCGGCCATGTCCACGCCGGGGATCTGGCGAATGCCGAGCACGGCAGGGGCCGGGTCGGTGACGAGCGCGAAGGTGGCGGTCGCGGTGTCGCCGCCGCTGGCGGCACGGGTCACGCCGAACCGCGTGGCCTCATTGGTTGAGGCGTTGGTGAGGTCGAGGCCGTCGGCGAACCCGAGGCCGGAGCGGGACGCGAACCTGAGCCTGCCGTCCGGGCCGGGGAGCACGACGCTGAGGTCGTAGGGCGACGACGGGTCCGAGCCCTCGCGCGGCGTCAGTTGCAGCGTGAGCGTGCCTGGCTCCGGCACGGCGATCACCAGCAGTTGACCCGTGACCGTGCCCGTCCCGTCGCGGAACGTCAGCTCGTCGCCGTAGGGAATCTCCTTGATCACCTTGCCAGCGTCGGCGCCGCCGAGGCGGCGTCCGCTGGCGTCCACGAGCGCGGCGTCGAAGGCGAGCGGCGCGCCGGCCGCGCCGGCAACGAACACGGAGACGTGGCCCGGCACCGACGTCATCTGCTCGGCCAACGCCAGGTGGAACGCGCTGGCGCCGGCGGCGACCTGCGGCGCGAGCACGCCCGCGATGGCATCGGCGAACACGTCGCCGCGCACCGAACGGCGCCGGACCAGGTCGAAGCCCGCCACGTCGCGTTGAAGCAGCGACAACAACTCCGGGGCGTCGCCGGGCTTCACGCGATCCGCGAGGCGCGAGTACTCGCTGCCGAGGAAGTCGAACAGCAGGGCAGCGGCCGACCGGGGCAACGGCTCGCCCAGCCCGATGCGCAGGCCGGCCTCCGCGGTCTCCACGCCGCGGTCGAGCACCACCTGCTTCGAGAAGCGGGACAGGTCCTTGGGCAGCGCTGCCGGCGGTGCCGTGGCAATGGCCCAGGCGCGCCCCAGCAGGCCGAGCGCGGCATCGCGCAGATCCTGCGGCAGGCCGTTGGCCTCGTTGGGCAGCACCAGCGAGTCGGGCGACAGCGGCACGCCGAACTCGCCCACGCCCGACTTCAGCACGAAGCGGCCCGCCACGTTCTCGTCGGAGTCGAGCGTCGCGGCCGTCACCTTGCCGGTGCGCTGCGAGATCAGCCTGAAGGTGACCGTGGCCGAGTCGTTGGGCGCGATGGACTCGATGCCCTTGCTCGGCTCGTCGTCCAGGCGGGCGCCGGAGATGTTCTGCGCGAACAGGTTCAGGCTGACGAAGTTCGCGGGCGACTCCGACGTGTTGGTGACCGTGACGTCGAGCGTGTAGGGCTCGCCCGCGTTGACGATGTCCGGGTGCGTGAACGTGAGCGTGAACGTCGGGTTGCGCACAAGCACGGCACCGGCCGCGCGGCCGCGGATCGGCACGGGGCCGACCGGCAGGCCGAGCAGCGTGCCGGCCAGCTCCATCTCGACGACGTGCGTGCCCTCGCGCCGGCCCTCGACGAGGTACTCGGCGTTGCCCGTCTCTCCCGGGCCGAGCGTGGTGATGTCGTCGGAGGTGCCGAGGTTGCCGTCGGCGCCGGGCTGGGTGACCGCGACGACGCGCGGGAACTCGCCGCTGGCGCGCCGCGCCATGCGCAGCGGGTCGTCGTCGGATCCGACGACGTTGTCGCTGCCCGGCGGCAGGACGATCGTAGCCTGCAGGTCGCGCACGACGAGGTTCGATCCATCGGGCGCGACGTTGGCCACCATCAGCATGACGCTGAAGAACTGGTTGAGGAAGCCGATGTCACCCGGGATGACGATGACGCCCGGGATGGGCGGCAGCACGAGGTTCTGGCTCTCTGGCGCGCCGTCGTCGAGCGTGAGCGTGAAGCCCACCACCTGCAGGTTCGGGATGCGCTGCTGGATCTGCAGCGTGTCGGGTACGAGCGTCTGCAGGCTCCGGAGCTGCGGCACGTTCACCGGCAGCTCGGCCTCGCCCAGGCGCACGTCCTGCGGCGGCACCAACGTGGGCAGCACCACCGGGAAGCTGATGTCGATCTTCGATCCGTCGTCGATGGCGAAGGCGGCGGTGAAGTTGTAGGCCTGGAAGTTCTGGCGGTCGAAGACGATGCCGCGCTCGCGGATCTCGTCGGCGGTGAGCGCGCGGGTGGTGACCGTGGTGACCAGCAGCTTCTCGATCACCTCGATGCGGGCCACCTCGGGCGTGCCGTAGAGCACCACCTGGCCGTTGCTGACCAGGCGGATGTTCTCCACCGTGTGCGTGCCGGCGACGTTCAGGGCGGGGATCTGCAGCGGGGTGTTGGCGGCGGCGACGAGCTCGACGGGCTGCGCGAAGCTGGGACCGCGCAGCGTGGCGCGGATCTCGGCGTCGGCCGCCAGCGGCGGCACCGCGCCGGGCGCCTGCGAGGTCTGGAGCAGCGCGGAGACGATCGTGGCGAAGCCCTTCGGGACGGTCTGCGTGGCCGGCTCGACCTTCAGGCCGATGCCGTAGAGCAGGATGTCCTCGCGGGCGAGGACGTGCGGCTGGGCGGCGGCGGGGAGGGCGCCGGCGATCAGCATCGCGACGGCCGCCAGTGCGAGGGCGACGCCGGCGAGGCGGCGCCGCCTCTGGCTGCGGGGCGAGGTGAGTGGCAGCGTCGGGGCCATGGTCGTCACGTCCTCGGCCGGAAGGGGCTGGGCAGGGGTTCGCGCGTTCATGGCTGCACCGGGAGGGTGAGCGACGCCGTGCCGTCGGCGGTGCCGGCGTCCGTGAACGCCCGGAGGTAGAGCTTGACCGGGGCACCCGGCAGGCTGAAGCTCACGCGGACGCGCCCGTCGGCGTCGACGATCCGCTGCGGGCCAGGCACGTCGGGTTGCACGTCGGGGCTGGTGAGGTCGCCGAGCGGCGTCGCCGCGAACCGGCTCAGGCTGAGCTCGTCGATGCTCTGCACGTGCACGACGGTGCCGGGCGGCACGATCGCGCCGTTGTTGAGCCGGATCGGCGTGCTCTCCACGCTCACTTCCGTTCGCAGGTTGTCGCCGGAGCCGGTGCGGGTGATTCCGGTGACCGTCCACTGGAAGAACCCAGCCGGCATCGTCGTGCCGATGGTGTAGAGCCCAAGCCGCTCGGTCGACACCGAAAGCGTGTTGGCGTCGAGGTCGTGGTCGGCGACGACGCGCTCCCAGTCGCCTGCGTTCTCGCTCCACCGGAACATCGCGAGGTCGGACTCGGGCCATCCGCCAAGCGCTTCGTCCTCGTAGGAGAGGACCAGCGTCGCGGGCTCGGCCAGGTCCAGTGTCTCACCCGGCGCGTTGAACAAGTGGAAGCCGCCGATGCCGTAGCGCGGCTTGCCGGCGATTGCCTCCGGGTCGAGCGGTCGGTAGGGGGCGGGCGCCGCGTTCGGCGAGGCCGGTCTCGTCTCGCCGTTCCACCAGCTGAGCACCGCGTTCTTGAACCGGTTCGCGCGTTCGAGCGTGAGGGTCGCGCGCACGTTCTTGATCACCCGCTTGGCGCCCTCGATGCCGTCGGTCACTCCTCGAGAGATGGCCGCGAGCACGTCGTTGTAGACGCCGGTGAAGTACTCCTCCAGCACCTTGGTGAAGTACTCCTGGGCGTCGAAGGTGCCGATCTCGACGGCACTGTAGTCCTCGAGCGCGTACTGGCGGCCGGCCAGCAGGCGGCCGCGGGTCTTCGGGTACTTCGTGCTGCGGGTGAAGGAGAGCGGTTTGATCTCCATCTCGAGCCGGGCGCCGAGCGCGCCGATCTTGCCGCCAATCTCCAGCTCGTTCTTGGTGACTTTCTCGATCTCCTCCTCGAACTCGCCCTTGTCGATCACCTGGGCCAGGGCGCCCATGAACTCGCTGAACAGCTTCGGGGCGTCGAAGGGGGCCGGCGGGGCGGTACCGACGTCGGCAATGGCCTGCAGGTTACCCTCGCCGGCGGCCTGGAGAGAGGCTATCAGCACGTTCGCCTGACGCCGCTGCTCGTCGGAGAGCGCCTGCTGAACGCCCTTGAGCTTCGATGCCAGACGGGCCAACAGGGCGTCGAACTCGCTGCGGTCGGCAAAACGGGACGCCTCGATCGTGTAGGTGAGCGTGTAGGCGTTCGCCTTCTCCGCATTGGCGGTCACCATCGGCTTGGGGCTCTTGAAGCCGATGAGGATCGCCTCCGGCTGGAAGCCGAACACACCTTCCACGTCCTTTCCGCGAACGCCGAAGAAGAAGCCACCGGAGAAGCTCGTGTCGCAGTCTGGCGCGCAGACCGTCTCGAGGGCCTCCTTCAGCTTCTGCTGGAGCTTGGCCAGTTCCTCCTTGCCTGCGTCGGCCGTCTCTTCGGAGATCTTGCCGGCGTCCTTGAGCGTCTCCAGATCCTGTTGCCAGGCGCCGAGGGTGGCCCCGAACTCCAGACCGTAGTTGTAGGCGCCTTCGAACGTGAGCGTGTGGGTGCGCGTCTTCTCGCGGGGCCGCTCCTCGAGGTCGTACTGCGCGGACGCGGATGCACCCGCTGAGGCCGTAGCCTCCAAGCTCAGGAACGCCTTGCGCTCGGCCTTCTTCTCCTGCTCCGGCTGTGGATCCCCGCTGGTGTCGCCGGCGGCCGACTTCACGGGGGGCAGCACATTGAACTCTCCCTTGAAGAGGGTGGCCGACCCGGACAGGGCCACGCCGAAACTGGCGGCCGAGGCAACGATGCGCTGCTGGTAACGCTCGAGGCCATCGAGCACGGGTCCGAAGACCGGCTTGAGGACGGGCAGCGCATCGGTGAGCGCCTTCACCTCGTACGCGCTGCCGGCGGAGAAGAGCGAGAAGGCAATCGCACTGCCGAGTTCCTTCACCTCGTCGGGGACGCCACCTCCCGGCGACGGCGTCGTCAACGCCGTGAAGCCCCCGAACGCGAGGCGGTTGCCCACGCCGTAGTTCAGCGCCGCCGTGGCCTCAACCTTGCCGACGTCCGCCTTCGCATCGAAGAGCCCCGAGACGCTGCCCGATGCCTCGAAGAGCGCCAGACCCTTCTTGAACTTCACGCCCGCGTCGAGCCTGGGCTCGAACTCCAGGCCGATGATGTTGCGCAATTCCTTGTCGACCACGGTGACAGGGTCGTCGCCCGGGGCTCGCACGTTGTCGCGTCGTACCTTGAAGGTGAACTGCAACCCGCTGCCGAATCCAACCGTGCCGCCGAGGCCGATCTTCCCGCCGAACTCGGCGGAGGCGCCGGCGCCCAGCGTGTGTGTGTACTCGAAATTCCGCACCGCGAACCGGAAGTCGATCGGGACCCCGCAGGAGATCGGCCCGCCGTTGACCGACGCGATCGAGACCGGGTAGGTCCCGAACGGCGTGTCGTGCGGCACCGGAATGCGCATCCCCTCCTGGTCGCGGGCGCTGCCGTTGACGATCACCCGCTGGCCGAAGCCGCCATTCGGTCGCAGCGAGACGAAGTCGTGGAGGCTGTTGCCGTACCGCAGGGAGAGCGCCTGACCAAACGCGGGCTTGCCGGTGAACGGGCTGATGGCCTTGGCATACCGGACGGCAGCGCCACCGCGCATCACCGAGAAGGCCGGGTCGTCGCCGAGCGCGTTCGGATCGGGGTCGTAGAAGACGATGAGAGGCTCGCAGTTCACCGACACGTTGTAGGGCGAGGCGGTCGTGATGCCGACGTCGGGCGAGTAGGCGGAAGTCACCGCCTGCACGACGGTCGGCTTGTAGGACTGGAAGGGGACGCTGACGATCTTGCTCCCACCCGGGGGGACAGTCCCCGCGCCGTAGCAGTGATTGGTGAGGGTCGTACACACCTCGGCGTCCCCGGCGGCCGCGGGCGTCGGGTTGCTCACTTCGACGTGGAGGGTGGCCTCCTGCCCGAGATACAGCAGCATCGGGCTGGCCAACCGCTCCGGTTCCGCGGCGAGGTCGTCGGCTACGGTCATCCACTGGGTGATCTGCAGCGCCGGCGCGGCCAGGCACTCGGGGTCTGGCGCCAGATCGGCGGGCGACACGGGTGACGGCACCTCGGGGGGATAGATTGGGCCGACCGGTACACCCACCTCGGTGTCGAGCACGTAGTAGTGGAACCCGCCGACGTTGTTCTCCCGATCGGCCTCGGCGACGGTGCGCTCCGGCACGTCGATGGTGAAGGCGACGTGTCCGACCTCGTTGAGGTGCTCACCGAGCTTCACCTTGATGGCGAAGATCGGCACCGCGAGCTTGCTCTCCTCGTCGATCAGCAGCACCCCGTCGTTCTTGCGGCGCCATGCGGGCTTCACGTGCTCGCCACCCGAGACGTTCAACGTGAACGCGCAGTCGGGGAGCGCCGGCGAGCCGCAGAACGGCGCCGCGTCAGTGCCGCCCGGCTCGCGGTGATACATCCGCAGCTTGACGCCGGGGGCGTTGCGGAATGACCGGTTGTAGACGTGCGGGACGACGTGCAGCTTGGACTCCTTCACCTCGCCCAGCCGCCGCTCCGCGTTGAGGCGGTTCTCGTCGCGCTTCTCCCGGCGCGGGTCGGCCGCGACCTGCTGGTCGTAGATCGCCCGCGTGTCCTGCTTCACCCTCCGGATGAACTGCATCACGCGCGCCACCAACTGGTCGGCCTCGGCGTCGGTGGTCACGCGCTCCAGGTCGGCCTTCACCCGGTAGAACTTGACCACGTCGTCGACCTCTGCCTCGGTGAGCGGCCGCTCGTTGGCGGGCAGCTCCTTGAACGTCCGCACCGCGGTTGACGCGATGTACTCCTCCAGCGAGCCACACCCTCGCGTGGCGGACCACTCGCGTGGCCGCTGATCGGCGCGGTAGACGTAGCAGGCGCTCTTCCGGAAGACGAGGACGTTGGCGTCCTCCGGATCGACTACCTCGTCGGGCGCCGGATCGCCCCGGCGCACGTTGAGGAAGATGTCGCGCGCACGCTCGTTCGCCACGATGCGGGCGAGCGCCGCGCGGATGCCGACCTTGCCCACGCTGTGCACCTGCTTCACGTGCAGGGCGTGGAACATCGATCCCTCGAAACTGGCGCCCTGGACGCGGAGCGGCAGCTTCAGCTTGAAGGCGAGGAACTCCATGAGCATGGCCCACTCGTAGCCCTCGAGCTGCGGGATCTTCGTCTGGCGGCGGTACTGCTTGAACAGCCGCTCGAACTCGGCTTCCGACACGTTCACGCCCAGGTAGGCGGGGTTCACCGTCACGCCTGGTGTGCCACGGAGGTTCACACCATAGGCCTCGGTGAGGTGCTTGGCGATGAGCAACTGCCGGCCCAGGCCCAGGTCGTTGTCGGTGTCACCCGCGATCCCGGGAATGGTGCGGTCGAGCCGGTAGACACCGGAGTAGAAGTCGTCGACGAAGTTCGGAATGAAGGACAGGTCGTTGAAGGTGAACCCCGTCCCCTCCACTTCCTTCGGCTCGTGCGTGAAGGGATCGACGAACGGGAAGTGCAGGGCCGACACCACGCAGGCCGCCAGCGATACCAGCGTGGGCGGACCGGCGAAGTCGGGCGGGAAGTCCGGATCAGGGACCTTCGAGGCGTCCTCGTACCACGCGTCGGGCATGAACGTCGAGATGTCGTGGTCGCTGAGGCCGGGCTGGTAGTTGTTGCCGCACGCCTTCTCGGGATCCT